>Ga0136611_10003557_pt1 | contig 10893 bp, 9 predicted proteins | sample AntDrymUQ2232306_2_FD_106645 | JGI IMG/M metagenome (GOLD analysis project Ga0136611, IMG submission 106645) | Polar desert sand microbial communities from Dry Valleys, Antarctica - metaG UQ223 (23.06) | ecosystem: Environmental > Terrestrial > Soil > Desert | place: Antarctica: Dry Valley... | reverse complement strand
TCGTCGCGACGAACGGGCCCAACGCGCGATCGCACCAGGTCAGTAGGCGCTGACGTCCCGGAAAATCCGGCAGCCTGTGGCGGAGGGTGAGGAGGAGGTTACCGAGCATCGGAGTGCGGAAGTGCGGTTGCGGTTGCGAGAAATTTCGGCTGTTGCGAGATGCCAGCTGCGTCGCGAAGCGCCTCGAAGTCGAGGCGCCCGCGCCCTCGCTTAGAGGACGACCGAGAGTTTCTCCTTCTGCGGGTCCCAGCGAGCAACAACGGTTCCCGCCGCCTGTGCAGGAAATTGCTGGCGCGTTGCCAGGGCGAACAGGCGCCGTGGGTTCCGCGCGGCAGCATCCCAGGCATCCGCGAGCGGCGCGCCCGTCGCACGCACCAGGGTTTCCACCGCTGCGTCCATGGTCAGCGCGGAGCCCGCGAACTGTTGCTCCCCCGGCTGACGAACGATGCGATCGCGCCCGACTTCGAGAGTCAAATCTCCGAGCGTAAACCGCCCTGGGGGAGCGCCCGCCGCAGCCATTGCGTCCGTCACGAGGACCGTTCGCGTGATTCCTTTCGCGCGGGAAAATGCGCGGAGCACCTCGGAGGGAAGATGCACGCCATCGGCGATGAGGCTCACGGTGAGCCGATCGTCGGCAAGTTGCGGGTAGATGGGATTGTGGTGTCGATGGAGCATCTGGGGGCAACCATTTCCCAGGTGTGTCGAGAGGAGTGCTCCTGCATCCGCCGCCGCGGAGATCTGCGCAGCCGTTGCCAGGGTATGGCCGATGGCGGGAAGCACGCCCTCCGCGCGGAGTTGCCGGATGAATGGAATCGCGCCGCGAACTTCCGGGGCGAGCGTGACCAGCCGGATCAATCCGCCCGCGGCGCGCTGCAGCCGCCGCCACAGCGCCCGATCGAGTGGAAGCACGTGAGCTCGGGGGTGCGCGCCACGGGCGCCGTCGTGAGGGCTGATCCAGGGCCCCTCCAGGTGGAATCCTGGGACCGCACGGGCGACTTGCGGATCGAGAGCGCGAGCGGCGACGAGATTCCGCAACAACGTTTCCAGCCGTTCTGGGTCGGCCGTGATAATCGTCGGCAGCACCTGCGTGACGCCGGTGCGAGGAAGGGCGGAAAGAGCGGTGGCCAGCCGGTCCGGAGTGGTTTCCGGATGATTGAAGTCAACACCTGCGAAGCCGTTGCACTGCAGATCGAAAAAACCAGGACCGCAGATTAAAGGCGCCGGGATTGTGCCGTTCGATCGGAGCGCTTTTTCGCGCCTGTCTACCGCGACCTTACGTGCCGTGCGGTAGTGGCTCGCAAGGAGCTTCACGCCGCATCCACGAAGGCGCGCAGGCGAGCCATGCAAACGCGGCTTGCGGGTTCCGCGTTCGCAGAGAAAGCGTCGCCCGCCGGCAGGTGCTGACTCACCTCATCGAGCGGCACCGTGCGCCAGTGCGTTTCGAGCGTGATCCAGTCGCGATAGCCGGCGCGTTTCAAAGCGTTCATCTGCGCCGGGAAATCAATTGCTCCAGTCCCGAGTTCGACGCACGTCTGCGCCGCCTTATCGCCGTCACGACGGGCATCTTTCACGTGCACGTGGATCACCCGATCGACAATCTGCGGAAAATCGTCCCGCACCGGATCGTTGGTGCCGTCCAGATAGAGGACGTTGCACGGGTCCCAGACGATTCCGAGCTGCGCATGCGATGGCAGATGCGTGAGCAACTCGGCCGTCTCTGCACCACTCGCCACGATGCAGCTCGCTTCATTCTCGACGCCGATCCGCACGGAGGTCCCGCGCACCAGATCGAGGAGTCCTGCAACGTGTTCGGCCGCGCGGGCGAGGTCGTCCGATGTGGCAGGATGCGTGCGCCGCAAAAAGGTGAATACCCGAAGGAGATCGCAGCCGAGTCCCTGTGCGGTATCCACGCTGCGGCGGAAGAGCTCCCGATGCGCGGCGATGTCCTCCGGCGCGTCGATCTCACATTTGAACACGGGGGTGGCGCAACCGATGATCGCCACGCCAGCGTCGCGGCACCGATCGCCGACCAGCTTGACGTCCGCTGCATCAAGGTCTTTGAAGGCTTTCCCAAACAGGCTGCGCAGCTCGATGCCTTCGAGGGCGAATTCCTGCGCGAATCGCAGGACGGCATCAAGGTCCTGCGACACTTCGTCGGTTAAAATGGCAAGGCGGCACCAGTGAGACATGTTTGTCGGTCAAGTAGAGGCGGGAAGCCGTTCGTGAGCGATGGCCAATTTACGAGCCGGATCCGGCGCTAGCCGAGAAGCGCCGCGGACGGTTCGTCGAGCAGGAGCCTCGCATTGGCGTGCGTGCGAAGAACGCTCGCCGGGCAAGCCTGGGAAATCTCGCGGCGTAAGGCATCGTGAACCGCTTGCGCTTTGCGCGGTCCGGGAACCGCGCAGACCAGCGCGTGCGCTGCGAGCAGTGTTGGAATCGTGAGAGTAATCGCGTGGGTCGGCACCGCCTCGATGGTGGAGAACGCTCTGTCGTTCACTTGTTGCTGACGGCAGGCTTGGTCGAGTTCGACGAGTTTCACAGGATGAGGATCAGTGAAGTCGGCAACATGCGGATCGTTGAACGCGAGGTGCCCGTTTTCACCAATACCGAGGCACACAAGGTCGATCGGCGCCTCAGCAAGGAGCGCCGCGTATCGCTCGCACTCCGCTTGAGCGTCAGCCGCTTCTCCAGCAATCCCGTGGAACGCGGCAGGGCGGACGCGGGACAAGAAACGCTCACGCTGATAGCGGCGAAAGGACGCGGGATGATCCGCGGAGAGGCCCACGTATTCGTCCATGTGAAAGATGGTGACTCGCCCCCAGTCGACCGACGCGCCCGTGAGCGTGGCGAGCAGCTCGTCCTGAGAGGGCGCACTTGCGAGGATCACCCGCGCCGACGAGCTGACGCGCAGAGTTTCGCCGAGAATCGCCGCAGCCAAGGTTCCAGCCGCCGCACCCATCCGGGCACGATCGCCCGCCACTTGGACATGCAGTCGATCAATGAAAAAGTCGCGGGGCATTTTCCTGGTGATCAACGCATACGGTGCGGCGTTGCATCGAGAGCCCTCATCCCGGGTTTTCAGGATCGGGATTGAGGGGCGTGCCAAGCACGATGGAGCGGACGTCCTCGCCATGGGCAAGGTTCACCGCCTTCTCAAATTCCACTTCGGCCTCCTCATCGCGCCCGACGATCGCGAGATGCCGCGCGTAATACGCGTGCAGCTTCGCGAAATTCGGGTCGAGCTGGAGAGCGCCCCGGTAAACAATTTCGGCTTCTTTGAACCGGCCAAGCACGCCAAGGGTCTGTCCGTAACGAACCAGTGTGTGGACGTCCTGTGGGAAGAGTCGCAGCGCCTGCTCATATGCCGCGGCCGCCGCTTTGAGGTAGTTGACCCGCGCATCGAGTTCCTCCTCGTTGATGGCGGTGCCGCGCAGGGCTCCGCCCAGATGGAAGAAGAGTTCCGGGTTCTGAGCATCCATGGACAGCGCTCGCTGCGCCGCTTCAATCGATGCGGGAAAGTCGCGATCACGAAGAGCGACTCGCGCCTTTTCAGCCCAATACTCCGCCGGAAACATGCCGAGAAACGCGATGAAAAGCGAAAGCCCGAGCACCGCGAGCACCCAGCGAAGGATCAGAGGACTGCGCGCCGCCTGCGGCGCGGTCACACCGGCGCCCGGATTGGCAATTACCCCGAAAATGAACGCGAAAATCAGCGCGTGGCCGGGGACGTGCAGGTTGAAGTCGGTGACGGAGTGCGCGAGGTAGGCCGAGATGGCGCCGAGCGCACCGATCTGAAGTGCGAGCGAGTTGTGTCCGGCTCGCTCCCACTCGGGAACGTCCGTCAGCTCCCGCCGAAGGATCGTGCGGTAGTTGTGCCAGCCACTCGCGAGATGCACGAGAAGGAACGCGGCCATTCCCGCGGCCCCGACGATGCCATACTCCGCGAGCAGCTCGAGGTAATCACTGTGGGCGTGAATTGGATCACTCTGCAGCGGCGGGCGGCGGAAATGGCGGCCGAAATAGATGTGTGTTCCCGCGCCGGTGCCAAACCATGGCTGCACCCGGAATTGATCAAGCGCCGCCTGCCAATTGTAGATCCGAATATCCAAGCCGTTTTTTTCGAGCTGCTGCGGAATCATGCTCAGGCGCTTGCGCAGGAGTGCACTTTGGCTCATGAGAGAAACGGCGCCGACCACTACCACCGCCCCGACTGCAGCGGTGATGAAGAGGGTTTTCTGGAATTTCTGCGGTCGCACTTTGCGGATGGTCCACAAGCTGATCGCCGCGAAGACCAGCAGCGAAAACAGCGCGCTCAAGTAGCCGCCCCGGCTGCCCGTGATGGCAATGCCGAGGTAGCACATCGCCGCGATGTAGCCGACGACGACTCGAGCCCACGTTTTCCACGAACTCCAGATCGCGTAGCTGAGCGCGAACATGCCGATCGCCTCAAGATACCCCGCAAGGTGAATCGAGCTGATCAGCATCCCGCTGGCGCGGCGCCCGCTGTCTGGGCGCATAAAGCCGAAGGGCATCCAGTTATCGCCCCCGGAAAACTGGCGCAGGCCAACGAAAACCTCGAGCACTGCGAGGAGGAGTAGTGCACAAACGATCGCGCTCCGTTGACGATCGTCCGTCAGGTAAAGGATGGTTAGCAGGTAAGTGACGACGCAGCCGAGAACCATGAAGAAATCCGGCCACAAAAGGTATTCGATGGGCGAGTTCGCTGCGCGGATGAGGATGTAAGTGAAAAATCCTGCGGAGACGTAGAGGCACTTGGCTCGCGGATGGCACGTTCGCTCGGGACGACGCGCCAGCGCCACAATCCCCCCGAGCCCAAGAAGGCCATAAATTGGCAAGCTAAACACTAACCGCGTGCCGCCGATCATACACTCGATCAGGACAATCGCGGCGATCAGCAGTGCACAAAGGAACGTCTTCAATCGCGCGAGCGTAGCGGCAAAAATCCCACTGACAACGCGTGTCTGTTCGCTTGTTGGCGGACGCCCTGCGCTTCTGCTATGAAGCACTCATGAGATTCTTTCCCCTCGCGTCCGCCGCCAGCTTTTTGCTGGCGGCCGCTGGCAATGCCCAAAATCTTTTGGTTAATGGCAGCTTTGATGCTCCGGTGATCGTCGGACGCATCCCGGAAAGTGCCGGTGGGACTCCGGTGCAAGCGGGCGTGCAGAGTTCATGGGCGGCATTCGCCGTTTCACCAGAAACCAGCGATGGACGCGTGATTGCCGGGATGACCACGGAGGTTGCCCGGACAGGCAAGCAGTCACTGTTTGTCGACTTTGTTAACGTGACGGCGTCGTCCCGAGCTGCGGTCCTTCGGACGCACCTGATTCCAATCAAAGGAGGCCATACCTATCGTGTCTCGCTGTGGGGCCGCATCGACCGGAAACGGCCTCTGACTCTTGACGAGCGGGGGGCGGAGGTGCTGCTGGAAGTGCGGTATTTCGCCGCGGATCAAACCAGTGATGTTGGGGAACCCGTCACTGGAACTCAACTCATCCCCGGTGAAATGGTGCCGGGAACCACGCCGGAATTGATCTTCCGTTCAGGGAAATGGAAGGAGTCCTTCGCCAAGGCTTCCGCGCCCGAAGGGGCCGCGTTTATCCGCGTGACCTGGACTTGGGCAACGCCAGAAAAATCGGGAGAAACAGACGGCGTCATCTACTGGGACGACGCCGCGATTCTCGACGAAGCCGACGCCAAATAGACGAATCGAGGCAAAACGAACGGCTGTCCCTCACCTCACGCATGGGGCAAACCGTAAGTCGCGCTCGTGTGGCGTGGCCTGCGGGTATGGCACCCTGTTTTGCCCTTTGCACGGCGAAAGTCCCAATCCGGCATGACGTAGGAGTCCGGACCCGCACCTCAACGCGTGCTTCGCTTCCGGATCTGAAGCCGCCTCTCTTACGCTTCGTGTGCTCAGTTCAGATCCACGCATAAAACCCATGCGACCAAAAAAAAAGAGCCGGGCTTTCGCCCGGCTCTTCTTGAGAGAAGCTTGCTTAGATGTTACGGAAATCCGTTTCAGGATCACTGACTGTCGACAAGTCGTCCTTGTTGCCATCCTCATACCGCAGCTGGTCACCCCTGAAGCCGCCCTTCAATCCCGCCACAACCTGCCTCTTCCGCGCTGCCCCAGCGACACTCTTCGCCTTCAGAATCAAGTAGTTTTTCAACCGCCTCTCCATCTTGTTTGAAACCGAGGTGCTGAGGCGGATCGTCAAGGCAACGCTGCCCGCGACATCTTGAACAACCTTGTCCGCAAGGAGTGCCGGGTTCATCTTGGCTGTAGCGAGCGCCGACTGCAGCACCGCCAGTGTCAGTGCCCGAGCCTTCTTGAAGTTCTTGAACCCGAGATTTTGCATCAAACCACCTTGAACGAAGGCAGCGACCTCGCCGATTTCGTCGGCTTTATTCTCAATGCGATTCGGATCGACGGGCGTCGCCGGCGCTGGCGCGCTCGGCTTGTTGATGATCGCGTCTGCCAACCCCTTGACAAGTGCCCTCACGTTCGAGGCGTTCAGTGCGATCTGATTCGAAGCAAACTTGTTTCCGGTCGTGTTCGCCTCTTTCGAGACGCTTTCAATGTCCGGATTGTTATTTGCACGGCCGACGGCCGCAGTGACCTCTGGATCAACACTCCCTTGTGCCAGGATATGGCTGGAGGAAGATGCCAGTGCCGCTGCCGCGAGGAACGAGAGCACGCGAGCGCTCCGGTGACGGGTGTTCATTTGTTTAATCATGTGTTTGGAAGTCAGGTTCTGTGGGCCGAACGGTCGCGTGGATCACATGGGGCAGCAAGAACTATTTTCAATTTTTTGAGTGCAGACCGGCTGCAGCGGCAGATGGGGCGCTCCCTGCCTCTTTTTCCGCCGTGCCCTTCCCCAGTTTACAGGGGGAGCGATCCGCCGCCTGGATCAAATAAAGCTTGCGTGCCCGTTGTCTTAGCGCGTCTTCCTGCGGTCTTCGATGGTGATGAGATTATCAGTCTTAGGTGCTCGGCATCCCTGGCCCTCGGGCGACGCCGGTCCGGCGGATTGGCTATTCTGTCCCGCCCGGCTATTCTCCCGACGGTAATGCGAGAGGCTTTGCGTGACGGCTTCAGGCCCACCGTCCGGGCGCTGCTGCGTCCGATTTACGGCGGTATCGGCTCCATTATTTCGTTCCACAGAGTTGTCGCGGAGAGCGAGTTCTCTGCGCTCCGGGAAAATCGCGCTTTGGAGGTCACCCCCGTTGCCCTTCGTGCAGTTCTTGCCTGGGTTCAGAGTCGGGGACTCGAGGTCATCCGCCTCGGCGAAGTGCGCCAGCGCCTCGCTTCGCCGCGTGGCGCAAAGTTCGTTGTGTTTACCTTCGACGATGGCTACCGCGACAACCTCACGACGGCGCTGCCGATCTTTCGCGACTTCGGAATGCCCTTCGCGCTGCACGTGACCAACGCGTTTCTCTCCCGCACGGCAAGCGTCTGGTGGTATGCACTTGAAGACGTGCTGCGCAGCCGGTCAGAGATTTCTTTCACCTGGGCGGGGGCGCGCCACGAATTTCAGCTCGAGAGTGACGCCGATCGCTCCGACGCGTTTCGGAAACTCAGCGCATTGATCCGCGCGCAAGGTCCTGCAGGACGGGACGAACTCGTGGCTGCGTGCTGTGCCGCCGCTGCCGTCGGCCCGATGGAGCGGACTTACGAAATGATGCTGACGTGGGAGGAATTGAAAGCCATGGCCGGCGAATGGCACATCAACGTTGGATCTCATGGAGCCGCGCATCACCAATTGAGCCGTCTCACCGAGACTGAAGCGGAAGAGGAGCTCATCGACGGGCGCGCAGAGTTGGAAGCACGGCTCGACCGCCCGGTGCGCCACTTATCGTATCCCTTCGGCGGGGCTGATGCGGTGGGAAGGCGCGAGTTCGAGCTCGCTCGCGACAGCGATTTCACCACGGCGATGACCACGCGCTGTGGAAATCTCTTTCACCAACACGCCTGGCACCTTCAGGCGCTGCCGCGTCTGGTGATCGACGGGAACTATCCCATCCTCGAGCAACTCCGCGACCTCGAGTGCGGCCTTCTCCCAGCGGAGCGGCATCGTTGGCGCCGCGTCGTGGTGGAGTAGGGAAGCCCCTATTCCTTGATCAATCCCTTCTGCAGGAGCTTCTGGAGCTTCGGGCGAATCACGACGGTGCAATACTGGTTCTTCCCGCCGTTCGCGTTGAAGTAGTTCTGGTGGTGCGCCTCGGCCTTATAAAACGTCGTGAGCGGCGCGATCTCCGTCACGATTGGATCCTTGAACTCCGGTTGCGCTTGTGACTTCGACTTCTCCGCCGCCGCTTTCTGCTCGTCGTTCTCGTAAAGAACCACCGACCGATATTGCGTGCCCCGATCGGCTCCCTGCCGGTTCAATGTCGTTGGATCGTGCGCCGCCCAGAAGAGCTCCAGCAGCTTGTCGTAGCCCACTTCTTTGGGATCGAACTCCAACTGCACCACTTCCGCGTGCCCGGTGGTGCCGGAACAAACCGCCTCATACGTCGGGTTCGGGGTCTTCCCCCCGGCGTATCCGGAGGCGACACTCTTGACGCCCTTCAGACGCTGAAAAACAGCTTCCAGACACCAGAAGCAGCCGCCGCCGAAGGTCATGCGCTGCGTTGCGGAGGAGGATTTTTCAGGCACAGGTTTTTCGGCGGCTAAGGTGGTGGTGGAGACGGCGAGAAGGGCGCAAAGCGTAGCGGCGAGGAGGTTCACGCGGCGGAAGGTAGCGGACCTGTCGCGCGCCGGCAACTGCCGCGCAATCCCTCAGCGGCGCGCGCGCGATTTCCGCCGCGTCGGCGCCAGAGCGGGCGGCGCATCCTGCGTCCCGGTGACACGAAAGAGCACCGCTTTCGATAGCGGGACCGGCGACGGGTGCCGCACGTCCGCTCGTGTCGTGCCATCGGTCATTAGCGTCTTCGATTCCACCACGAGATCGGCGACGGCGGAACTCCATCCGCTCTCCGGGAGCCGCCTCACCTCCGCGAACGCCCTCGCATCGCTGCTCGAGCGCAGCCACGAAAACCGAGCGCCCGCGAAAAGCTCTTCCCCTTCCCGCCGCGTCCACACCTCCAGCGGCCTGCCCGGCGACATCAGTCCCAAGGGCGCCCCCGCGAGCGCGTGTTCGAGTAAGTTTGGGAGCCGATCTCCGTCAGGATCCGCCGCGACGGAGCGCTCCGCCTCCGGGACACCCGCGAGATGCTGCGCTTGCCACTGCGCGAAGCTCAGCGTCTTCCGTGCGCTCGTCATCTTTCCATTCCGCATCGGCACCGTTGCCGTCACTGGCGTCTGCGGACCGGGATTCGCCAGCCCCTGGTCGAAATCGCACGTCCGATACCCCGGCGTGGCGGCACTATTTCCAGGTTCGGAATACAGCCGGTAGCCACCGCCCGGCTTCGGCAGAATCATCGACCCCTCTTCCGCGGTGAAGCCCAGCACCTGCGGCGAACCCCAGCCGGCGAGCAGGTTCCTCGACGTCACCTGCACGATCGGGCTCCCGCCCTGCCGGAAGTCGACATAGATGCCGTGGTAAACGTCCCGCTCCTTCCACACCCAGAACTCGTTCGTATTGCTCGACGGCAACTCGACCGCGACCGGCGCGCTCCATTGCGTCCACTCGGCGTTGAGCGGGTGCGTCTCGTGAATGCGCATCGCGGGGGTCGGATTGTATTGCGCGCCATTGATCGGGCTGATCGACACAAAGATGTGAAACGATCCGTCTCCATCTTCGAAAAAGACCGGGTTCCACGTCAGCGGATCGGTGGCTCCAGCCACGGGCACCGGGATGAGACCGACGAAGCTCCACGTGAGCAGATCCACCGACTTCACGAGCCCGAAGGTGTTGCCCTTCCCGTAATTCCCCGACGTGTAAGCGACCCAGTAGAAGCCGTTGGACCACGTAATCGTCGGGTCGCGCACGACGTTGCCAAATGGCGCCCACCCGGGCGGCTGCCAGACCGGCGCTCCGTTGTTTAGCGCCGTCCAGTTCTGCCCGTCCGACGAGTGAGAGATATAAAGTCGCTCGTCACCTCCTCCTTCATCGGCCTTGAAGTGCGACATCACGAAGCGCGTTCCCAGGGGCAGCACCTGCGCCTGCAAACCCGCCGCAAAAGCAAAAAGCGCGAGCGCACATCCGAGAACTCGCAAGCAACGCATCCCACTGGTGTTGCCCAGTTTCACCCGATGCGCACGCACAATTCGCCCGCCGCATTGGCTCTCGCCTGCAATTGCCCGCGCTGCTACACGCCGTGCATGCATCTTCTTCCCGCTGCCTTTCTCGCTGCCCTCATTGCCTCCGCCACGGCCGCTGAAGACGACGGCTTCGTCTCCCTTTTCAACGGCAAGGACTTGACCGGCTGGATCAACGTCAACTGCGCCCCGGATACCTGGTCCGTGCGCGACGGCGTGATCGCGTGCACCGGCCAGCCGACCGGCGCACTTCGCACCCCGCGCCAGTATGAGAACTTCATCTTCGAAGTCGAATGGCGCCACCTCAAGCCCGGCGGCAATGCCGGCATCTTCGTCTGGGCTTCGCCCGAAGCGGCCCCCGGCGTTCCCTTTCTCCGCTCGATCGAAGTCCAAGTGCTCGATCATGGCTACGGACAAGCCGGCTCGCATACCACACACGGCGACATCTTCCCCATCCACGGCTCGAAGATGACCCCGCTCGGCCGGAGCAAAGGCGACCGTGCCTTCCCGAGCGAAGAGCGCTCCAAGCCGTCCCCCGAGTGGAACCACTATCGCATCGAGGCGAACAATGGCTCCATTAAACTCAGCGTGAACGGCAAGGAAGTCACCGCCGGCGAGAAGTGCATGTGGCGAAAAGGCTACCTCGGCCTCGAGAGCGAAGGTTCCCCGAC
>Ga0136611_10003556_pt1 | contig 10893 bp, 10 predicted proteins | sample AntDrymUQ2232306_2_FD_106645 | JGI IMG/M metagenome (GOLD analysis project Ga0136611, IMG submission 106645) | Polar desert sand microbial communities from Dry Valleys, Antarctica - metaG UQ223 (23.06) | ecosystem: Environmental > Terrestrial > Soil > Desert | place: Antarctica: Dry Valley... | reverse complement strand
TCGGTGGCGCCGCCCAGCACCAGGGTGCACTCGCCCCGTACCTCGCCCTCCGCGGTGAGCGACGCGACGAGCTCGGCGAGGGAGCCACGCTGGTATCGCTCGTGCGGCTTGGTGAGGTTCCGCCCCAGGCAGGCGGGGCGGTCCCCCAGCACCCCGAGCGCGTCGCGCAGGGCTGCCGCAAGTCTATGCGGCGCCTCGAAGGCCACGATGGTCGCCTCGTCGCTCACGACGGCGGCAAAGGCAGCGCGGCGCGCGGCTGCCGAGCGCGGCAGGAAGCCCATGAATCGGAAGGGATGCGGCGGCAGCCCGGATGCGGCGAGCGCCGTCGTCACCGCGGAGGGGCCTGGAAGGCTTGTGACGGGGATGCCGGCCTCGATCGCCCCTCGCACCAGCCGGTATCCCGGGTCGCTCACGAGGGGCGTGCCCGCATCGCTGACAAGCGCCACGTCGTCTCCGTTCCGCAGCCGATCCACCAGCTCACGGGCTCGCGCCTCCTCGTTGTGGTCGTGGTAGCTGACCGTGCGTGTCTGGATGCCATGGTGGCGCGCCAGCGTCGCAAAGTGCCGCGAGTCCTCCGCTGCCACGAGGGCGACGGATCGCAGCGTCTCCAGCGCGCGGGGCGTCAGATCCCCCGGGTTGCCGATGGGCACCGGCACGATGTACAGCGTGCCGCTCACGCCGATGCTCCTCGCGCGGGCGCGACCAATATGAGCTCGGCGGGTATGGACATGGCGACCGAGCGTAGCACTCGAGCCTCTCCGGGCCAGTGGCGGTAGGATCGGCGCGTGGCGAGCCTGATCGAGTGCGTCCCGAACTTCAGCGAGGGGCGCCGTCCGGAGGTGATCGCGGCCATCGTCAGCGCCATCGACCGGACCGATGGCGTCCATGTGCTCGACCACACCAGCGACCCGAGCCACAATCGCAGCGTCGTGACCTTTGCCGGCGCACGGGATGCCGTGACCCCCGCCGCTGAGGCGTCCGTCCAGGCGGCGGTCGAGCTCATCGACATGCAGGGCCAGAGCGGCGGCCACCCACGCATCGGCGCCGTCGACGTCATGCCGTTCGTGCCGCTGGGCGCCACCGCCATGTCCGACGTCGTGGATCTGGCTCGTGCGTTCGCCGAACGTACCGCCTCGAGCCTCGGCCTCCCGGTGTACCTGTACGGCGATGCCGCGCTGCGGCCGGATCGGCGGCGGCTGGCGGACATTCGACGAGGGCAGTACGAGTTGCTGCGTGAGCTTATCGTGACCGATCCCCGTCGCGCGCCCGACTTCGGACCCGCACGCCTGCACCCGACCGCCGGCGCAATGGCGGTCGGCGCACGGCGGCCACTGATCGCCTTCAACATCAACCTGCGCACGGACGACCTGCGCATCGCGGAGCGCATCGCGCGGACGATCCGCGAGTCCTCCGGAGGGATGCCGGCGGTACAGGCAATGGGGGTCATGGTCGAGGTTCCCGGGCGTGGGTTGAGAGCCCAGGTGAGCACGAACCTGGTGGACTGGGAGCGAACCGGCCTGCCCGAGGTGGTGGCCGCCGTCCGCCGGCTCGCGCGGGAGGCGGGCACCGAGATCCATGGGTGCGAGCTGATCGGCCTCGCTCCTGCCGCCGCTCTGGACCGATTCGCCTCGGATCCGCTGGCGCGCGATCTCGGAAACGACGGTGCCCTGGAGCCGCAGTTGGCTCGATTCTTCTCCGATGCGGGCGGTGCCGGCGCGCACCCGTAAAGACCCGCCGCTGGCAGAGCGATTGCATAGGATCGTCGCGAGATGGACACCACACTGCCGACCACGACCTCGCGCCCCAACCGGGTGCTGCTGGCACTGGCTGCCGCCTGGTTGATCCTCTCGCTGGCCATCGGCAGCGCTGTCAGCGGCGGGGATGCCGCGGCAGAGGGAGCGCCGACGACGGTCGTCGCGGAGGCGCCGCAGCCCTGAACCCCTGAGGCTCACGCGACGGAGGCTAGACTCCACGCCCCATGAGCCTCCGGAGCGACCTCATCACGGCCATCACCGACGCGCGCGACCGCGCTCGGAAGGCCGGAGCGCTCTCACTGGGTGACGCTGTAGAGCTTCCGCCCGTCGGGCTCGAGAAGCCCGGTAAGCCGGAGCACGGCGACTGGGCCAGCAACGTCGCCATGCAGCTCGCACCTCTCGCCCGCGCTGCCCCCATGCAGATCGGAGAAATCATCCTTGCGCACTTCGAGGCACCGGCCTCGGTGGCGGAGGCATCGCTGGCGGCGCCGGGCTACCTCAACCTCCGCCTCGACGCGGCGTGGGTGGCCGCCCAGGTAGGCCTCATTCGCGGATCCGGGACCGGCTACGGCCGGCGGGCGACCGCCAGTCGGTCGCACGTCAATGTCGAGTTCGTGAGCGCCAACCCCACCGGTCCGCTGCATGTCGGGAACGCCCGGGGGGCATTCGTAGGCGATGTCCTGTCACGAGTTCTCGCCGCGGCCGGTCACAGCGTGACGCGCGAGTACTACTTCAACGACTTCGGCGGCCAGGTACGTGCGCTGGGCGCATCGGTCCGCGCTCTCCGGTCGGGCGCACCGCTTCCGGAGGACGGATACCACGGCGACTACGTGCGAGAGATGGCCGCCGCGGTGCCGGCCGAGGTGGCGGCGGCGGCCGACAGCGCAGCCACAGAGGAGGAGGCAGGCTGGGCGCTGGGCCGCTGGGCGTCCGAGGTGCAGCGCGCCGGGATAGAGGCCAGCCTCGCGGCGCTTGGCGTGGGCTTCGACGTGTGGAAGACCGAGAGCTCGATCCACGACGAGGGCTGGGTGGAGCGTGGCGTGGCACGCCTTCGTGAGGCTGGCCACGTCTACGAGGCCGAAGAAGCGACCTGGTTCCGGGCCACGACGTTCGGCGAGGACCGGGACCGCGTCATCTACCGCTCCAACGGCCAGCCGACCTACTTCGCCGCCGACATCGGCTACGTGCTCGAGAAGTTCTCACGCGGCTTCGACGAGCTGGTCTACGTCTGGGGCGAGAACCACCATGGAGCGATCGCGCGCCTTCTGCACGCCACCCAGGGCTTGGGCCGGGATCCCGGCGCGGTACGCATCCTCCTGTACTCGTGGGTGCGCTTTGTCCGCGATGGCGAGGCGGTCAGCATGAGCAAGCGCTCGGGCGAGTTCGTCGGGCTGGACGAGCTCATCGGCGAGGTGGGCGTGGACCCCGTGCGCTGGTTCTTCAGCAGCCGGGCGTTCACGAGCGGCATCGACTTCGACCTCGAGCTCGCGAAGCGCCAGAGCAATGAGAACCCCGTCTACTACGTCCAGTACGCGCATGCGCGCTGCTGTTCGATCCTCCGGAGCGCGCGCGAGGCTTCGGTGTCCGCCGCCGATGCGGATGCGGCCGGTTCGCTCCTGCGGCATCCCTCCGAGCAGGCGCTGATTCGCCATCTGCTGGACTTTCCCGACGCCGTGGCCCTCGCCGCCGAACGTCGCGAGACGCACGAGGTGCCTCGCTACTGCTACGAGCTGGCGACCGCGTTCTCTGCGTTCTACCGCGACTGCAAGGTGATCACCGATGACGACGCCCTGTCAGCGGCGCGCCTGGCCCTGACCGATGCAACGCGCGGAGTCCTCGCCAACGGCCTGGACCTGCTTGGCATCACGGCACCGGAGTCGATGTAAAGGCTGCGGCCACTACTCGCCCGCGATGTCCAGCGTCTGGTCATGGAGCGCCTGGCTGGACGCGTGGACGACCAGCACGCTGCCGTCGGACAGCTCGCGAACGCTCGCGGCGAAGTCGACCCCATCAACGACGCTTTCATACGCCTCCGCGAACTCGGCGCCTTCGCCCGGCGCATCCCACTCCAGACGCCAGAGCAGCGCAAATGCGTCGTCCGGACCGGATGCCACGACCATGCGATCTCCGCCCCATCCGTCCGCGGCGCGCCCAGCTTCCGGAACCGACAGGCCGAAGAACTCCAGGGTGATCGCGATGCTCGCCTGGCCCACCGGGGTCTCGTCAACCTCCTCCCAGCCTTCGCCGAGCGCGGCGGCCAGGTCGGGAACCTCGACGGACAGCGGCTCCTCGCCGGCGCTCCACTTGTTGATGTCGATGATCTGCTCGGTCGAGCTCGGGGGATCTGCGAATGCGGCGTCCACCTCTGTGAAGTCGGGTGCGAGCGGGTCCCCGCCCGCCAGCTGCGAGGTCCAGAACTGGCCGTAGGTGTACGGGAAGGCGAGCTGCGCCTCCAACCAGGATGGGATGTCGGCGGTACCGGGGACCGGTTCCTCGAGGTCGCCGAGCTCCGCCTGGGTGAGGTTGGCGAACGCCCACGCCAGCATCGTGGTGCTGGCGTCGCCCTCCTGCAAGGCGACGCGCGCCAGGGAGCGGTCGTCCTCGCCGTCCGCATCGGTCTCCAGCGAATCGAGACCGAAGGTCGCGTCCTGCAGGGCATGGGTGTACTCGTGTGCGTAGGTCAGCTTGGCGAGGGCATCGAGGCCGGAGTCGCTCACCAGGACCATGCGCTTCTCCCGATCGTCGTAAAAACCCAGGACGTCCTCGCCGAGCAGCTGCAGCTGCAACTCGGCCACGTCCTCGTCCGGGCCCAGGAGGCCCATGGCGCGCAGGGCGATGTTGTCCCGCTCGCGCTCGTCGAGCGGGTACTCCTCGTCGAAGATGCGGCGCAGCTCCTCGCCCAGCTGCACGCGGCTGATGATCTCGGGTGGACCGATGTCCGCCGGCTCCAGCCCCCGGATCTCGGCCACCTGCTCCTCGATCTGGACGAGGATCGCAAGCTCCTCCTCCCTCGTCGGCGCGCTGGGATCGGCACTCGCACTCGCCTCCTGGCTGGGCGAGGAGCCGCCGCTCGAGGCCTCGGGCGTGGCGCTGCTGGAGGTGGATGGCGAGGCCTCCATGGACGCCGCGATCTCCGTCCGGCCACGCAGATTCAGGGCAACCAGGACGATCGCCGCGACGACCAGGAGGCCGATGACCAGACCCACGATTCGCTGCGTTCGGGACATGGCCGCATTCTGGCACGCGCTCCCGGCTCACCTGCCAAAGGTTCAGGTTTCTTAAGGCGCGGCAAGCCACCGGTTTAGATCGGCCTTCTAGCCTTCGGTCGTGAGATGGAGTCCATCGGGCCTCTACCTCCAACCCTCCCTCCTTCGAGCGCCGGTGCCATTGGGCGGGCACCGGCGCTCGTGCTGTCCGGCGAACCTCCGGGCGGGCTCCTCCATCGGCTACCATCGGATCACCGATGGAGATCACCTGGTACGGGCGCGCCTGCTTCCGCCTCAAGGGCAAGGACGCCACCGTCATCACCGACCCCTGCCCGCCCTCCACGGGCTTTGTCGCGGGCAAGCACGATGTCGAGCTGCTGACGCTCAGCCACGACCACCCCGACCACGTGTACACCCGCTCGATCACGGCAGGCCTCACGCTGACCCGACCCGGGGAGTACGAGTACCGGGATCTGCTGGTGACCGGCATCCGCACCTTCCATGACGGGGAGGCGGGCGACGCCCACGGGGAGAACATGGTCTTCGCGGTCGAAATCGACGGCGTTCACATCTGCCACCTCGGAGACCTCGGGCATCTCCTCACCGACGAGCAGCTCACCGAGCTCGGTCCGGTCGACGTCCTGCTCGTCCCCGTAGGCGGCGAGACGACCCTGACCCCGGCCGAGGCAGCCGAGGTCGTGGCCCAGGTCGGACCCAAGATCGTGATCCCCATGCACTTCGCGGTGGACGGCGCCTCGAAGGACCTCGGCGGTCCGGAGACGTTCCTCCAGGAGATGGCGACGGAGCCGATACGCCAGCCAAAGGCGCAGGTGACCGTCAACTCGCTCCCAGAGGAGACCCAGGTGGTCGTTCTGGAGGCCCGCGGCCGAACCTCGTGACGACCCACACCAGCGCGCGTTGACGCCCGTCCGACGCAACGAGCCGAAGGTGTGCGACTTCTCACTGCACTTCTTCGGCGGGAACCCCAACGAGGCAGGCACATTCCGGATCGAGGCATGGCCCCCGACCGGAGACGGCGAGCCAGCGGGCATGGGTGCCTATGTGACCGACGCCGACGGCAACGCCGACGCGACGCAGTCGAATCGGCTGCCGAACGGCCACTACAAGCTGTTCTGGGAGACCGGCGACGGTCACGCGAAGCACAAGGACTTCAAGGTCGACTGCCCGAAGGATCCCGGCGGGGGCGCGGGCTGAGCCGTACCGCGCTTTAATCACGAAGAGGCCCCGCAGCGATGCGGGGCCTCTTCGTTGTTCAGATGATCGCGAGCTCCCGGCCGACACGCTCGAAGGCGTCCAGGCAGGTGTCGAGCTCCTCGCGCGTGTGCTCGGCGGTCACGATCGTCCGAACGCGGCTCTTCTCCTCCGGCACCGTCGGGAATCCAATGCCCATCGCGAAGACGCCCTCCTCGAAAAGCCTGTCGCTGAGCCGATGCGCCATCGCGCCTGACCCCACGATGACAGGCGTGATCGGCGTTTCGGACGCGCCCGTGTCGAACCCCAGCCGCTGGAGGCCGGCCTTGAAGTAGCGGGCGTTCTCCCACAGGCGCTCGATCAGCTGCGGCTCCGACTCGAGGACCTCGATCGCCGCAAGGCATGCGGCCGCCACCGCCGGCGGATGCGACGTGGAGAACAGGAACGGCCGCGCCCGATGCTCCAGCACGGTCCGCAGTGACGCCGGGCCCGCGACGTAGCCGCCCAGGACGCCCATCGCCTTCGACAGGGTTCCGACCTGCACGTGGACGCGTCCATGGAGATCGAAGTGGTCGACCGTCCCGCGCCCGTTGCGGCCCAGGACTCCGGATGCATGGGCGTCGTCGACGTACACGATCGCATCGGCCTCTTCGGCGGCTTCGACGATCTGCGGCAGCCGGGCAATGTCACCGTCCATGCTGAAGACGCCATCGGTGATGATCAGGATCGTTTTCTCAGCCCCGCCCTCGGCAGCGCGCGCCTCGCGCAGCGTCGTGCGCAGCGCGTCCATGTCTGCATGCGGGTAAACTCGGCGCTCCGCCTTGGTAAGCCGAATGCCGTCGATGATGCTGGCGTGGTTGAGGGCATCGCTCACGATGACCGCGCCCTCGGGGGCGAGGATCGGGATGACGCCGGTGTTCGCGGTGAAGCCGGACTGGAACGTCAGAACCGCTTCGGTGTGCTTGAAGGTCGCCAGGCGTCCCTCGAGCTCCTCGTGCAGGCTCATGGTGCCGGCGATGGTGCGCACCGCACCCGAGCCCGCGCCGTATCGCTCGATGGCCTCGATGGCCGCTCGCCGCAACTTCGGGTGCGTGTTCAGCCCCAGGTAGTTATTGCTCGAGAGCGTGATCACCTCGCGCCCGTCGATGGTGCATCGGCTGCGCTGCTCGCTCTCGACGACGCGAAGCCGGCGGTAGAGGCCCTTCGCGCGGAGATCCTCGATCTCGGCATCGAGGAAGGCGAGCGGGCTTCGGGCGCGAGCGGTCGTCATCGGCCGATCTCCAGCGGGGGTCGGATCGCCCAAAGGATAGTGCCCTGCAACCCCGTCGCTGGATGACCGTGAAACGAAAGTACGGTTGATTGAGGCGGATGCGGACCTAGATTCGAACGTACCTCGCCAGGTTCGAGGCCCTTCCCCGTGACTGAGACGACATTGGCCCTTCGCAACCGCTTCCCTCGCACCCGCGACACGCGCGGCCAGGCGCTCGTAGAGTTCGCCCTGGTCCTGCCGCTGCTCATCCTCATCCTGATGGGCGTCATGCAGTTCGGCCTCCTCTTCTGGACGCAGATCACGCTCACCCAGATCGCACGCGACACCGGTCGCTGGGTCGCGTCGCAGCCAACCTGCGTTGCCGCGACGGTGAACGTTGCGGGGCAGGCGAACGCGATCGCCGCCCGGTCGACGCTGTTCGGCTGGGGCACCACGCAGCAGCTGACGCTGTCAAGCGGCCCAACGTACACGAACGTCACTCCCGCGCCGTATACGAGCCCGGGCTGCCCGCCGTCCGACAACCGCGAGATCTGGAACGTCACCTTCGAGCTCGCCCACACTGTCCCCGTCTTCCTCCCCATGCTCGGCGAGACGTGGACGCTCCACTCCGAGGTCCAGTACCGGATGGAGCCGGGGCCGCAGTGAGGCTGCTTCGCTCCCGCGACCGCTCTGAGGAGGGCCAGGTCCTGGTAATGGTGGCCCTGAGCATGACCGCGCTGCTCGGATTCTCGGCCCTCGTGGTCGACATTGGCATGCTGTTGAATGCCCAGCAGGTACATCGCTCCACCGCTGACACCGCCGCCCTCGCGGGGATCCAGGAGATGCAGATCAACGGGCTCAGGGGCATCAACAACGCAGCGAGGGAAGAGGCGCGGTACGCGGCGGTCGCAAACGTGCGCGATAGGACCGGCGCGACTGGTATGCCCACCTGCGCCGTCGGCGGTGCGGCGACGAGCGATTCTGACACCGACGGGAAGCCCGGATACGCCGCCGACGTCCGGAACTGCGCGCTGCCGGGAACGGATTACATCGTGTCGGTGCTCGCACCGTCGCCCCTGTGCGCCCACTGCGAGCCTGATCGCTCGATGATGGTCGAGGTCCAGAGCGACATCCCGACATTCTTCGCCGGCCTCTTCGGACGCGACGGATGGACGGTGCGCAAGACGTCCGTGGCCACGATCACGTACAAGGCGGACTTCGCGGTGTTGACGCTCCGGCCGCCCGTGGCGAACGCCAGCACCAACGCCAACGACGTGTCGCTGAACGGAAGCGGCACGCTGCTGCGCGTCTCGATCGGCGACATCGGCACGAACACGAACATGGTGCTGACCGGCGGTGCGCAGGTGCAGGTGGACGAGGGATACACGGCACACCACTACGACGCCCTCCCGGCGTGGACGCAGCCGCCGCCCGCCAAGAAGCTCATCAAACTGATCTCCGACCCCAATCACAACTACCCCTCACGAACCGGGGCCGCGACGTATCGGAACCTCGCCGCCGCGCGGATGACCGACGCGCAGTGCAATACCGCACGGGCATCGGTGCCTTCGCAGTACAAGTGGGGCGGCGTCTCGATCAGCGCCCTGCCAGACGTGAAGAAGATCCAGTGCCTGAAGCCGGGCATCTACAACTTCATGCCGATCGCGTCGACCCAGGACATGATCCTGTTCGCGCCCGGTGTGTATTTCCTCGACCAGGGCCTCCGGGTTCGCAGCGTGGCGATCGGCGGATACGTGGGCGGACAGCCTGGCGTCACGCTCCTCTTCCAACAGAACGGCGGCAAGCTGGATGCGAACAACGCCGAGGCCTTCGCACTCAATGCCGGCGCAAAGTTCGCCGGTGGCACGGGCTCCGAGGCAACATGGGCGCTCGCGCCGGACGGTAACAGGGTGGAGACGGGCGGGGAGCTCAACCTGGTCATCACCCTGATGGTGACCAAGGACGCGAACTGCGTCCCGGTGCTGCCGTATCCATCGGCATGCAATGACAACGGCAACAACGCGCTCAGCATGGCCGGCGGCGGCGCGCTCTACCTCGCCGGAGTGCAGTACGCGCCGACGGACAATATCAAGTTCAGCGGCGGATCCGCGGGCGAGGGCCAGGCTGGCCGCATCATCGCATGGACCGTCACCTATTCCGGTGGCACGCAGATGAACCAGCAGTACCCCGGCGAGCGCGAGGGAAACGGGATCCTGCGCCTGGACGCCGCGTGCACCGGCGCGAACGCCACGGGGATGAGCAACGCCCTCTGCAATCCGTAGGCGTCTTCCGAGGCTACGGCAGCAGGACGACCTTTCCGGCGTGGCGGGACTCGATCAGGGCGAAGCCCTGCTCCCAGTCCGCCAGATCGAGCCGGTGGGTGATGATCGGCGAAACGTCCAGGGCACCTGACCGCAGCAGCGACTGCGTCCGATCCCAGGTGTCGTACATCCTCCGGCCGTAGATCCCGTACATCCGTATGCCCTGCTGGATCACGAGATCCGACAGGTCCACCGCGACCTGCTCCGAGAAGATGCCCAGCAGGCTGATGCGCCCGCCGCGCGTCACCATCGCGAGCGCCGCATCCAGGGCCGCGGCCGCGCCGCTCATCTCGAGCACCACGTCGACGCCATCGCCACCGGTGGCCTCCTCGATCCGCGCGAGCGTGTCCGCATCCGTCGCGTCGAGCGCCAGGTCCGCCCCCATTGTCCGCGCGAGGTCGAGCCGATACGCCTCGGTGTCGGTGGCCACCACGAGGGCGGCGCCGGCGGCCTTGGCGATGCCCACCGCGCACAGGCCGATCGGCCCGCAACCGGTCACGGCAACCGTCCGCCCCTCGATCGGCTCGACGAAGGCCGCGTGCACGGCGTTGCCCATCGGCTCCTGGAGCGCCACGACCGCGGGGTCCAGGCCGTTCGACTCGATGGCGTTCGCCTCGGGGATGACGACGTGCCCCGCGAAGCCGCCATCCACGTGAACCCCGATGACCTTGAGGTTGCGGCACAGGTGCGCGTCGCCTCGTACGCACTGCGCGCAGGTCCAATCGACGATGTGGCTCTCCACTCCCACGAGGTCTCCCTCGCGCACTCGCATGACCTTCTGGCCAGCCGCCACCACCGTGCCGGCGATCTCGTGACCCAGGACGCGAGGCGGCACCAGGTTCTCCGCCGCCCACTCGTCCCAGGTGTAGAGGTGGTAATCCGTGCCGCAGATGCTGGCCGCCTCGACGCGCAGAAGCACCTCGCTCGGACCAGGGACCGGTATGGGACGCTCAACCATCTCGGCGCCGGGGCCCGGTCGGGTCTTCGCAAGCGCCCACATGGTCTGCGGCGGGGCGGTCGCGGTCATGCGGCGGAGTATACGGACGAGCGGAACGCTGACGGTGAGCGGCTCCTAGCCAATCCCCGCGGCCAGTGCGTGGTCGGCGAGGCGCGGCTCCTCGTCGACCACCGGATTCTCCAGGACGCCGATG
>Ga0136611_10003555_pt1 | contig 10898 bp, 9 predicted proteins | sample AntDrymUQ2232306_2_FD_106645 | JGI IMG/M metagenome (GOLD analysis project Ga0136611, IMG submission 106645) | Polar desert sand microbial communities from Dry Valleys, Antarctica - metaG UQ223 (23.06) | ecosystem: Environmental > Terrestrial > Soil > Desert | place: Antarctica: Dry Valley... | reverse complement strand
GCGCAACTTGACCACCTCCTCGGCCGGGGTCAGCGCGCCCAGCTGGCCGGCGAGTGTCTCCGTGGCGCCGAGCGTCGGGGCAGGGCCCGACGGCAGCCGCCAGCGTCCCTCGCGGTCGATGTACACCACGTACGGCTCGTAGCGCTCGCGGTCAATCGAGCGCAGAACGGACTCGGCCGACGCCACGCTGACCTCATGCTCGGCGGAGCGGCCGCCGGCGAAGATCCCGACGCGCAACCTCGGAACGGTCATGCCGCGCCGCCCTGGAGGTCGGAGCTGGGCGTCCCCCACCCCCCTGCCGCATCCCAGTCGCCGACGAACTCGATCTCGTACTCCAGCTCGACGCCGGAGCGATCGGCGACAACCGTGCGAACGTGGTCACCCAGGCGACGCACGTCGTCGGCTCTGCCGCCGCGATCCACCACGATGAAGTTGGCGTGGAGCGTGCTCACCGCCGCGGAGCCGACGCGGATGCCCTTGAGCCCGGCCGCATCGATGAGCCGCCCGGCGTGGTCGCCCGGCGGATTACGAAAGACGCTCCCCGCGTTCTGGTCCGCGACGGGCTGCGTCGCGCGACGGTGCGCCTGGTAGCCGGCCACGCGTTCGGAGATCTCGGCCGGCTCGCCGCGCGAGAGATGGGTCGTTGCCGCGAGAACGGTCAGGTCTCCCCGTACCTTGAAGATCGACGAGCGGTACTCGAACGCGCATCCCTCGATGGGAATGGTGAGCGGGCCAGCGCCACTCCATGCCTCAACCGACACGACGATGTCCTTCATCTCGCCGCCGTGGGCCCCGGCATTGGCCCACACGGCCCCGCCCATGCTGCCCGGAATGCTGATACCGAACTCGAGCCCCGTGAGCCCGGCCGCGGTGCAGCGCTTCACGAGCGCCGCCATTGACGCGCCCGACTCGGCGCGCACGACCATGCCGTCGATGCGGATGTCGTCCGCCCGATTGCGGACCACCAGGCCACGAATGCCGCGGTCCGACACCACGATGTCGCTCCCCTTGCCGAGCACGCCGGCCGCCAGGCCCGCGTCACGTGCGACGCCCAGGGCGGCCAGCAGGTCGTCGACGGTCTGCGCGGTCGCCAGGCGATCGGCCGGGCCGCCGACCCGCAGCGTGGTGAGTGGCGCGAGCGAGACGTCCCGTTCCAGCACGATCCCGCGGTCGGCCGCAAGCCGGTCCAGGAGCTGGAGTCGATCGGCGAGGTGCGTCGACTGGCTGGTCTCCGTGGGCGGGGTCACTCGGGGACCGCCGGCAGCGGCCGTCGCTCGGCCATGGCCAGGAGCTGGCGAGCGAGCGTGTCGGCGGCCTCCGGTCGGGCCAGGCGGCGCGCGGCGCGACCCATTTCGGCGCGACGCTGGTCGTCACGCAGCGCGGCAACCTCGGCGAGCAGGCGCTCCCCGTCCAGCTCCTCGTCCGGCACCGTGACCCCGGCTCCCTGGTCGGCCATGAATCGAGCGTTGAAGCGCTGGTGGGCGCCGGCGTAGGGATACGGCACCAGCACCGACGCGAGACCCACGGCCGCGAGCTCGGCGCACGTGGACGATCCGGCGCGGCCCACCGCCAGGTCCGCGGCAACCAGCGCATCGGCCATGCGGTCGGTCAGGAAGGGCTCCGCGGCGTACCGCGAACGCATCGGCTCCGGAAGTGCCTGTCGAGCGGCACCCGCTGCGGCCAGTCCGGCCTCGCCGCACACGTGCAGCACATGCCAGTCGCCGAGAAGCCGCGGGAGCGCATCGGTCACCGCCGCGTTCAAGCGCGCGACCGCCTGCGAGCCGCCGAAGACGAGGAGCAGACGGTTATCGGCGCCCACGCCGAACGAACGACGCGCCCGATCGCGGTCAATGCCATCGAATGACCGGATCGGCGTACCAGAGATGAAGCTCTTGCCCTGGAAGGCGTCGAGGGTCGGGGGGAAGCTGACGGCGACGCGCGTGGCCAGCCTGCCGATCACCCGCGTCGCGCGTCCGGGCATCACGTTGCCCTCCCACACGAGCGTCGGGACTCCACGCGCACGTGCCGCAAGGACCAGCGGCACCGCCAGGTATCCCCCCGTCGTGAACAGCGCCGCGGGTCCGGTGCGGCCGAGCAGCCACCAGGCCTGCGGGACGGACGCGCCAAGGCGGAGGGGGTCCAGAACCGTGTGCTGCGAGAGGCCCGCGGAGCGCAGCGAGCGCACGACAAGGCGGTGGTAGCGCAGCTCGTCTCCAAGCGGATGCTCGGCCACGAGTCGTTGCTCGAAGCCGCGAGCACCGCCGATGTAGTCCAGCTCAACGTTTGGCTGGACGTCGCGGAGCGCTTGAGCCACGGCCAGCGCGGGGTAGATGTGCCCGCCGGTCCCGCCGCCCGAAACCGAACACCGCATCACGCAATGATCCTGTCTGGGTGGTCTCGCGGCTGATCGAGAGCAGGATCCCGATCGCCACGAGGTTGATGGTCAGCGCCGACCCGCCGGCGCTGATGAATGGAAGGGGAATGCCGGTCACCGGCATCAGGGCGGTGACCACCATCATGTTGACCAGCGCCTGCACGATCAGCCAGGTGGTGATGCCGCATGCCAGCAGGCCCGAGAACGTGTCGGGTGCGCTGATCGCGATCCGGTAGCCCTGGTAGGCGATGACCACGAAGAGCGCCACCACCGTCAGCGTGCCGACGAGGCCCCATTCCTCGCCGATGATCGCGAAAATGAAGTCCGTCGACGGCGCCGGCAGGTACAGGAACTTCTGGCGGCTGCCACCCAGCCCCAGGCCGGTGATGCCGCCGAGGGCGAGCGCCATGAGCGCCTGGATGGTGTTGTAGCCGGTGTCCAGCGGATCGCGGAACGGGTCCAGGAAGGTCTGCACGCGCTCGAGCTGGTAGCTCGTGGTGCTCACCATCCACCAGGCGGTGCCGATCACCGCCGCGCCGATGCCGGTCAGGTAGACCAGGTTCGCCCCGGCCATGAAGAAGACGCTCCCCGCCGCAGCGACGTAGACCGCGGCAGTGCCCAGATCGGGCTCCATGGCGATGAGAAGGAAGCCGGGGGCCACGAGCAGGACGAACGGCACGAGCCCATTCCAGAACGAGCCGACCGCCTTCCCACGCCGGTCCAACCAATGCGCCAGGTACAGCACCACGGCGAGCTTCGCAAACTCCGCCGGCTGCAGCGAGCCGAGCCCCGGGATGACGATCCAGCGCCGTGAGCCGTTGAGCTCCGAGCCGATGCCCGGCACGAGCACGGCGATCAGCAGCGCGAAGGTGATCACGAAGGCAGGGATGGCGAGATAGCGGAGGTGCCGGAAGTCCGTGCGGCTGGCGACGAACAGCCCCGTCAGACCGATCGCCGCCCAGACGACCTGCTCGAGTCCCTGCGCCGCGGGGTCGGACGAGCTGAAGTACGAGCGGACGCTGGAGGCGGAATAGACCATCACGATGCCGATCGCCGTGAGGCCCATGACCGCCAGCAGCAGCGCATACGCCGGCTCGTGGCGCTCGCGCCGGATCCCGCCGCGGGCGACCGATCGCCGGGCGGTAGCCGTAGCCGTCGCCATCGCCGCGGTCACGAGGTCTCGCGCCCGAGCGCCGCGATCGCGGCCCTGAACGCGTCCCCACGCGCCGCGTAGTCGTCGAACATGTCGAAGCTCGCCGCTGCGGGAGCCAGGAGTGCGACGTCCCCGGCCCGCGCGGCGGCCGCCGCAATCCCGACCGCCTCAGCCATGGTGGCCGCGCGCTGCACCGGGACGCGCTGCCGGATCAACGCATCGAGCTCATCGGCCGTCTCGCCGAGGAGCACTACGCTGCGGGCTCGGGCGGCGATGGCGTCGGCAAATGCGTCGTAGCTCAGGCCCTTGTCCTTGCCCCCGGTGATGAGCACGATCGGCGCGTCGAACGCCTCGAGCGCGGCGATGGCCGCGACCGGGATGGTCGCCTGCGAGTCGTTCACCCAGCGCACGCCGTCGCGCTCCGCGACCAGCTCGAGCCGATGAGCGACGCCACGAAATCCGCGAACCGCCGCGGCGATGGCCTCCGGCGTCGCCCCGGCAAGGTGCGCCCCGAGGGCGGCACCCAGGACGTCCGCAAGGAGGTGGCGACCCGGGATGGGCACATCGGCCGCCGGCAGCAGGCGCTCCCCCGCCACGACCAGCCAGCCGTCGTCGGACAGCTGGGCCGACAGGTCCGGCGCCGCCTGGAGCCCATACCAGCGCAGCGAGCTCGACGGGAGCCGTGCCCCCAGCTCGCGGCAGCCTGGATCGTCCCGGTTGAGCACGATCCGCCCCTGGGCGCCGGAGAGCTCCGCGAGGCGCGCCTTTACGGCCCGATACGCCGAGACAGTCCCGTGGCGGTCCAGATGGTCCTCGCCGATGTTCGTGTATACCGATACGTCCGCGCCGCGGGTGATCGTCGGAAGCTGCAGCTCCGAGAGCTCCAGGACGGCCCAGTGGCTCGGTGCGAGGGTGGTGACGCGCTCGATGAGCGGCGTGCCGATGTTGCCCCCCAGCACGTGAGGAATCCCCGCGCTCTGGAGCATCGCCGCCACGAGCGAGGCGGTCGTCGTCTTGCCCTTGGTCCCGGTCACGCCCAGGATCATCGAGCGCGTGAGCCGCATGAAGAGCTCGACCTCGCTCACGATCTCGGCACCACGAGCCTCCGCAGCGGCGAGCGCCTCGCGCAGCCAGGCATCGGTTGTCGGGAAGTGGACCGAGACCGACGGGCTCGTGACCAGCAGTTCGGCGCCGTCGATGAGGGCGCGCGCGTCGGCTTCCGGAAGTCCCAGGGCCAGCCGTACAGGCCGCCCATCCAGTGCCGCCACCGCGTCGGCCAGTTCGGCCGCGGGCCGCCTATCGTATGCGGTGACCTCCGCCCCGACATCCGCCAGGAAGCGGCTCGCCGCGACGCCGGATCGCGCCAGACCCAGCACCAGCGCGTGCCGACCGCGAAGATCCTCCACGGTCTGAATTGGTCGGGCCGGTGCCGACATCATCGGTCCACCATCAGGCCGGGGTCACGCTCGCGAGGAAGATGCTGAAGCCCAGGAGGCCTGCCAGGGCCGCGACGATCCAGAAGCGCAGCGTGATCTTCTCCTCGGCCCAGCCGATAAGCTCGAAGTGGTGCTGCAGCGGCGCCATGCGGAAGACGCGACGGCCGCGCAGGCGGTAGCTCAGGACCTGGATCACCACGCTCATGATCACCGCCACGAAGACGATCCCGACGATCGCGAGCAGCGGCAGCTGGCCGGTGATCGTGGCCACCACGGCGAGGGTCGCACCGAAGCTCAGCGCGCCGGAGTCGCCCATGATGATCTGCGCCGGGTGGACGTTGAACCACAGGAAGCCCATCAGCGCGCCGATCATCAGCGCGCAGAAGACCGCGAGGTTCGGCTGCCCCGCCTGGAGCGCCACGAGCAGGAACGCGACGAAGCTGAAGATCAGGACTCCGCCCGCCAGGCCGTCGAGCCCATCGGTCAGGTTCACCGCGTTGCTGGTGCCGACGATCACGAACGCGACGAACAGGATGAAGGCGGTCGCGCCGATGAAGATCGGCTCCCCGACGAAGGGGATGTTCAGCTCCGTCAGGCCGAAGTGGCGCTGGATGTAGAAGGCCGCCAGCAGCGCCACGATCGTCTGCCACACCAGCTTCCATCGGCCGCGGATGCCGATCCCGGTTCGCACGTTCACGAAGTCGTCGATGGCGCCCAGGGTGCCGACCCCCATGAGGGCCAGCATCGGCGTGAGGGTGGAGGTGTCCTCGATGCGCAATGCCATGGCCAGGAACAGCACGACCGCCACCACCAGCATGCCGCCCATCGTCGGCGTGCCCGCCTTGGCGAGATGGCCGGCCGGTCCGTCAGTACGAATGCGCTTGCCGAAGGCGAGGCGCTGGAGCAGGTTGATGTAGATCGGGCCCAGCAGCACCATGCCGCTGAACGAGAGCAGCAGGGCGATCACGATCTGCGCCAGGCTCATGATGCTCCCCCGCCGAGCAGATCCACGGCCCGGTCGAGGCCGATGCCACGAGAGCCCTTGAGAAGTACCAGGTCGCGCGGGCCGGGCGCCACGTCACGCTCGAGCCCCACGACAGCCTCCTCGGCATCTTCGGCCGTCGACACCCGCACGTGACCGGCCGCGCGCGCCGCGTCCGCGATCCATCGGCCCCGCTCCCCGACCGCCACGATGGCGTCGGCGATTCCCGCGGCCAGTGCACCGATGTCGCGGTGAAGCCGCTCCTCGTCCGGTCCCAGCTCGAGCATGTCGCCCAGGACCGCGATCCGACGGCCGCCGGAGGGTATCGGTGTCTCCGCCAGGAATTCGAGAGCGGCCTTCACGCTCACCGGCGACGCGTTGTAGGTGTCGTCGACGAGCGTCGCGCCCGATGCGGCCCCCGTGACGTGCATGCGGTGCGCGGCATGGCTGCCCGCGGCCAGCGCGGCCTCCACTTCGTCGAGCGACACGCCGAAGCGCTCCGCGACGACGGCCGCGGCGAGGGCATGCGGTACGAGATGGCGTCCAGGGGTCGAGCTCACCACGCGCCGCGTACCCCACGGCGCCACGAGCGTGAACTCCGATCCTCCCAGGCCCCGCGACGTGATGTCCTCCGCCCGAATGTCGGCCGTCGGCCCGAGCCCGAAGGTGAGCACCTGCGCGGCGGTCACCTCGCTCATGGCGGCGACGGCGGGATCATCGGCGTTGAGGACGGCCAGCCCGTCGGCCGGGAGCGCGGCGGGAAGCTCCGACTTGGCGAGCGCGATCCGCGCGATGCTGCCCGCCCGTTCGAGGTGCGCCGGGTGCACAGACAGCACGACCCCGACCTCCGGCCGCGCGATCTCCGCCAGCCGCGCGATCTCGCCGACCGTGTACATGCTCATCTCCAGGACCGCGACCTCGTGCGACGGGTCCAGCCGCAGGAGCGTCATCGGCAGGCCGGTCTCCGAGTTCAGGTTGCCCTCATTGCGCAGCGTGGTGAGAGTGCGCGACAGCACGTCCGCGGTGAGCTCCTTGGCAATGGTCTTCCCGGTCGACCCGGTGATGCCCACCACCCGCACCGCGTGCCGTTCGCGCCACCATGCGGCGAGGTCGCCGAGCGCCACCAGCGGATCACGGACGTGCACGATCGCGGCGTCCAGGCGCGGCGGCAGGTCGATGGGCAATGAGACGAGGGCCGCGACGGCGCCTGCCCGCAGCGCGTCGGTCACAAACTGATGGCCGTCGACTCGCTCGCCGCGCAGCGCGACGTAGCAGCTTCCGGGAGTCGTGCGGCGGGAGTCGACCGAGGCGCCGGTGATGCCGCGGACCGTGGTGGGGCCCTGCAGCCGGCCGCCGACCGCGCTCAGCAGCTCGTCGAGATTGATCGTGGGAGGCACTCGGACCACGCTGCGAACTGCCCGCGAGTCTATCAGCGTCATCGGTTCGCCACGGGCTCGATCGGGCGGTCGGGAGCAATCGCAAGGTAGTCGAGCACCTGCGGCATGAGGCGCGCGTACACCGATTCGGGCCGCTCGGCCATCTGGTAGAGGCCCCAGGTCGCAGGACGATGCAGGAGCACGATGGTGACGAGCTTCGTGTCGCCCGCGGGCAGGATGCCCACGAAGCTCGAATCGATCCAGCCATCGATATAGGTCCAGCGCTCGTACGGCTGGCCGTTGGCGTCCATCTCCGTCACGGGGCCGGCAATCTGCGCGGTGCCCGTCTTGCCTGCCACCGTGTAGCCTGGGATCGCGGCGCCGTCCGCGATGCCCTCGTCGACGGCGTTCGTCAGCAGGTCGAGCACCGTGTCAGCCGTCTCCGACCGCAGGATGCGCTCGTCCGGCGGCCGTGTCGCGGGTCGGTTGGTGCCGTCCGAATCGGTGAAGCCGTCAATCACGTGCGGGGAGACGAGCAGGCCGCCGTTGGCGAACGCGGCGTAGCCGGTGGCCAGCTGAACCGCCGTGACGCTCAGGCCCTGCCCGAATGCGTTCTGCGCCGCGGTCAGGTCGCCCGATGCGTTCGGCCCGTCGGGATTCCAGATCACCCCCGAAGCCTCGCCCGCGAGCTCAATGCCCGTCGGCGCGCCGAACCCGAAGCGCCGGAATGCCTCGTACAGCTTGGCGCGGCCGAGATCCAGGGCGATCTTGGCAGCTCCAACGTTGTTCGACAGCGCAAGGACGTCGGAGGCTGTGATCGGTCCATGGCCGTACAGGAACGTGTAGCGGTCCGCGTTCTGGATCCGGATCTCGCCGATGCGCAGGTTGTTGTCGTCGATGAACGTGTCCGTGGTCGTGATTGCGCCCGCGTCCAGTGCCGCGGCGACGGTGAAGGCCTTCATCACCGAACCAGGCTCGTACTGGCGCGCCACGGCGGGGTTCGCGAAGAGCGCGCCCTCGGTGGTCGCGAACTGGTTCGCGTCGTACGACGGGTAGCTGGCCATCCCCAGGATCGCCCCGGACTCGGCATCCATGATCAGCCCCGTCACCCCCACCGCGCGATTGGCCTTGAAAGTCGCCCACATCTCCTGCTCCAGCAGATGCTGCACGCCCGCGTCGATGGTGAGCCGCAGGTCAGATCCATCGACCGGCTCCTGCAGCAGAGTCGCCGATTCGGCAATGCGGCGACCGTTCACGTCCTCCTGCGCGCTGACCTTTCCCGGCAGCCCGGCCAGGATCTCGTCGCGCGCGCCCTCCACGCCGTATTGGCCGCGCCCGTCCACATCCACGAAGCCGATGAGCTGCGCGGCGATCGTGGTGCCGTACGCGGTCCCGGATACCGGGTAGATGCGCTTCGTCTCGGGGATCATCCCCACGCCACGCAGGTCGAGCGCCGCAACGCGCTCGGCCATCTCGGGCGTCACGCGGCGCCGGAGGTACACGAAGCTTCGGTCACCCTCGAGCTTGGTGCGCACCTGGTCGATCGGCAGGTCCAGCACCGCTGCCAGCGTGACGGCGGCCTCCGAAGGATCGTCCAACGACGGCGGATGGGCAAAGACCGACTGCAGCTCCACCGATGTCGCGAGCAGCTCGCCGTTGCGGTCGGTGATCTCGCCGCGCTCCGCCGGCAGCTCGGCGTGCTGCGCCAGCTGCTCGAGCGCCGCGGTCGCGAGCCAGGGCTGCTGGAGCACCTGCCACCAGACGAGCCGTGCTCCGACCGCTCCCGCCGCCACCATGACGACGATGAGAAGGACCAGTGCGCGGGCACGGCTGTCGGTCCTGGCGAGCATGTGTCTCTCCGTGATTGCGCCGGGCATGGCGCGGCGCTCAGTGGTCGATAGATGACCCGTACGGGGCTGACCAGTAATAGACGGGCCAGGACGGCGGAGTCGTGACGGAGCCGCGCACGAACTGCACGGCGCCCTCGTCGAGCGGCACGAGGCCGAGCTGGCTGCGCGCCCTGTTGGTGATCTGGGCCGGCGAGCGCGCATTGCCGATGGCCGAGACGAGCTGCTGGTTGGAGGCGCGCAGCTCCGCGAGCGAGGCCTCCAGCGCGTCGATCCGGTAGCCCGTCGCCGCTACGCGCGTCGACTGGCTCAGGTAGAAGAAGGCCATGCCGGCGGCGATCACGATCGCGAGCAGGAGTGGCCTGATGTCTCGACGCGCCTCGGCGCGCCGTCGGACGCGTACGCCCTGGCCCGCGCCCATCCGCCGAGGACGCGGCCCGGGGCGACTCCCGGTACGCGTTGGCCGGCGCGCGCTGCGCCAGCCCAGGAACCAGGGCTGCGCGGGCCGTGCGCCGATGATCGCCATTGCTCTATCCCCTCAGGCCGCGTTCGCGTCGCGCCGGAGCGGCACGGTGATGGGTACGGCGACCTCGGCCTGGCTCGCGTCTTCGATCTCGATCGGTGACAGCTGCTCGGCCATTGCCTGGTCACCGCGGCGCGTCACCTCCATGCGACGCTCACGGAGGTCACGCTGGCGCGCGGAGTACATCCGACGCCGGCTTGCTTGGTGGCGAGACCGTCCTCTGCTCATGGCTGGACCCTCCTCCTGCATGGCCATCAGGCCAGCTTCTCGGCAACTCGCAGCTTCGCGCTGCGGGCGCGACGATTCCGCCGGACCTCTTCAGGCCCCGCGGTGATGACGCCCTTGGTAACCGCTCGCAGCTGCGCGCGGTGGCCGCAGGTACAGACCGGCGGCAGCGGGACTTCCACGCAGTCGCGGCTCTCGCGCACGACGAAGCGCTTGACGATCCGATCCTCGATGCTGTGGTAGCTGATGACGGCAATGCGCCCGCCGGGCCGGAGCGCGGCCAGGGCGCCGGCGAGCCCCGCGCTGAGGACCTCCATCTCCCGGTTGACGGCGATGCGCAGCCCCTGGAAGGTGCGGGTCGCCGGGTGGATGCGTCCTGCATCGGCACCACCCGGGCGGGCCGGCGCGGCGGTCGCCACGACATCGGCGAGGTCTGCGGCGGTCATCAGACGCCCTTCCGCGCGCGCCGCCAGGATCGCCTTCGCGATGCGGCCTGCACGGCGCTCTTCACCAAACGTCGAGAGGATTCCGGCGAGCTCTCGCTCCGATGACCGGTCGATGAGATCAAGGGCCGATAGACCACCTGTTTCATCGAAGCGCATGTCCGGCGGCGTCTCCGCCGTGAAGCTGAAGCCGCGCGACGGGTCCGACAGCTGGTAGCTGCTCAAACCAAGGTCGAAGAGCACCGCGTCGAGCGGCGCCATTCCCGTTTCGCCCGCCACGTCGTAGAGCGACTCGAAGTTCGCGTGGCGCAGGACGACCCGGTTGCCGAACCGCTCGAGGACTCGTTGCGCCTCCTCGATGGCCGCCCAGTCGGCATCGATGCCGAGCAGGCGACCATCGGGAGCCGTGGTCTCCAGGAGCCGCTCGGCGTGCCCACCGCCGCCGACCGTGCAGTCCGCCGAGGAGCTGCCGGGACCTACGGCCAGCGAGGCAATAACCTCGTCGACCAGGACCGGCAGGTGCCCTTCTCCCATGTGGC
>Ga0136611_10003554_pt1 | contig 10901 bp, 10 predicted proteins | sample AntDrymUQ2232306_2_FD_106645 | JGI IMG/M metagenome (GOLD analysis project Ga0136611, IMG submission 106645) | Polar desert sand microbial communities from Dry Valleys, Antarctica - metaG UQ223 (23.06) | ecosystem: Environmental > Terrestrial > Soil > Desert | place: Antarctica: Dry Valley... | reverse complement strand
GTAGTAGTGCTCCTTCTGGAAGCCGCCGAAGATCATCGGCTGCTCTGCCCGTGAGCAGCACTCGTCCTCGATCGCCCACGAGACCGCGAGGAGCGTGGACTTCTTCAACCGCTGCGGCTGGAGGTTCGGGTGCAGACGGCGCATCGCGGCATACACCGACGGTGCACCCGGCGGGGTGCCGGTGGCGGCGTCCGCGAGTGCGACACCAGCGATGGCCACCTCGAGCCGCATGCCGCTGTCCCGGCGCCGGAGTACCTGGGTGACGAGCTCGACGTCGTGCTCGTCGTACCGGCGGTGCCCGCTGTCGCGACGTCTCGGTCGCGGGAAGCCGTGTCGGGACTCCCACACCCGCAGCGTTGCCGGCGCCACGCCGGTGCGCTGGGCCAGGTCGCCGATGGTGAGGGAGCTCGTCTCGATGGGGGCTTGCGTGGAGAGGGGTTCAGGGTTCACTATATGAGGGTAAACCTAAACAGGTCGTTGAGGAAAGTGTCTAAGTTCAACAACGGCCCACTTCTTCCCGAGGAGCTTCATCATGAGCAGTGACATCAGCACCGAGCAGGTCGTCGGCTGGACCGACCTGGGCCGCGAGATGTGGTCCTTTCTGACCGGTCGCGAGGCCGCGATCAACTACCGCTTCATCGACCTGGCGGTCGAGGTGCCGCGCGACACCGGGCCCGAGGCCCCGCGCGCTACCTGGAAGCTGAACGGCACCCTGCAGATCACCACGAAGGACAACGTCGAGGGCGGCTCCTGAGCCATGTCCACCGATTTCACGGTCGACGCCGACCTGGAGTTCACCCTGGACCTCCCCGGCGCCCGCACCGTCCGCGGCTCGCTGACCGGCTCGGGCAAACACCTCCAGCTGCGGGTCAGCGACCCGTTCCTGTTCGCGGGGAGGTCCGACGCGTCGGCCGTGCGGGGCATCGCGGACGGGCTCGCCCGTCAAGGTGTCTCCCTGACCGTCGTGGCCCCAGCGGGTCCGCTGGTCACCCTGGGGGTGCCGCGCACCTCGTGGCTGCAGCGCCGGGTGACCGGGTCACGACACATCCGGGTGGAGCGGGGAGCAGGGCTGTTGTCGCTGATCCGCGGCCGCGCGCAGGCCCCGGCCGGCGGAGCCCTGCCGCCGGCCGAGCTGGCGCCCCCGGCCACGCTGTTCCCCCTCGCCCCGACGTTCCGCAGGCGCGCGCGGCCGCCGGTCACCACGACGCATGATCCCCTCCGCGGGGGGAACCCCCGACTGATCATGGCTCCCGCGGCGCATCCGTGGCCGGGCGACCGACGGCAGGTGTTCCGGTTGCGTGGCGACGTCACGACGATCGGCTCCGACGCCGCCTGCGACATCCGGCTGGCCGGGCTGGACCCGTTCGAGGCGGAGGTGCGACACGACGCCGCCGACGAGTTCGTGGTGGTCCGCCTCGGTCGTCTGGGCACCACCCGGGTCAACGGCGCACCGGTCGACACGGCACTCCTGCGCACCGCCTCCCGGCTCGACATCGGCGACTGGACCATGTCGTTCTACCGTGACGAGTACGCCGACCACGGCCGCCCCTACGGTGGTCGCGTCGGCGGCGAGATCGGCCACCAGCGTCGGCAGCCTGCCCGGCGCCTGCGACATCCGCACCCCGAGGAGAACGAGTGACTTCATCTGGACCCGTCCTGGTCGCGGGGGCGTCCGGCTTCGTCGGCCGACGCCTCTGCCCGGCGCTCACCGGGGCCGGTCACGGTGTACGCGCCATGACCCGGCACCCCCACTCCTACACGGGCGAGGGTGAGGTGGTGGAGGGCGACGTGCACGACGCGGACACGTTGCCCAAGGCCCTTGCGGGCTGTCGCGGCGCCTACTACCTGGTGCACTCGCTGGACTCCAAGGACTTCGAAAGGCTGGACGCCGAGGCGGCCCGTGCGTTCGGCAAGGCCGCCGCCGAGGCCGGGGTGCAGCAGATCATCTATCTCGGTGGTCTCGGCAGCGAGTCCGACCAGCTCTCCTCGCACCTGCGCAGCCGGCGCGAGGTGGAGGGTCTGCTGGGCGAGGCCGGGGTCCCGGTCACCGTGCTGCGGGCCGGGATCATCGTGGGGAGCGGCGGCATCTCGTGGGAGATGACCCGCCAGCTCGTCGACCATCTGCCCGCCATGGTCACGCCCAAGTGGGTGCGCACCCGGACCCAGCCGATCGCCGTCGCGGACGTGGTGCGCTACCTCGTGGGGGTGCTCGACGAGCCCCGGGCGGTCGGCAAGGTCTTCGAGATTGGCGGGCCCGAGGTGCTGGAGTACGTCACGATGCTGCGCCGGGTGGCCCGGATCAAGAACAGCCGGTTGGCGATCTTGCCCGTCCCGCTGCTCACCCCGGGGCTCTCGTCTCGGTGGCTGGCGTTGGTCACCGACGTGGACACCCAGACGGGACGGTCGCTGATCGACTCGATGAGCAACGAGGTCGTGGTGCGCGACGACAGCATCACCCGGGTGGTCCCGTTCGAGCCGATGGGCTACGACGAGGCGGTCCGCGTCGCGCTGGCCGAGCACGCCGGGCGGCGGGCCTCTCGATGACCGCGGTGCGCACCGCTGCCCGGTGGCGGCGTGCGCGGCGCCTGCTCGAGGCGCGACAGCCCCTCCCGATCACCCACGTGGGCCCGTCGAGCACCTCGAGACCGCGGCCGTCGTACGGCGTCGGCGCCGGGTCGTCGCCGGGGTGTCGGTGCTCGGCACCGGGCTGCTCGGCCTCTCGCTGTCTACGAAGCCGGACTCCCGGGCGTTCTACGCGATGACCTCCGCCGTCGCGGCCACCTGGACCGCCGCCGGTGTCGTGTCGGGGCCGCTGCATCTGGGCTGGATCCAGAGCCGGGACCAGCACCTGCGCCGCCCGGTCGTCACGCCGGTCGCGACCAGTGCGGTGCGTTCTTCGACGCCTGCGCCCTGGTGGCCAGGCGGATCCCTGTGCTCGACCGGGCGATCGGCAACGTGCTGCAGTTGTCGGGGTCCTGTGCTGTCGTCGTGTCCGATACCGGGTCCGACTGGTATCGGACCGCAGCACGCAAGCGCGATTCGAGAACGTGCGTTGCGAGGTAGGCGACGTATCTCCTGGGGCGCGCCGACCGCCGGCTTCGCCGGCAGCGCGTCGCCGCTCAGTTGCGGGCGAGTCGACGAGAAGTCACGCCACGTCGTGTACGGCGGTAGTGGCGATGGTCGTCGACGGAGCGCCGCTGAGAAGGTCGCCCAGGTCGCGTTGGGCATCGTCGCGCGTGCTCGCGACCGCTTCGGCGTGCTCCTCCGTGTCCCACGTCGTGATCGACATCAACGTTTCTCCATCGACGAACATGATGGTGCTCACGTGACCGGGCAGGTCATGGATAATCTTCCCGTACTTCTGCGCGATCTGGACGGCCTGGCCGTTGGTGTTCTGCTTGAGCGGGAACGTGCTGCGGCGGGTGTACATGGGACCTTCCTCGCGCCGGGCAACCTGCCCAGGCCCGTGTTCGCAGCGTCCTCCCTTCACATGACATTCACAAGGAGCTAGCGCGCGTTGATGCCGATCGGCGAGGTGCGCTGAAAGCACCAATTCGGGTTCAAAAACCTGGGCCAGGTGCGTCCGGAGACGTCCACTTCCGGTGCTTGTCAGTGACAGGGCCTGCTCGGGCCGCCCGACACCACCTCAGGGGGAAGCACATGGACGCGTTGCTCATCAGGATCCCCGACGCCGCTGCCCTCCTCGGCGTCAACTCGACGACGTCACCGAGTCGGTTCATGACCACATCGCAAGCGTGTACGCCGAGAACTCGCCGGCCAGGCCTGCCCCATCGTGATGACGCCTTCTTGTCGATATGCCGCATTCCCTGGCCGATTCCGACGGTGGTCGTCGTCTTGCCCTCGCCCAGCGGCGTCGGCGTGATGGCGGTCACAACCACGTACTTCGCGCGCGGGCGATCGGCCAGCTCCTCGATCGCGTCGAGGCTGACCTTCATCACGTCACGGCCGTACGGTTCGAGCAGGTGGCTGCCCAGGCCCATCTCGTTGGCGATGTCCTCGATCGGCTTGAGGGCGGCGTTTCGGGCGATCTCAAGGTTGCCTGGTGACACGATCTCTCTCCTAGATTCCGGGGGCCAGGAAGCCGTCGGCCTCGACCCCGAACTCGCGACCCGCGTCGAGCAGCGAGTCGAACAGGTACTGCCCCGATGAGCGCTCGCAGTGGAGCAGGTAGGACCGCGTCCCGCCCCGGTCGTCACGAAGGATGTCCGTGGCGACCCCAGCCACCAAGGACCTCAGGGCGCTGGCGTCCGGACAGACGGAATCGTGCAGGTCGACGCCGCATTCCTTGGCCAGGAGCCCCGGAGCGCTTGCCCCGGTGAGACGCACGAGCGCACGTCCGTGAGTCATGTCGAGGACGCTGACGAGCTCATCGGTCCGTGCCGCGGCATCCTCGAGCCAGCCGACGACCAGGGCCTGCTCCCCCGGCGCGGCCAGGGCCAGCCACTCACCGGGCGACGCTCCAGCCAGCAGCACGTGCATGGTCGACGGCCCGACGTCCCAGGACGCACGCGCCGTACGCCCGAAGCGCACGCCCAGGGTCTGCGCCAGGGCACCGTCCCAGGGCGCCCTGATCGCCACTTTGGAGAGTGGGGTGTGGTCGGTCAGTGTCAGTGCGGCGGTGCTGTGGCGCGCGCTCACCGCCCAGCCGGAGACGACGGTTTCCGGCGGCGCGGTCGCGATTGGGCTCATCGCGACGACAGACTCGTCAACCACGGAGCCTGCGCCCCTCCGGGTCGACCTGCGCGAGGTGCTCGGTGACGACAGCAGTGGCCGTCCCGCCGTCGACCAGCCGAACCGTCACCTGCGTGCCCGGCTCGGCGAAGCGCGCGTCGACCTGGCCCAGACACACAGATCGCCCTCGTGCCGGTGACATCCGGCTGGAGGTCACCCGGCCGCAGATCCGTCCGTCGTCGTCGATGAGCTGGCTCCCCTCCGCGGGAACGAGAGACTCCTGCGTCGTCTGCAGACCGACGAGACGGACTCCGTCACGGCGCTCGTGTTGCCACCTCAGCTCAGGCAGGCCAGAGGAATCGTCCTTGTCGAGCTTGACGAGACGCGCGAGCCCCGCGCCGTACGCCCCGGTCAGTCCGTCGGTGTCCTGGCCGACGATCAGGTGCCCCTTCTCCAGCCGCAGGATCCGCTGAGCCTCCACCCCGAACGGTCGCACCCCGAGGTCGCGGCCCTGCTCGAGCAGTGTCTGCCAGGCGTGCAGCCCGTAGCCCGCCGGGACGTGCAGCTCGAAGCTGAGCTCGCCGGTGAAGCCGATCCGCAGGAGGACGCACCCGTCCACCCCGGCGACGCGTCCCGTGCGTACGTGCATGTAGGGAAAGGCCTCCGGCTCGACGGCCACGTCGTCGACGACCCGTCCCAGCAACTCGCGGGAGTGGGGACCGGCAACATTCATGCTCGCGTAGGAGGTCGTGACTGGGGTGACGTGCACCTGCCACTCCGGGTGCTCGGTCTGCAGCCAGCTCTCGAGCCACGCCCAGATCGTGGCTGCCCCCGTCGACGTCGTGGTCATCAGGTAGTGCTCGTCACCGAGGCGCGCGGTGACGCCGTCGTCGATCACGACACCGTCCTCGCCACACATGACGCCATAGCGGACGCGCCCCACCTCCAGCTTCGACCACTTGTTCACGTACACGAGGTTCAGCAGCTTGGCCACGTCTGGGCCGCGGAGGTCGAGCTTCCCGATCGGGGTGACGTCGATGACCCCGACGCCTTCCCGGACGCTGCTCGCCTCGGCCGCCGGGTCGCCGTAGTGGTCCGGACGGACCCACGCCCCTGCGACCAGCGGTACGGCGCCGTGCCGCTCGTGCCACGACTGCATGGGCGAGCGGCGAACCGGTTCGCGCTCCCGACCGGCCAGAGCGCCGAGGGTGACTGGCGCATACGGCGGCCGCCAGGTGGTCGACCCCGTCTCCGCGATAGTCCGACCGGTGGCCTCCGCGACGATCGCCACCACATTGACCGTCTCGAGCTTGCCCTGGGCCGGGCCCATCGTGGCCGTCGTGTACCTCTTCGCGAGCTCCGCAGAGGTGTAGCCCTCCGCGACCGCCGCGAACAGGTCCTTCGACGACACGTCCTCGGAGAAGTCGACGATGCCGTGGGTGCGGCCGCGGACGAGCTCGGGATGCGCACTCATCGCGAGCTCGGGGAGCTGCACCGCCGGTGCCGACTCGGTCCGCTCGGCGTCCTCGACGCCGGTCGGGGTCGCCGCCCGCCGTACCCGCGCCACGTCGGCGGCACGCCTGGCCGCCTCCTGTCCCACTGCGTCGGCGTGGGCCACCAGCTCGCCGAGCGTCCCGTCACCCACCACGCCTCCTGTGGCCAGCACGTCTGGCGACAGGAGGGAGAGATCTGACCGGAAGCGCGCGGCCGTCGCGTCGTAACGCGGCACGTCACCGGCCATCGTGAGCAGTGACACCGCCGCCGTCCAGCCAGTCGCCGTCACCACCAGGTCGCACTCGACCTTCTCGCCGTTGCCCAGCTCGACGAAGCGGACGCGGCTCCGACCGTGCACCGAGACGACGTCGCCGCCCTGACGGGCGTCCACGACGCGCATCACCTCGACTCCGACCCGCTCGAGGTCGGCGGCTGCGGCGTCCCCCTCGGCGTTCGCGGTGAGGACGACGGCTCGCTCGCCGGGCTTGACGGCGTACAAGTTGACGAGCCGTCGCACGGCACTCGACAGCATCACGCCCGGGACGTCGTTGCCGCCGAACACGTAGGGTCGCTCGATCAGCCCCGACGCGACGACGAGGGTCTTTGCACGCGCCTTCACCAGGCGTTCGTCGATGTCGGGCAGGCCGCGTTGCACGACAGAGACCCAGTTGCCGTCGTAGCGCCCCAGCACGACCGAGTTCGTGAGCACCTCGATGCCAGGCGCCGCGTCGACCTGCTGACGCAGCTCACGCAAGGCGGCCAGGTCGACGTCACCTCCCCAACGGAGGTGGCCGCCAAGCTCGTGCTCCTCCTCCACCAGCATCACCGTGGAGCCGGCCCGAGCCGCCGCGAGGGCGGCCGCCATGCCGGCCGGACCACCGCCGGCGACCAGGACGTCGGGATGGGCGTGGCGCTTGTCGTAGCGGACTTCTCGACCTTCGTACGCCAAATCGGCACCGAGCACGCCGCCGTGGGCGAAACGCTCCAGCACGCGCTCGTACGTCGGCCACAGCCAACCGGGGCTCATGAACGTCTTGTAGTAGAAGCCGGGCGACAGTACTCGGCGGGCCAGCTCGTTGGCCGCCTTAACGTCGAGGGTCAGCGACGGCCACGTGTCCTGCGAGCGCACGTCCATGCCCGACTCGACGAGCCGGTGCGCACCGCGGACGTTCGGCTCGTCCCCGACCTGCACCATGCACCCCGGGTCGAGGTAGCTGGCGGTGAGCAGCCCGCGCGGGCGGTGGTACTTGAAACTGCGCGAGAACACCCGCACCCCGCAGGCCGCCAGGGCCGAGGCGATCGTGTCGCCGCGGTATGCCGGAAAGGTCCGGCCATTCCAGTCGAACGTCAACGACGCCCCCCGGTCGATCACCTCACCGGGCTGGCGGGACAGCCGCCTCGACATGGTGGGAGACACGCCTCGTCGCGGCGATGTCGGCCAGCTCCCACTTGTCACGGTTCCCGCTCCGACGCGGCCGGGTCTGCAGGCCGGACCGCGTTGGTCGTGGTGTCGCGCTCCACGAGCAGGTATCGACGACAACCCATCCCGTGGTACCAGCGCTCGGTCGTCCAGCCAGCAACGTTGCGGCGCAGGTAGAGGTAGTCGCGCCACTGCTCGGTGCTGGCCGTGAGCGGGTCTGGTCGGACGCGCATCTCACCGACGTAACCGAACTCCTCGGAGTCACGGGGCCCACACCAGGGGCAGGGAAGAAGGATCATCAGTGGCCCACCGCCGCTGCGCCCTTCTCGCCCACGAGCCGACCCTGCGCGAAGCGGTCGAGACCGAAGGATGCGATGAGTTGTGGTGTGCGGCCGGTCGCCACGCACTCAGCCATCGTCTCCCCGGCTACCGGGCCTGCCTTGAACCCGTACGTGCCCCAGCCCACGTCGACGAGGAACCCATCCACACCGGTCGGCCCCATGATCGGCGCGAAGTCGGGGGTCATGTCGCAGATCCCGGCCCACTGGCGCAGCAGGCGCAGCTTCGCCAGTGAGGGCATCAGCGCAAGGACATGGCTGGCCAGCCCCTCGGTGAACTCGAGCGACCCGCGAGTCGAGTAGGACGCGAACGGGTCCACACTCGCCCCGAACACCAACTCTCCGCGGGCGGTCTGGCTGACATACACGTGCAGGGTGCCGGAGACGACGACCGTGCGTAGAAACGGCTTGACGGGCTCGGTGACGGCGGCCTGCAGCGGGAAGGTCTGCACAGGGAGCCGCACCCCGGCCATGTCGGCGACGAGGGTGGCCCACCCCGCGGTCGCGTTGATGACGAGGGGCGTCGCGATGTCACCACGGGTCGTGCGGACTCCCTGAACCTTGCCGGCCGACACGTCGATCCCGGTCACCTCCGTGTCTTGGTGCAGGTGCACGCCGAGGTTGTCGGCGGCGCGCGCATACCCCCAGACGACCGCGTCGTGCCGGATGATGCCGCCTGGTGGGTGGTAGAGGGCGCCGAGGATCGGGTAGCGGGCCTCGTCGGTCACATCCATCTCCGGGACGAGCCGCTTCACGTCCTGCGGCCCGATGACGTCGGAGTCAACGCCACACACCTTGTTGACCTCAGCTCGCCATCGCATGGTCCGCAAGGAGGCATCGCTGTGGGCAAGCGTGAGATGCCCCTTGCGCGAGAACATCACGTTAAAGTTCAGGTCCTCAGCCAGGCCTCGGTACAGCTCGAGAGACCGGTCGTAGAAACGGACGCCTTCCGGGGTCAGGTAGTTCGACCGCAGGATCGCTGTGTTGCGACCGGATCCGCCGCCTCCGAGGTAGCCCTTGTCGAGCACAGCGACGTCGGTGATGCCGTGGTTGCGGGCGAGGTAGTAGGCCGTGGCCAGCCCGTGGATACCGCCGCCGACGATGACGACGTCGTACGTCCGTTTGAGCTCGCGCGTGTGCCAGGCAGGCGCCCAGGCGTGGTCGACGATCCCGTGGCGCAGCAGCGCCAGGGCGGAGTAGCGAGCCGGTCCATGGCGGCGTACGAAGCGACGGGCCTCAGCCATGTCCGTCCCCCTCAGTGAGCTGGTCGAGCATCTCCCGACGCCACCGCTCGGTGGTCGCCACGTCACCGAGGGTGTACACGTGCAGTCCCGCCACCGCGGACTGGCCGGGGATGACGTTGGAGGCCAACTCCTCGAGCAGCCGGTCGGGACGGTAGCCGCTGGGACGAAGCAGCCTCGCCCCGCCCTGGTGCCTGCGCAGGAACCGCAGGGATGTCCCCACGCCGATTCGACCAGCGACCCGCAGCAGCTTGAGGCGGTCGACCGCACCGGCGATGCCCACGTGCACAGGAAGGCGGACGCCCAGCTCACGGGCGTGACCGATCCACCTGAGCACAGCGCCCGGGTCGAAGCACATCTGGGTGACGACATAGCTGCTCAGGGGTTGCTTGGCCAGCAGGGCCCTGTCCAGCTCGTCCGCCGCGACGAGCGGATGGCCCTCGGGGTATCCCGAAACACCCATGGACTCCAGCGTCCGACCAGATCCAGATCGTTGGAGCCTCTCGATGGCGGTCAGGAGCTGGAGCGAGTCGGAGAAGCCACCGACCGGCTCCTCGCCGTCGCCAGCGACAACAAACACGTCGCGGACGCCGGCATCGTCCAGTCGGGCCAGGATCTCGGCGAGATGCCATTCGTCATGCAGCATCCTCGCCGCGAGGTGCGGGACCGCCGAGTAACCACCCCGGACGAGCTCCTCGGTCAGCTCGAGCGTCGGTTCCAGCCCCCGGCGTGGTGAAGCGGTCACGGTCACCGGCAGGGCCGTCGGCACGTGTACGCCGACCTGTTCGGCGGTGCCGGGAAGCGGGAGCACCTCGTACCGCGGACGATCCAGCAGCGCGGCAAGGGCACCCCGCTGCAGGTCCTCCGGACTGTCGGCCGATGCCGGGTCGGTCACCGTGCCTGCAGCTGGCTCGCTAGAGCCGGTCACGGTACTCACGGTTGTGCTCTTGAAGGCCTGGAGCGGTTCCGAAGAAGGCGTGCTTGGACATGTCGACCGAGTACCGGCTCGCCTCGGGTATGCGTCCCAACGCCTCCGCCATGCTTCGCACATGATGAGGCCCCGCGCCACAACACAGGCCGAAGTAGCGCACGCCAGCTGCCCGCGCCGAGACGGTGAAGTCGGCGATCTCGTAACGGTTGCAGGTGAACGGGTCGAGAGCCGCCGGGAACGGCCTCCCGTCCGGCAACAGGGAGCCGTCGGCCTCTCGCAACGACTGGAAGGTCGGCTGGTCCTCGGTGGTGCGGTAGGGCACAGGAAGCGCGGCGACCGGTACGTCGACCGCGGCGACGATCGCCGCCAGCAGCGGCAGCATGGTGGCGGGGCCGCGGATGCAGTTGAGCCCGACGACAGCCGCGCCCTCGTCTGCAAGCCGTCGGCACGCGTCCGCCAGGGAATCGCCTTCCCGTGTATCCGCCTGCTGCCCGACGGCGAGCGTGATCACGGCCGGCAGGCCCGCCTGCCGGATGACGTCCAGCGCTATCTGCGCCTCCGCGGCATACCGGAACGTCTCACCGATCACGAAGTCGACGCCGGCCTCCGCCGCCCAGCCCACCTGCTCCTCGAACATCGCGCGGGTCGGCCCGTGGGAGTCGAAGCTCTGCGGGTCGTAGAGGTTGGTGTTGCAGACGTTGCCCGCCAGCATGGTGCCCGACTCGTCGGCCACCTCACGCGCAAGGGCGAGCGCCTGCCGGTTCATCTCCTCCAGCATCCCGTCC
>Ga0136611_10003553_pt1 | contig 10902 bp, 7 predicted proteins | sample AntDrymUQ2232306_2_FD_106645 | JGI IMG/M metagenome (GOLD analysis project Ga0136611, IMG submission 106645) | Polar desert sand microbial communities from Dry Valleys, Antarctica - metaG UQ223 (23.06) | ecosystem: Environmental > Terrestrial > Soil > Desert | place: Antarctica: Dry Valley... | reverse complement strand
TGCGCACCAGCGCGACGGCGTTGTCCTTAAACTCGCGGTCGTATCGGCGACCGCTCCTGCTGTGGTTCATGGCTGTCATGGTGGTTCCTCACAGCCCAGCCCGCAAAAACGAAGAAAGCTCAGGTGATGGCTCCCGCGGGAGGCGTGGAGGCGGGGCCACAACGGGGCTTCGCGGCACTTGGTGTCGGCAACCAGGGCATTACGAACGTTGGCACGTTGATCGTGCCCAATGGGGAGGGGCCAGCGAAGGTGGAGATCGAAGGCAACGTGCAGCAGGTGGTCGTGCCTGCGGCCGCAAAACTCAAGGAGTTGAAGGTGCTTTCACTCGGAGCCGACACGGACCTGTTCCCTGGGATCCCGCGCCAGTTCACGGGAGCAGGCACGATCGTCAAGGTGACGGTGGAGAAGGACGTGACGGACTACACATTCCAAGTGCCCGGAGCCGTGGACCAGATGGTCGTGGGCGGGAGCATCACAGGAAGCGAGCTTTCCTTTGCCAGGACGCTCAAGCTTTTCAGCGTCCAGGGCGACGTGGAAGGCAGCACGCTCTCCTTTGCCCGCAAGGTGGGCAAGCTCACGGTAAAGGGCGACGTGGATGGGTCGGAGATCCTCGCCGGCTACAATGAGAAGCAGGAAGGGGTCAATGCCGATGCGCAGATTGGCACGATCAACATCGCTGGAGTGCTGCGGGCGAGCAACCTGGTGGCGGGCGCCGGCCGTGGCGCAGATGGGATCTTCGGGACTGCCGATGATCAGTTGATCGGCAGTGGGCGTCCGGGCGTGATAGCGAGTATTGCCAGGATCGTGCTTGGAGGCGTGGAGGGGACCGGCGCGACCGGAGACGGGTTCGGCATCGTGGCGGAGGAGATCGGCAAGCTCAAGATCGGCGGGACTCCGGTCCGCCTGGCTCCGGATGCTCGCAACGATCTCACGCCGATCCCTCTGCTCCCGGATGGCTCCACTGATGACTTCTACGCACGCGAAGTCGTCCCAGCGTAAGGCGGCCGCGCGGAGTTCCGACGTCACCGCCCGCGTTTAACGTCGCGCGCGGGCTCCCGCGCTAGAAAGTTACCCGGCAGCGCACGACCAACGCGCGCTCGTGCGGAAGCTCCAGATACGGTGTGAGCGGCTCGAGTTGGTAGTCCGTATCGAGCGCGTTGAGCACCCCGACGCTGATCTCGCCTCGGTTCGGTTGGAAGCGATAGCCGACAAAAACGTTCAGCTGCCAGAAATCGTCGCCGGGCTCGCCGGTCGCACCCGGCTTGGCTGCAGGAAAGCCGTCGTTGTCCTGCCGCGTCCAGAGCGCGTCACCTCGCGTGAAGAAACCACTCTCGTGATTCCAATTCACGGCAAAATCGAACTGATGGAGCTCGCTGTCCCGCTGCTGCACCGCGGACCCGGGGAACGCGCGGAAATCCGGGAAGACACCCTGGAATTCGCTCCATGTCCCGCGATAGGCGGCACCGAAGCTCCAGCGTTGCCCCACGAGCTGGTTGAGCGTCGCGGTGAAGGTTCGCTCTTCGTAGTCAATGAGCTCGGCGAGCCCCGGGCCGCCACGGGCGGAAGGAAGCGGCTCGTCGGGGAAGTCGTCGAACACCCCGATCCGGCTGTCGCCTTCCTGCTTCCGCGAGTTCCACTCGATCCCGAAATACGTATCCGTTGGCAGCTTCGTCTCAAGAGCGGCGCCGAGGAGTTTATAGCGCGCAGCGCTCACTGAGCCGGCGACGGACTCGTTGAGCAGAGTGCGAAACCCTTGATTGAAGCCAGCGAGCTGAGTCGGTTCGAGGCGATTGCTTTCATCGAGGCTCACGCCACTGATCGCCTCCGCGTAAGCGCCGCGAAGCCGCAACCAACGCGAAGGCTCGAAGATAATCCCGGCTTTCGGCGACCAATGTTCCAAATCCCGTGTTTCGTCCCGCAGCGGCGGACTGCGAAAGTGATCGGGATAGGTGAGCCGGTCGTAGGTCACGCCGCCGGTCAGCGTCAGCGAGCGGTGAACGCGGAACGTCTCGTAGAGATAGACGTTCAATCGCTCGAAGCGGGACGTAAACTCGTCGGCCGCGGCAGGCTCGGAGAAGCGCGGGTCGCGTGGGACGGACGCGTCTTCCAGCACCGATCGAACGTGAAAGGAGCCTTCCTGGTATCGGACACCGCCAACCAGAGTGTGTGCCCCGAGGGTGACGATCTGCTGCACCTCGCCAGTGCCAATTTCCAGATCCAGATCATAGGATTGGCGAAATGGAAGGTTCGCCGCGCCAACCAACCCAAAGTCCCGGCGCAGCTCGGGATTTCCCGGAGAAGCAGCCAGCGCGTCCAGCGGCGCGAAGCTAAAAACCGGCACCGGGCGATCCAAATAGAGAGTCTGCTCACTCGCGAGTCGTCCCCCGAGCACCAGGGTGTGAATTCCGGGCGCCCACTCGTGCCTCAAGCCAAGCAGGATCCCGCCGGGTTCCTGCTCTTCTTCGAGTCGCAGCGAAGGAATGACGGAGCGCTCATCATAGAGCTGGCGGGAATCACCTCCGCGGAGGTTCTGGCCGGTGACTTCGAGCAGCGCGACATCGGAGGGCGTCAGTTGAACTTTCATCTTCGCACTCACATCTGCGAGACGGGTCGTGCTCCGTCCTCGACGGTTGTCGTCGTCGCGAAAATATTCCGTATCCAATGCGAACTCGAAGTTCCCAAAGGTTCCGAAGAGCGAACCGATCTCGCGGAATTGGCGGTCGGAGCGGTATTCCGTGACGGACGAAATCCCAAAGCCGTCGCTCTCGAATAACTTCGAATATTCCTGCTCGGAAACGAACTGACTCAGCGACCCCGCGCCGACCGGCGAGAGCAAATTGGCCAGCCGGATCTCGTTGATGAACGGCGTCTCGTAGCGCAGCACGATCCGCCGCGGGTCGCGGAGCGCGTTGTAGCTGTTCGCGAGGAAAAGGTGTGCGCTGGCGCTCGCATAGTCGGAGTTCACGGCGCGGGTTGCTTCCCGCACGGCGAGCTCTTCCATCCCGTTGAGCTGGTAGATGCTCGCGAGGTTTGCACCCCTCACTGCCTTGTCCTGATCGAGCAGGAACTGGCTGCGGAAGAGGCGCCGATTGGCGTTTAGGTCGATCGACTTTTCCAGGTCGCGGACCGCAGCATTGAGCCGGTTTTCCTGCCGGTTTTGCAGAGCGCGGTAGAGCCAGGGCGTGGGATCGTTCGGGTCGAGATCAATCGCGCGGTTCAGCTCGCGTCCGGCGCGCGGGGCGTCGCCTGCATTACTCCACGCCTTTCCAAGATAGCTCCGGAACAAGGAGCGGTTGGGCTCGAGAGCCGCAGCGGCTTGCAAGTCCTGACGTCCACCCTCGGCATCGCCTTTCCGGATTCGCGTAAGGCCGCGACCCAGCCAGGCGGTGCCGAGAGACGGATCGAGAGCAATCGCGGCTTCGAAGGATTCACGCGCGGCTCCGATCCGGTTTTCCGCGCTCAGGAGGAAGCCGCCCAGGGAAGCCGCATGCGCATTGCGCGGGGTCAGCGCGCGCCCTTTCTCGAGCGCACGACGCGCATCTCCCACTCTCCCAAAACTGAACTCCAGCTCGGCAAGTCGCGTCCAGGCGAAGCCGCTCTGCGGCGCGAGTTCCGTCGCTTTGCGCGCAGCAGTGCGGGCGAGCTCGAGACGGCTCCGCGATTGCTCGAAATAAGAGCGGGCCAGCCAATCGCTGGCCGTCCGAGGATCCGGCACGTCGGCAGGAAGATCCACGAAGTTCACCGCCGCAATCAGCGTCCGCAGCGCGCCAGCGCCCGGCGTTTCTAAAGGGATGCCACGGAGGACGCGTTCAGCCTTCGGCACTTGCCCGGCAGTCAAATAGATCGCCGCAGTGTAGACGCTTGCTGCTGGTGAAGTTGCCGCCGCGCGCTTGGGGAAGCTGCGCAACGCCTCCGGCAGATCGCCGGAACGGTAAGCAGCAAGCGAACGCCCCAGCGCTTTCTGCTCCTCAGCGGAGAGCGTCAGGTCGTCAAGTTGCACGACGGCGGGATAGTAGAGACACCATTGAATGATGTTCTTCGCCTCGATGAACGCTGTTTTCCGCGGCGCGCTACCCGCTTCGATTTCCACCTGCTCGCCGCTGCCTGCGGTGACGCGCCCCGCCGCGTTGCCGATGTTCACCTCGCCTTCGAGCATGACCAGCGTGGTCTTGCCGCCACTCACCGCGAGCAGGAACTCGGTTCCGCGCAGAATGCCGTTGGCGCTCGGCGTGCGCACGCGGATTTCCTCTGGCCGCTCCCGACTTAAAAAATAAGCGGCGCCGCCAAGCAGATCGAGACCAGGCGAGGCGGCCGCGCGCTCCGGAGGGAGGATCGTCACACTCGTGAGCTCGTTCATCCGCAGCACTGCGCGGTTCGTCAGGCGGATCAAAGCGCGACTCAATTCCCCGGTGCGCACCCGGTCGTTGATCGCGAGTTGCTGGCCCGCCTCTGCGGCGCTCCACGCAGCCTTTGCGGTGGCCGCCAGAACGGTGTTCTGCTTCTCGAGCAACTCCGCACTTTGAGCGAAGAGACTGCTCGACGTGCAGAGGAAGACCGCGAGGAGCAGAGAGCGTGCGTTCATCGGGGCGGGCGCCGACAGCTATAGGCACCGCTGCCGTGTGACAGCAAGCGGATAGGACGGGTAAGACGGGAGACTCAAACCTCGAAAACACAAGACCGGCGCGCCGCGCTAGAATCCGAACGCGGGCGCACCAGAACCGCCCTCTAGTGGAAGAATTCCAGGAGACCTCGACTGCTGTTCCGTCCTTGCTTGCCCACTCACTCCGCGGTGATAGCGACAAGGAATGGCGCAGCGTCGGCCGGCTTTTTGAAGAAGTCGATGTCACGAATTGTCACAACGTTTCGGGGAGGTTGTGTATCCGCGCCCGGCGGGAGCGGTTCCGCACACCGCGCGCACCATAAACAGAGAGAGCACGAACAACCCCGCCAATGCCCATGGCGGAGCCGACGGGGCTCGAACCCGCAACCTCCGCCGTGACAGGGCGGCGCTCTAACCAATTGAGCTACGGCTCCTTTTTCAGGAGGCGCGCATCGTAAGGGGCGGGTTCCAGCCAGGCAACGGCTTTTTTCGACCGGTCACTCGGTGCGCCTCGGCGATGCGCGAGGCTTTCAGCGAGGGCACAGGTGCGCTAAGACAGACGCGAGAGATGGAAACTAATTGCGATGTAGCCGTCATCGGTGGCGCTTTTTCGGGGGCTTCGACGGCGCTTTTGCTGAAGCGGCGCATGCCGCAGGCCCGCGTGGTGATCATCGAAAAGGCAGCCGAGTTCGACCGAAAAGTGGGCGAGTCGACGACGGAAGTGAGTTCGTGCTTTCTCACGCGCGTGCTGGGGCTCTCGACGTATCTCGGGCATCACCAGCTGCCGAAGCAGGGACTGCGGATGTGGTTCGCGCGCGATGCGCAAACGCCCTTCGACCAATGCGTAGAAATGGGGGCGCGCTACAATTCGCGGCTTCCTGGTTTCCAAGTGGACCGAGCAACGCTCGATGAACATGTGCTCGCTGAAGCCGTGGCGGCCGGTTGCGAGCTCTGGCGCCCTGCCAAGGTCGGGAAGCTGGAATTGGGCGGAGTCGGAGCGAACCTCGTCGAGGTGCGGATCGGTGACGAGGTGCGGCGGGTGCGCGCCAAATGGGTGATCGATGCGAGCGGACGTGCCGCGGTGGTTGCGCGCCAACTCGGACTCTTGCGCCCGACGACGGAGCATCCCGTTAACTCGCTGTGGGCGCGGTTTCGCGGGGTTCAGGACTTCGATGGGCATGAACTCCGCCGGCGCTTCCCGCAGTGGGCAGAAGCAACGCGGACCAGCCGAGCCTGGGCGACGAATCATCTGATGGGGCTCGGCTGGTGGTGTTGGATCATTCCCCTCAAGGGCGGAGATACGAGCGTAGGGCTCGTCTACGACACCCGCCTCTTCCAGCCTCCCGCTGGCGCGACGATTGGCCAGCGATTACACGCCCACTTTCAGGCGCATCCCGTGGGACGTGAAATCCTCGCAAAAGCGGAGCCGATCGAAGGTGACCAGCGCGCTTATTCCATGCTCCCCTACGTCAGCGAGCGTGTGGTTGGAGAAGGGTGGGCACTGGTCGGCGATGCGGCGAGTTTTCTCGATCCGCTCTATAGTCCCGGCCTGGACTTCTGCGCCTTCACGGCGCACGCCGCGCATTCGTTGGTTGCGCGCTCTCTGCAGGGAGAGGACGTGACGCCTGAACTCGGACCCTACAACGAACGATTTGCGTTCTGTTACCGCTCCTGGTTCGACGCCCTCTACCGCGACAAATACTTCTACATGGGAGATGCGGAGCTGATGGCAGCGGCCTTTCTGATCGACGTAGCGAGCTATCATCTCGGGCCCGTTTGGCAGGTGTTTCGTGACCCTGCCACGGAGTTCGATTACTTCCCATTTGGCGGCGTGCCTGGCCGGATTGCGGCGCGCTTCCTGAGCTTCTACAATCGCCGCCTCGTGACGCTCGCACAGCGGAAAATCACGGCGGGAACTTACGGTGCCGCGAATTCGGGCTGGCGCTTGCTTGTGCCCGGATTCGCGCCTGAGCCAGGCACCATTAAGCTGCTCTTTCGAGGGATCCGGCGGTGGCTGCTGGCTGAATGGCGGAGCCTCTTCCTCCAGCGTGCCGCGGCGGAGGAAGGCGCTGTCCTCCGTCACCCTGCGGCGCGTGAGGTTCCATGACGCTGAGGTTCTTTGTGGCCGGGCAGCTCGGAGCGAGCCCGGATGCGGGACGCTTCGGCGCTAGTTCCCGCTAGCCTGCCGAAGGTTCGCGGCGCCGGCGAAGACCGGCACATGCTAAGCCGCCAACCGCGAGTATGCTCATCGTTCCCGGCTCCGGCACAGGGATAAAGGTCGCCGTCACGCTCGCGATCATGTTGTTATCGACACTCCAGCGGCGGTTTTGCGCCACGAGGTCCGGATTTTCAAATTCCGACGGTTCCCCATCGAAGGCAAAGCGGTTTGGGTCGAAGGTTGTGTTCGGATACGAGACGAGCGAGCCGTGAACTGTCCCCCCGGCGCTGGCAGCCATCTCGTTACTCGACGAAGCGATCGACGCGAAAAAGTTCATCTCATCGGTTGTCGTTCCGTCGGCGGCGGTTCCACCAGTGACACGATATGCGAAGCCAAAGTGTTCCGGCAGGATCACTCCCTGACCGGAGAAATCAAAAGTGGCGTTCTGGAGATTTTGATGGGTGAAAAACTGGGGATTTTCGGACCCTTCATCCACCCGCGCCACGCTGAATGTCTGGTTCGTCACGTAGGCGATACCGATCTCCGGTCCAGTGGGGCGACGCGAGGCGGGATCAATCGGAAAAACGCGAAGCTCGATCGCAGGCGTGAAGTCGGAAATCCCTTCCTGCTCATACCTGTGGCTGGTGTAGGCGAGTTGGCCGAAACGCATCGAGATTGTTTCCAGGCGATAGCTTCCGCCATCGGGAGCGGTGGCCGTAACGTCGTCGCCGATGTAGCCATAGTTGAATCCTCCGGCAGCCCGGGTCGTGTCATGCGTGCCCGCGAAGTCGTAGATGATCGAGGCGCCGCGGCCTTCGATGAGAAGCGCGCTGAACGCCAGAACCGCGGCTGCAGAACTGGCGATCTGGGTGAAGCGGGACCGCCATTTCAGGTTGGACATGGGACGCACAACCCAGCGAACACGGGATGGCTTAGCAGCAATCATCGGGGCTCACGGTGATCCCCGGAAACTCGCGCGACGCGTTCCGAAGACTGCAAGCACGCGAAAGGTTGCACGGGCGAGCCGCGGATCAGCTGCAGGTTCTTGCATTCGCCATTGAGCCGGCAGCTTGCGATGTCAGGATCATTTTGCGCATGAATCACTACTTCAGGGAACTCGGACGAACGGTCCTCTCGCGGTGGAAGGCGGCCAACTTCTCACTCGTCCGCTTCCCTCAGATTGCATGCGAGGCACTCGAGGAACGGCCTCCCGCGAAACATGTAGATCTCCCGGAACTGATCAAAGAGTTCCTGCTCAATGATGAGCAGCCCTTCCAGACCGGCTCAGGATTCGGTCAACCGGAACTCGTCGTCTACGATGACCCTCGGTTTTACATCCAGGTCCTCTTCTGGCTCGAGGGAACAACCGACATCCATCAGCATAAGTTCTCCGGCGCTTTTCACGTCCTTCACGGAGCGAGCATTCACTCGCTTTTTCACTTTGAGGATGCTCAGTCGGTATCCGCGCATCTCCGCGTTGGGCATCTCCGCATGAAAGAGACGCGGCTTCTCGAAGCCGGTAGCACTGCCCGGATTGTCTCCGGCGCCAGCTATATTCACTCGCTGTTCCACTTGGACACCCCGTCTCTCAGCGTGGTCATCCGCACGCATACAGATCCAGGAACTGGCCCTCAGTTCACGTATCTTCCGCCGCATCTCGCGGTCGATCCCTTCTACCACGACGCCCTGACGAACCGTCGCAAGCAACTCCTCGACGTGCTCGAGAAAACAGCCGACCCGGCTTACCCGACACTTGTTCGGGAGATGCTCGAGCAACTGGATTTCGAGCGTGGCTTCTTCATCCTTCAGAACGCCATGGGATATCTCCGAAGTTTGGGGGAATGGGAGGAAGCCATTCACGTCTTTAAGGGGAGGCATGGCGATCTCGCGACTTTGGTTCCACCGACGCTGGATGAAATCATCCGCAGAGACACCCTTGTGGAGCTGCGTGCGGGGATTACGGAAGTGGAGCATCGCTTCTTTCTGGCGCTGCTCTTGAACGTGCCGAGCCGTGACGCCATTCTCGATTTTATCTCGCAGCGTGATGACGGACCACCGCTCGAGACGATCATGGATTGGGCCGAGGAACTCATGATGATTTCCGACGCGACGACGTGGATCATTGACGCAGAATTCCCGGAGGACCTCGCAGTCCCCGCCGAGGAGCAGCCCGCCTTTTTCTTGGCCGCACTGCGACATGCGATCGGGGCGCCCGCCGAAAGCGCGTCATCCGCTGCGGCCTCCTTGTCACCCCTCGCTCTCGAGCAAGTGCGCGGGGCCTTGCTGCGTTCGAGTCTGAAAGTCCTCGTGCCGTAGCGGGAAGGCTCCGGTTCCCGCGCTGCGGATCGCGTTAGGGTTCTTCATAGCCGCTCGCTTCGAGTCGGAGTTCACCTTGCCGAGGGTCCGCGGAGAAAAATACTCCCGCATCGCGGATGGAGTGCGCGGGAAGATACTCAAACTGTATCTCTCGAGTTTCGACCTCCTCCCCTTCGCTCCTTAGTTCGACCGTAATCGGCACGCGGGCGGCTGGTTCTCCGCCCTCGTTGGCCGCCCGGACTTTCACTAAGTAACCGTTTCTTAACGGTGTGATGGCTTCCACGGACAGCTTCACGTCTGGTGGCGACTTGTTCCCCGCAACTTCCTCGTAGATCAGGACGCCAATGGCTGACATGACAACCATCAGACCCACCGCGCCAACGAGCCATTCCACGCGTGGAATGTCCGCGGTCTGCGACTTCCTCCGCTCATTTTCTTCTACCGGCGATGCACTCATCTTAGATCATCAAGCGCGCTGCGGCGGCGCCGATGGCCGCCGGGAAACCAAGCACCACCGTCACCATTGCCACGTGCATCGGCCCGGTGCCGTCCACGCGTCCAAAGGTCCACAGCAGATACAAGCTCGCCAGCAGCGCGATTGCGTAGCCGGGGATGGTGTAGCGGAACAAAAGACTCCAGTGCGGAGTGCCCTCTGGAATGTGCGACTGTCCTCGGAATTCCACCGCATACACGAATGCATGCATGGAGGCGAGAGACAAACAAGCGAGAGCAATGCCCTGCGCCGCACTCATCTTGTAGGAGATGAGAATCATTTCCTCGGTTGGCGCGACATTCAGCGCGAGAAAGAGCGCACCCACCAACATGAGGAATAGCGCTCCCGAATAAGTGCAGCGCTCTTTTTCCTCCTCCGCGTGCTCGTCCCTGGTTCCGAGTTGACCCTCGGCCAGCAGTGCCCCAACGCTGCCGGGGACCACCTGCAGCGCGAGTTTGCCGACAATCTCCTCCCATGGCATCCCGGATCGCAGTTCGCCAAAGAGCGAGAGCACCACGGCGCCGGCGAGGAACGCGACAGCGTAGGCCACGAACGCATCCACAACATCATCCTGCCACTCGAATGTCGGCTCGAATCCACAGTAGTGCGATAGCCCCACGAGCACCGGAATCATCAGGATGAGCAATCCTGCCAGGCGCCCGCGTTCCATGTAAGAGCCGAGGTGCCACATTTCCATCGTCATGAAAAGCGGTAGCGAGAAGATGATCGCCCCGCCGAACGCCCGCGCCAACCCGACGGAAAACATGCGCGCAGGACTCGGCTTCTGCCCTGCTGGATGTTGGGCAGAGATCACATCCGGCATCGTCGTGGCTGGATTAACACTCTCACGATACGCAAGAGAGCCGTCTCATAGCCGTCTCATCGGCTTGCCAACGTGGCGTTGCCACTGCCAGCTTCTCGCAGTGAACAACCATGAGCGACCCGGTCGATCCTGAGACTCAAACTACGGGCGGCCCCGCGCTCGCGCGTTCCATGGGGCTCGGTGCGCTGATCATCTACGGCGTGGGGGATATGCTCGGCTCGGGTATTTACGCCCTCATCGGCAAGGCGGCCGGGGTGATGGGTAACGCCGTCTGGCTCGCGTTCCTCGCCAGCATGGTTGCGGCGCTGCTGACCGGGCTCTCCTATGCCTGCCTTGGCTCGCGGCATCCCCGCGCCGCCGGTGTGGCCTACATTGCGCAACGCGCGTTCGGCCAGCCGTTCCTTTCCTACATGCTCGGGCTCGCCGTGGTCGCCTCGGGCCTCACGTCCATGGCGACGCAGTCGCGCGCCTTCGCTGGTTACTTCCTCGGCGTGCTCGGCGTGAGCGCCGCG
>Ga0136611_10003552_pt1 | contig 10902 bp, 8 predicted proteins | sample AntDrymUQ2232306_2_FD_106645 | JGI IMG/M metagenome (GOLD analysis project Ga0136611, IMG submission 106645) | Polar desert sand microbial communities from Dry Valleys, Antarctica - metaG UQ223 (23.06) | ecosystem: Environmental > Terrestrial > Soil > Desert | place: Antarctica: Dry Valley... | reverse complement strand
GGCCTGCGCCGCCCTGGGCTGCGCCTACGAGGACCATCTCACCCTCCCACAACAGGTCACCTGATTATGCACTAGGCGCTGTGCCCTATCCAACAAGGGACGCGCACTATTGAGGCTGTGTGAATAACAATTTTCACTTCTTGGCGTTTACAGCATTTAAAGCATTTCGTCACGGCTTTGATGCCGGATCTACACAGTCCCGGCAGCGTCGCGGTGTGAGGGTGTAGTCCTGACCATCATGAAGCGACCTTCCCTTCGCTCCGTCGGGACGCCCGGTTCATGACGGTCGCTTCTGCACCTGACGACCTGGACGCTCCCCCGCGAGCAGACACCAAGGAGAACATAGCGCTATGTGCCCGACGCAACGGTATCGGCTCAGCGAGCGCTGCGCCGAATTGTCCAGTCGTTCGTCGCCGAGCGTTACCGCTCTGTCGCCGTGCTGTGCTCATCGCGCAGTGTCCGCCCATCGCGATCCAACGCTGCGCGCATCTGGCCGAGCCACTCCGCACCCAGTCGGCGCCCGTTCGGGAGTTGGTCGTCGCGATCCCAACGCCACGTTGCGATGATCGCGAGCATCAACACCCGGCATTCGCGAAGCAGGTCTTGATCAGCGTCCGGATAGTGCTCGCCGACGTCGTCGGGCGCATGGACGATGTCGAACTCGACCGGTCCGCGGCAACACGTCTCCAGGTCGATGAACAGCAACCCGTGCTTCGTCCGGAGCACGTTGCCGGGGTGCGGCTCGCCGTGCAGTAGCTGCTCGGCGGCGCCGCGGTCGCCGATCGCGCGCCGCAGACGTCGTAGCGTGTTGCCGAGCAGCTCCCGGTCGGCCTCGGCGAGATCCGGAGTGCGGGCGCGGTCACCAACCAGTCGCTGCGCATCCGCGACGCGATCCGTGAAGTGCGGCGCGGGCACATCGATCTGCCGCATGTCGGCATGCAGCCGCGCGAGCGCGTGTGCGAACTCGACCGGCGCGACGTCGCGGGGCGATGCGGGCGCGTAGTAGGTCCACAGCGTGATCACGAAGCCGTCGCGTACGTAGGCGCGCGGCGCCACGCGCGGCTCGAGCGCCGCCACCGGGCTAGCGGTTGCGGGGAGGAGCCGCGCGACCGCAACTTCGAACTCCGCGCTTGCCTGACGCGCCACGTACGCGACCCGCGCCAGGACATCGCACGGCAGGAGACGCACGGCGAGCCGGTTCGAGGCGTTCAAGACGCCCGCGTCATCGACCCGCAGACCGAGCTCCGAGGCGATCGACCTGGCGGCAGCCACCGCACGCGGAACTTCCGACGCCCGCATCGTCGCCCCCTTCGAAGACTCCCGTCGGGACATCGCCCCGATCCGGGCAGCTCGTGAATCAGCGAAGTTGCTGCGCCTACTGTAGCAGGCGACCGGTACTGTGGCAGCTGTTGCACTTCATCTCCCTGCGAATAGTGCCAGAGATTTGGCAGTTCCGCAGGGATCAGGCGTGAGGCTTGGACGAGCGATGAAGCGATCCAGTCCGCATGCGAATTCACCGGGTAACTGCGCGCGCCAGTACTCGGACAAGTAGCTGCGGTTGGAGCAGCGATATCGGCGATTTTAGCAGGTGTAGAACCCCGAAAAATGTGCGGGCAACATGCTGGTCAAAGACAATTGACTCCAGCACTATATCCACATATCGGTGGGCTAGTCGGGTCCATAAATCAGGGGAGCCGCCTACGGTCGTATTCCAGCGGAAGTCTTCGCCGGTCGCCAGGATCCACGGCGTGCGGTTCGCCTGCGCCAGGCGACGCTGGAATCGCCGACCCAAGCCGCAGAGATCGTCGGCTGACCGCCGCTGTCGCTGTTCCTGCAGACTACGGTCGAGCACCAGGCCACCGAGGGCGCTCACGGTCATCCCCTGCCCGTAAACCGGGTTGAAGGTGCAGGCGGCGTCGCCGAGGGCGACAAAGCCGTCCGGCCACCGCTCCAGCCGTTCGTAGTGCCGCAGGCGGTTCTCCGTGCGGCGGTAGCCCCGGATCGGCGACAGCGGTTCCGCCCCGGCGAGCGCCTCGGCCAGGACCGGCGTGGCCAGGCTGCGAGCGAACGCCACAAAGCCCGACTCGTCCGTCGGTGGATAGTCGCGGGCGCACCCGGCCAGCGTGGCGATCCAGCAGCCATCCTCGACCGGGTAGAGCACGCCGCCGCGCGGCTGGTGCGGGGGGACGTCCGAGACAATCATCGCCTTCCAACTGGCAGCAAGTTCCGGCGGTCGACGGTAGAGGCGGCTGGCGTAGCCGAGGAACGGGGTGATCACGGTCTCCGGCACCGGCCCATAGCCGAGCGCGTCCAGCCAGGCAGGTGTCGAGGAGTCGCGCCCGCTCGCATCCACGACCAAGTCGGCGCGCAACGTTACCCTATCGCCATTGCCGCCATCCCCGTCGTCCGCCGCGCCCGCAGCATCAGACCCGCCCCAGGCGCGCAGCCGCACTCCGGTCACTCGCTCCGCTTGCGGATCGACGAGCAACTCGGCGACCTCGCGGCCCTCGACGAAGCGGATCGCGGTGCGTCCGGTCAGCTCGCGCCGGATCGCCCACTCGAGCAGATCGCGGCTGCACGCGCGACTGGCAAGCTCCGAGCGGAAAGGTCGGGTCCAGCCGGTGCGGAAATAGAACAAACACTCTCGCGTCCACTCGACACGCGGCGCCCCCAGGGCCGCCAACTCGGCGTCGAGCGTCGGGGAAAGGTGCTCCATAACACGCTGGCCACGGGTGAGCAGCGTGTGCGTATGGAACGCCTGCGGCACGCCCCGGCGGTGCTCGGGCTGTCCCGGCAAGCGGTCGCGCTCGACGATGGTAACGCGGGCGAAGTGATCGGACAGGACACGCGCCGCCCACAAGCCGGCCATCCCAGCGCCGATGACGACGGCGTGGCGATCGAATGGCGCGTTCGGCACGTCGTGCCGTTTGCCAATGGCTACCCTTCCCATAGTACCCCACAGCAATTGGATCGTCATGTAGTCGGATACGCGGCATCGCCGAGCCGCCGGGCCGCGCACCGCACCGCGACGACCTCGGCCACGATCGGGGAGCGCGCGACGGCGGCTGAGACGCGCTCCAGGTGGGCAACTTCGTCATCGAAGTTCTCGGGGCTGACGAAGTCTGGAACTGAATTCTGGATTGCTGCCTGGATACTATGAGCGGTCAGGGGGCTGGTGCGACTCGCTACGACGAGCATCGCCGCTTCGACGATGGCATGTCTCTTCGCCACGTCGAGATTAGTCTGCTGGCAGAGTTCGCTCGCTTTTGTGGCGGTCTGAGGGTCGCAGAAGGGGCGGAGGGCGAGCATCCCGTCGCGGATCTCGATCACGCGGCGGAGGCGCCGCAGCGTGATCCGGTCGAGCCTCGCAGCGTCGCTGGCGGCCGAGCGGGGTGGCGAGAACAGGGCAGTCAGCGCGATCGTCGGGGTGGTCGTGCGCAGCAGGTGCCAGAGGGGGTAGAGACGGCGATAGGAACGATACTGCGCCAGCCAGCGCCACGGCGTCCCCAAATCACCGCCCGTCACACCGAGTACGGCGACGATCAGGAGCCCATTCGATACGACCGCGGGATCCTGGATCGGATAGGCTACGCCCTGCTGCCTGAGCAGCGCGTGGAGCGATTCGTGGATCGCGAATCCGACGCCGGCGGCCCAGCCGAGCGCCTGGGCACCCAACTGGCGGCGCAAGCGCCGTGGCGTCGCCCGCGCGCGGGCGACGCGCGATCCCTCCCGGATCGTGAGTACCAGCATTTGGAAGACGATCGCGCCGAGATAGCTCAGATAGACCAGCGAATAAGCGAGAGATTGGTGATAAATAGTGAAGGGCGAGGGCGGGTACCGCAGCGGCGGGGATGTGTTCACGCGCGCCGGGGAAAAGATAAAAATGCCGACGAGTGCGGCGACAGTGCCGAGCATGAGGCAACCGCTGGCGAGGATATCGCGCCCGCGCGCGGCTGGCGTCCACAGTCGGAGCATGCATGGGTAGAAGAGCCAGGCGGCCACAATGCCGGCGACATTGCCGAGTAGGCGGGCCAGGTCGAACACACCGACGAGCCGATCGACCGTTGCGGCGATCGTCGGCAACTGTAGCGTGAGACACAGGGCGGCTGCGAGGAAGCTGCCGCACTCGCGCCACTGGGTGGGCTTAATCCGATTTCGTGGACAAAGTAAGGCTAGGCCACCAGCGCCTCCTGGGCCAGCGCCTGCTCGAAGGCCACCGGGCTCTGCCAGCCGAGCGCGGAGTGAACCCGTTGCCGATTATAGAAGACCTCCAGCCACGCGAAGATGGCCTGGCGCGCGGCCCGGCGGGTCGGCCAGGGCCGGGTCTCGATGAGCTCGGCCTTGAGCGTGGCGAAGAAGCTTTCCGCCATCGCGTTGTCGTAGCAGTCGCCGACCCGGCTCATCAAGGCGGCGATTCCGCTGGCAGCGAGGGCCGCTCGGTCGCTGTCGGCGGTGTATTGGCAGCCCCGATCGGTGTGGTGAACGAGCCCCGCCGCCGGTCGGCGGCCCCGCAACGCCATCGCGAGGGCGTCGAGGGCGAGCTCGGCGCGCAGGTGGTCGGCCATCGCCCAGCCCACGACGCGGCGTGAGTGGGCATCCAGCAGGACGGCCACGTACAGCCAGCCCTCCCAGGTGACCACGTCGGTGATGTCGCCAATCCAGAGTCGATCTGGCGCGGGAGCGGCGAAGTCGCGGGCGACGAGGTTGGGTGCCGGTACATGAACAGGATCACCTTCTTCGTGGTCCCATTCCTGACGCAACCCGATGAACGGCAAGTGCGGGTCGTCTTCAAGGTCTCGGCCACCTCGCCCGCTATCGGCGACGGCACCTTGCGACATTGTCGCCAGATGGCGCGCGCCATCTGGCGACAATGGCAGATCTGCCAAGGCGCGCCGACCCAGCCCGCGCAGGCGGTCGCCGGGGTCCCCTTCACAGGCTACGCCAGGTAACTTTGTACAACCCGCGCTCTTTGCCGGAATATTGCCGCGCTGCGGGCCTTGACATAGGAGCGTCGCACCCCTCTCGACAACTTTATGCCAGGATTCAGGGGCGGATGGCCCAGGTAGCCGCGACAGCCGCTTTGACTGTCGAACGCGCCAGCGTTTCCACGAGGTCGTCACACTCCTTAACTGAACGATAGGGCTATTAAGCCGTGTTCCGCAGCCGGGGGTCCAGCACGTCGCGTACCCAATCGCCGATCATATTGATCGAGAGGACGGTGACCAGGATCGCGACGCCGGGGAACGTCGCCAGCCACCAGGCCGAGCCGACGTAGGCGCGGCCATCGGCCAGCATGTTGCCCCAGGTCGGGGTCGGCGGGCTGATGCCCACCCCCAGGAAGGAGAGCGTCGCCTCGCCGATGATCGCCGCCGCGATGCCGAAGGTGGCGATGACGATCGCCGGGGTGACGACATTCGGCAGGAGATGGCGAAAGAGGATCGCTGAGTCGCGCGCGCCGATCGTCCTGGCCGCGAGCACATACTCCTGCTGCCGCGCCGAGAGAGCCTGCCCGCGCACCAACCGGGCATAGGGCACCCATGAACCGATGCCTAGCACCAGAATCACGTTGAAAAGTCCTCCGCCCAACACCGCAACGAGCGCAATCGCCAGCAGGATAAAGGGAAAGGCAAGTTGGATATCGGCGATCCGCATGATCACCGTGTCGAAAAGGCCACCGTAGAAGCCACAGAGGAGTCCCGCAACCACCCCGATCAGCCCGCCGAGGAGAACCGCCGCGATCCCGACGATCAGCGAGGTGCGCGCGGCGTAGACGATCCGGCTAAAGACGTCGCGCCCGTTCGCATCGGTGCCGAGCGGGTATTCCATGCTGCCCTTCGGCGGCGCGCTCGCGCTCGCCGCGCCCGGCAGGTTGAAGCCGCCGCTGGTGGTCGATTGCCCCTGCCCGATGTTGCCGCCACCAAGGACCGGGCAAGTGGTGAAGGCCGGGCATTTCCGACCGTCTTCCAGCTTGCCGACCAGCGGGTCGTGCGGCGCGACCAGCGGGGCGAAGATCGCCGCCACGGTGATGATGATCAGCAGTACCAGCCCAACGAGACCCAGACGCCCGCGCCGCAGCATGCGCCAGGCACCGCGGCGCAACTTGCGCCGGGAAGCCACCTCCGCCTTGAGCGCCGACTGCTGCCCTGTCAGTTGGCCCGCCGTGGTCTGATCGGCCATTGTTGTTCTCCTGGGCGGAAGGCGGAAGGTAGAAGGCGCAAGGTTCTTCGCTCAGCAGATAGTTACTGCCTTCCGCGTGTCATCCCAGCCGCACGCGCGGATCGAGCCAGGTGTAGAGCAGGTCAACCAGGAGGTTGATCAGCACGAAGCTGGTGGCGATGACGAAGACCGCCGCCTGGACGACCGGGAAGTCGCGCCGGTTGATCGCCGTGATCACTTCCTTGCCGACGCCCGGCCACTCGAAAATCTGCTCGGTGACGACCGCGCCACCAAGCAGCACCCCGAGGTCCAGCCCGATGATCGTCACCAGCGGGATCGCGGCATTCTTCAGCGCGTGGCCGAACACGACCCGCGATTCCTTCAAACCCTTCGCCCGGGCCGTGCGCACGTAGTCTTGCCCCATGACATCGAGCATCCCGGAGCGGACCAGGCGTGTCAGGCGCGCGAGGCCAGGTGCCGCCAGCGTGAGCATCGGCAGGAGGATGTAGCGCGGATTCCAGCCATCGGAACCCTGCGACGGCAGCCAACCGAGATTGACCGCGAAGATGAGGATGAGCATGATCCCGAGCCAGAAGTTCGGCACCGATTGCCCGAACAGGGCCAGGAACATCACCCCGTTATCGAAGACCGAGTAGCGGTAGATCGCCGAGACGATCCCGAAGATCATCGCCAGGGTGACCGAGTACGCCAGCGCCAGAAAGGCGAGCCGCAGGGTCGCCGGATAACGACTGAGTACGATCGGCAGCGCTGGCTGGCCAGCCTGGGCGATTGAGTTGCCGAAATCGCCGCGCGCGACGTTGCCCATATAGGAGAAGTACTGCACATAGAGCGGTCGATCGAGCCCGAGCTGGTGCGTCATGTACGTGATGGTCGCCTCGTCGGCATTTTCGCCCAGCATCAGGCGCACCGGGTCGCCAGTGAGCCGGAGGATGATGAAGACGACGGTGAGTACACCGACGATCACGAGAACTGCCTGGAGGAGGCGACGGATGATGTATTGGGTCATAGCACCCCCCGATGCGGAATGCGGAGTTTTGGCTCAGGATTATGAGCGCCGTGCCTTCGCCATGCACAGGGAGGCGCTGGTCCCTGCGAGTATCGCGTTACCCTCGCGGAACCAGGTTCCGCGAGGGTAACGCGGCGCCGAAACCGCCAGCGCCGAGCAAATCGAGCCAGTAGAGGCATTCGTCTGCTTCCTCCTCGACGCCCCTCTATTGTTGCGAAGGGACCAGCAAGGAGCCTGGCCCGACACGTTGCCCGGTAGGCTGCCCCGACCAGGGTTGCTCCGCGATAAGGCTGCAGATTGTGATCAGGCTCCCCGCGTCATCTCGCGTGCCGCACCCGCCATTCGTCACTCGTTATAGGACATCTCGTGTGCCCAGACCATCTCATCGCGGCGCGGCTCCCAGAGGATCCAGTTATCCACGCCGTAGATGTCGGAGAGGGTGTACATGAAGAGCGCGGCGGCGTCATCGTAGAGGATCTGCTGCGCCTGCTTGTAGTGGTTGAGGCGCTTCGCCGTATCGAGTTCGACGCGCGCTGCCTCAACCGCCTTATCGAACTCGGGGTTCGAATACGGGAGGCCCGAGGCACCCTTACCACCATTGGCGGCATCGCGCGCCGAGGTATGCCAGCGGACGTAGAGTTGGTTATCGGCGTCGAAGATCCAGTTCCCCCAGGAGGCGAAGATGAGGCCGGTCAGCTCCTGCGCATTGTCCTTCTGGGTGAAAGACGCCGCCTCTAGCAGATTCTGCTTGACCCTGATCCCGACCTTGCCAAGCTCCTGGGCGATCGCCTCGGCGACCTCCTTGTCCTTCAGGTAGCGGCCCTGGATGTAGTTGATGTCCAGGTCGAAGCCATTGGGGGAGCCGGCCTCGCGCATCAGGGACTTCGCCTTCTCCGGGTCGTAGGGGTAAGGCTTCAGGTCTGGATGGAAGCCGACGTGCCACGGCGCGACGGTCGTCGCCACGCGCGTGCCATTGCCATACAGCACCGACTTGATGATCGCGTCGATGTTCGCGCCGTAGTTGATCGCCTGCCGCAGCTTCTGGTTGTTCAGCGGCGGCTTGCGGACTTCCATCACGTAGTAGGGGATGCGGTTGGAGGGCGTAATCTTCGCCAGTGCTCGGCCACTGCTGTTGATCGCCGCGACCTCCTCGACCGAGATATCCTTGGCGATGTGGACCTCGCCAGAGCGGAGCGCCGCCGTGCGCGTCGCCAGTTCGGTGATCACGCGTAGCTGCACCTTCTTGATCTTTGGCGCGCCGCCCCAATAGCTCTCGTTCGCCACCAGGCGGATCGGCTTGTCATAGCCGGTGTAGCCACCGGGGGCCAGCTTGTACGGCCCGGTGCCCTGTGCGTCGGTCTTGAGGGCATCGTTGCCCTGCGCGGCCCACTTCGGCGCGACGATCGTCATCGAGAAGCCGGTCATGCGGAGGAGGAGTGCCGGATCGGGCTTGGCCGTCTTGACGTTGATCGTGTACTTGTCCACCACCTCCACGCCGCTGATGCCGGCATAGGTCGTGCGCGCCGCAGCGGCGTTCTTCGGGTCGAGCGGGCGGAGGATGCTGAACTTGGCCGCCTCACCGTCAAAATCCTCGCCGTTGTGGAACTTCACATTCTGCCGCAGCTTGAACTGAACCGTCAGGTCGTCAAGGCGCGTCCACTCCGTCGCCAGTGCCGGTTTGACCGTTTGCAAGTCGCGGTCGATCTGGACCAGCGGCTCGTAAATGTGCCGCAGTTGGCTCTCGGCGATCGTGCCAACGTGGAGTTGTGGGTCGAGTTGCGTCGTTTGCAACTGGTAGGTGCCCCAGGTCAGGATAACCTCGTCCGGCTTCGGACTGGACGGCTTCGGTGGTCTGCTGGCGGCGGCGGACGCCGCCGCGATCGGGGATGGGCTCGGGGCGGCGGCGGAAGCCGCAGCGGGCGCGCTCGCGGACGGCCTCGGGGCCGTGCTGGCAGAAGCCGCAGCGGGCGCGCTACCGGATGCGCTCGGGGCAGTGCTGGCTGGGGCGGCGGAGGCCAACGCGCTTGGCAACGCGCTTGGTCGAGCCGATGGTACCGCCGTCGCGGTTGAGGGTGTGCCACCGCACGCGGCCAGGAATGCGCCAACCGCCGCCACGCTGGTACCCACCAGAATCTGTCGACGACTAAAACGCTTCGCGAGAACACCGCTCGTAGCCATCCGACTTCCTCCTCGCGTCATGACGCTTGTGGGTCCGCGCCCCCCCAAAGGCGCTTGTCCCCGCCCAATGGCCCTTCCCCGTGGTCCCCCGACTTCGGCTAACAATCACAGTCGCGGATAAAGAGCAACGATAATATCGCGATGCGGGCGCCGCATTCGTGCAAGCCGCCCACATCGCCTAACCATCAGCCGGTATCGGCTCCGCAATCCTCGATCTGAAATCTATGTTCAGCATACCGCAGATAGGATTTCTTCGCCATAGGCAAAAGTGATCGGCAGTCCACCACTATGCACAAAGACCGCCGTCTCGTCCCGATGGAGCGTGCCGCATCGCACCTGGTCGATCAGTGCCGCGACCGCCTTCGCCGTGTAGACCGGGTCGAGGATCAACCCCTCGCGCCGCCCGGCCAGGATCAGCGCTTCCAGCCCGGCGGCGGTCGGTACGCCGTAGCGCTCCCCCACGTACTGGTCGTGGACAGTGATGTCACCCGGCTCCAACCGTGCGTCGACGCCCAGCAACTCGGCGACCGCATTCGCTAGCCCGCAGACCTGGCCCTCGATCGTCGCCTGGGTTCCCCCGACGCTGACCGGGTGGACCCGGTAGCCCGCACCCAACAGCTTGCCTGCCAGTGCCAGCCCCGCCGTGGACGACCCTGCCGCCATGAAGATGTGGTCCACCCGCGCGTCCTGTGCCGCCAACTGCTCCAGCAGTTCGATCGCCGCCAGCAGATAGCCGCAGGTCCCCGCCACCTTGGAGAAGCGGTCGTGTACCGCGTTGTAGACCTTGCGGCCCTCGGCCTCTAGCCGTGCCACCAATGCGGTCAGTTCGCGATCAACCACCTCGGGATCGGCGCTGCTCGCTTCCACGATCTGCGCGCCCATGATGTGGTCGAGCAGCAGGTTACCGTTGATTGGCTGGTCCTTCTTGCTCGGCAGCTTCAAGATGTAAGTCGTCAGGCCGAAGCGCGCCGCCAGGGCGGTGTGCAGCCGGGCGTGGTTCGACTGCGCCACGTTGGCGACGACGATCGTGTCGCAACCCTTCGCCAGCACGTCGGCCAGCCGGAACTCCATGTGCCGGACCTTGTTGCCGCCAAAGGCGAGCCCGGTCAGATCGTCGCGCTTCACGAAAAGGCGCGGCGCGTTCGCCCCCAGCACCTCGCGCAGCCGGGGCAGCTCTTCCAATGGCGTCGGGAGATGGCCGAAGCGGACCCGTGCCAACTTGGCGACGTGGTCGCGCAGGACTTTCGCCGTGAGCAGTGGGGACTGCGCGCGTTCTTGCAGGGCCATGGTGCTCCTCCTCGGGTACGGACTTCATCCCCGTCACGCTGCGGCGTGGCACCCCCTCAACAGGCGAGAGGAGACGGTCTGCCAAGCAGATGGCGGGAAGCGAGCATCCCACTGTTCGCCCGCCATAGACCTATGCCGCTACCCCACCCTCCTTTCGCCGACGGGTACCCGCCGCAGATAGCCGTGGCCGCTGTCCCGCAGGACGACCGGTCAGGTCAGTATGCCAGCGCATACCCGTCACGCCGGGGATCGGC
>Ga0136611_10003551_pt1 | contig 10904 bp, 9 predicted proteins | sample AntDrymUQ2232306_2_FD_106645 | JGI IMG/M metagenome (GOLD analysis project Ga0136611, IMG submission 106645) | Polar desert sand microbial communities from Dry Valleys, Antarctica - metaG UQ223 (23.06) | ecosystem: Environmental > Terrestrial > Soil > Desert | place: Antarctica: Dry Valley... | reverse complement strand
GGCTACGGGTGCGCAGGCCTTGGTTATGTGGCGTTCGGCCTCGTCATGCGTGAGCTCGAGCGTGTGGACACGGCATTCAGGTCGGCGTGTGGCGTGCAGACGACTCTCGCGATGACGCCGATCTACGCTTACGGGACCGAAGCGCAGCGCGAGAAGTACCTCCCGCTAATGGCAACCGGAGAGATCCTCGGTTGTTTCGGGCTGACCGAGCCCGACCACGGATCCGACCCCGGCAGCATGAGAGCCCGCGCGAAAACTTGTGCCGGAGGTTACGTGCTGAGTGGAACCAAGCTCTGGATCACGCATGCGCCGATCGCAGACATCCTGATCGTCTGGGCGAAGGACGATGCAGGCGTAATACGCGGTTTCATCCTCGAGCGGGGAATGCAGGGGCTCGCAACGCGAAAGATCGAAGGGAAGTTCTCGGTGCGCGCATCACCGACGGGCGAAATCATCATGGATGAAGTGTTCGTTCCGGAGGAGAACCTCCTGCCGGGCGTGCAGGGGCTGAAGGGCCCATTCGGCTGCCTCAACAATGCGCGTTTCGGAATCTGTTGGGGTGCGCTGGGCGCGGCTGAATTCTGCTGGCAGACTGCCCGGCAATATGTTCTCGACCGTAAGCAGTTCGGGCGCCCCCTCGCCGCGAATCAACTGGTTCAGAAGAAGCTCGCGGACATGCAGACTGAAATCGCGATCGGGCTCCTCGCATGTCTTCACGTGAGCCGACTGCGCGAGCAAGGTCTCGCGACACCGGAAATGCTCTCGCTGCTCAAACGAAATTCGACCGGCAAAGCGCTCGAAGTCGCGCGCCTCGCCCGGGACATGCTCGGCGGCAACGGGATCTCAGACGACTACCACGTCATTCGGCACCTGCTCAACCTGGAAACGGTCAATACACTCGAGGGCACTCACGATATCCATGCACTCGTGCTCGGGCGTGCGCAGACGGGCATTTCCGCATTCAGCTAACTCTGACGGCGCGGACTTTGACGTGCAGCGCCTCAGGCGATCACGCCCTGCGGCTGCGCTGAAGTTGCGGTTTGCCGTAGCGACAACCCGGTCTGACCGCAAATTCGGCTTACCGTGGATACCGAGCAGCCGACCTGCCGTGAGATATGCGTCATGGACAGACCCTTCCGCCGCAGCTCGGTTATCGCAGCGACTTTGTCCGGCGCTGTGGCTCTCGGGCTTCGATGGGGTCTCGAACTATCGTCGTGGAGCCCGGCCACCCCATGTTCCATGTAGCGACGTATCCATTTACGAGCGGTCGAAACGGTAATGCCACGTTGAGCGGCGGCGGCCCTGAGCGCCGCTTTTCGTTCGATGACGTCCTCTGCCAGGTCGCGTCGTGCCGCAAAGCTCAACCTCGCGTTTTTATGTTTCCTGTCTTCGATAAGTTCGGGGGACATGTCGGAAAAGTTCATTGGTCAGTCGCTCGTTGTGGCCTACGCATCTTCCGACGGATGATTTCTCTGGAACGCCATTTGTGTACCCCAGAACAGCTGCGGCCACCAGCTCTCGAAGCGCGCGCGAGTGCCTCTGGCTTCCATGAATGCTTTGTAAGCCCGTGCTCGGGCAATGCGTTCGACTGAAGCGGCCTTGAGCTGGCTCGCGCTTTCAAGGCGCGCCTGGACATGGGCGAGCTGTCTTTGGAGCTCGCTCTGGATTGCACGCTCCTCTTCGACTCTCGCGTTGAGACTTTCGACCAGCGCACGACTGAGAAGCGATTTGATAGTCGAGCGCAGCACATCCGGATCGAGCGGCTTGCAGATGTACGCGCTCGCGCCAGCCCTGAGACCCCGTGCCTGCTCGACTTCGCGACCTGCATCCGTGAAAAAAAGGATCGGCGCATGCGGGTCCGCTTTTCGAATATCGCGGCAGAGCGCAGCGCCTGTCAGATCGGGCAACCAGCACTCGACCATATACGCGTCGTACGGACGCTCGTTGATCGCGCGAAGCGCCTCGAACGCGCTTCCCACAACCGACAGGTTGGATTCGGGCAGTGCGTAATCCAGTAACTGACGTGTGGGCGTATCCGCGCCTACACAAAGAATTCGCTGGGGAGTGTTCTGCGGCTCGGCCATGTAAACATATCCACGCCGATGAAAAGCGGCGCCGATGTGGACTATGGCAGTTAGACTGCGTCCAGGCCCCGGGGAAGAACACGGGTGTACCCGGGGATTCCCCGGGCAAACCGTCGGGGCCGCATGGCGCTGCTATTCGGGCGCGCTATCCGTGCTGAGCCAACCCTGTTCAAGCGCGTAGCGGAGGATGTCACTGCGGTTGCGCAAATGCAGCTTTTCAACAGCGCCGGCTTTGTAAGATTCCACCGTTTTAACGCTGAGTCCGAGATGCGCGGCTGCTTTCTTGTTGCTGTGCCCCCAGGCGATCAGCCGGAGCACCTCCGTCTCGCGTTCCGTGAGCTTGCTTCGGTGCGGTGTCGGGCCGCCTCCGGCGATAGAAAGTACCCGTTCTGCAAGCCCGGCCGTGAGGCTCGGATCGATATAGGTCCCGCCCGTTGCCACCGTTCGGATCGCGTGGATCAGTGCATCGGCCGCCGTTTTCTTGACGACATAACCTTTGGCCCCTGCGCTCAACAGCCTTCTGAGATAACCCTGCTCGGCGTGCCGGGTAAGGGCGATCACGCGCACTTGCGGCCGCGCCGCGAGGATCTGCTCGGCGGCTTCGGCGCCGCCAAGTGTCGGCATTGAAACGTCCAGCACGGCCACATCCGGCATGAGCTCCACCGCAAGACGCAGGGCATCGCGCCCGCAATCAGCCTGAGCGATAACCTCCATATCAGGTTGGGCATTAATGAGCAGGACGAGACCTTCGCGCAGAATCGCGTGATCGTCAGCCAGCAGGATTCGAAGCTTGATCATTCGACTAAAGGCGCGGCGCCGCCCGGATTCAATGGAATCGTAAGGTAGATCGTCGCACCCTTACCTGGAGCGCTTTCGATTTCCAGCTGCCCGGCCACGAGCGCTGCGCGCTCAGCCATGCCTTTGAGCCCGATACTTCGTGCATCCGTCGTTGCGAGCGTCGACTCAGGGTCGAAGCCGCTCCCGTTGTCTTCGACGATTACCCGCAACTCGTCTTCGCGTTTTTCGGCAAGGATGCTCACCTGAGTTGCGTTGGCATGCTTCAGGATGTTGGTAAATGCCTCTTGCGTAATCCTGTAAGCCGTCGTTTCAATGGTCGCGGGGAGCCGCTCGTTCTCGATTCCACGCATGTGCACCTCGACTGCAATCCCGCTCTCCTGTGACCACGCCTGTGCATGGCGCCGCAACGCCGGGCCCAGCCCGAGGTCATCCAGGGCGCGTGGCCTGAGCTCGTACGAAAGGCGGTCGATTTCTTCGTCGAGTTTGAACGCAGTGGCTCGCAGCTGCTCGAGCTGCATGAAAAGCGGGGGAGGGCAATCGGCGTCCGCCTGCACGCGTTTCAAACCGATCGTCAGAGCAGTCAGGTGCTGACCCAGCGAATCGTGCATTTCGCGCGAGATTCTGCGCCGCTCCTGCTCCTGGGCGTTGGCGAGGCGCTGGAGGAGCTCAACCCGTGCCGCCTCGGCGAGCTTGCGCTCCGCCATCTCGCTCACGAGCGAGACGTTCGCGCGCTCCAGGTCCCGGGTACGATCGCGTATCCGCACTTCGAGCTCGTCTTTTGCGTGCCGCAGATCGTCCTCCGCGCGCACGCGTTCACTGACATCGCGGAAGTAGACCGTGATACCACTGGGCGCGGGGTAAACGTGAACTTCGTACCAGCGATTGTGATCCGCAAAAAACGAAGTGAATGATGAGGCCGTGCGCGCTGAAGCCGCGCGGCGATAAACGAACGCGAAGTCACTTCCGATGAGGGCCGGGAAGACCTCCCAAATGACCTTTCCGACGAGGTCTTCGATGCCGCGGTCAAGTAAAAAACACGCCTGTCGGTTGACGTAGGTGAATCGCCAGTCCTGCCCCAGTGCAAAAAATGCGTCGGTAATACTCTCGAGGATATGCCGGCTGTACTCTTCGCTTGCTTGTAACGCATTCTCGATTCGTTTCCGCTCGGTGATGTTGCGCGTCGAGCCTGCCACAACTTCGACCGCGCCGTCAGAACCGAAAACCGGTGTGAAGATGTATTCGTAGTAGCCGGCTACTCCGGTGGGGCTCGTAAATGGTGTTTCATCGACGACCACCGTTTTTTTATCGACGACTTCCTGTATCTGCTGCTGTAGTCGCCCTGCGAGCTCGTCCGGATATCCAAGATCGAAAAAGTTCTTGCCAGCGATCTCCTCGGCGGAAACTCCCAACAAGTCGAGAAGCGCCTGATTGGAGTAAATAAAGCGACCTGACTTGTCGAAGATATAAGCGAAATCCGCGATCGACGAGAGGGTGGTCTGCAGCATGCGCGCTCGCAGCTCGAGCTCCTTTGAGCCGAGGCCGTCGCTTTGCAGGTCGCTCTCATGCTGCAGGGATGTGCTCATCGAACCATTTTAGCTTTGGCACGTCTGGCATGCGCGCTCCCGTGATGCGACTGAGGGCGCTGAACGCGCTACGTCCTGGCAGGCGTGCTGTGCAGGCCGCACCGGCAACCGCGAGCGTTCCACACCCTATAAAATGCGTGCACTTTGACAAAGTGCACGCACGGCGCACTGTAAGGCTGTCCAACCCGTTGCCCGGATGGTGAAATTGGTAGACACAAGGGACTTAAAATCCCTCGGGCGTTCATCCGCCCGTGCCGGTTCGACTCCGGCTCCGGGCACCACGTTACACTCAGCTCCCGCGTGCGGATAGTCGCTCCGGCGGCACTTACGAAGCGCACCTTTTGGCCGCGCGAATACCAAGCAAAGGATTCAGCATTGAAGATAACTATTGTCGGTGCGGGTTACGTCGGTCTCGTAACGGCTGCCGGTTTTGCCGAAATGGGCAATACGGTGCTCTGCGTTGAATCGGACGCCTCAAAGATTCGCATGCTCGAGTCGGGCATCGTTCCGATCCACGAACCAGGTCTCGAGCCGCTACTTGCCAGTAATGTAAAGGCCGGCCGGCTGTCGTTCACGAACTCGCTGGCCCAGGCTGCGCAGGACTGCGAGATGTTTTTTATCGCTGTCGGAACGCCGCCTTCAGCGGACGGTTCGCCCGACATGTCGTACGTCTACGGCGTTGCGAAGCAGGTGGGGCAGACCATCGATCGCTATTCGATGCTCATCACCAAGTCGACCGTGCCTGTGGGTACCGCGGACGCCGTTCGGAAGATCGTTGCCGGTGAGCTCGAGAAGCGCGGCGCCAAAGTGGACTACGACGTCGTCAGCAATCCCGAGTTCCTGAAGGAGGGCGCTGCGGTCAAAGATTTCATGACCCCGGAGCGGATCATCCTCGGCTGCGAAAGCGACCGTGCGGAAGCCCTGCTGCGGAAGCTGTACGCGCCGTTCGTGCGCAGCCACGATCGCATTCTTGTGATGCGTCCGCGTGAAGCGGAGATGACGAAGTACGCCTCGAACGCATTGCTTGCAACAAAGATCTCATTCATGAATGAGATTGCCGAATTTTGCGATCGTCTCGACGTTGATGTCGAAAAAGTGCGGGCTGGCGTAGGCGCCGACTCGCGCATCGGCTACGCCTTTCTGTATGCGGGCTGCGGTTACGGCGGTTCGTGTTTTCCAAAGGATATCAAGGCGCTCATTCACACAGCAAAGGAGATCAGCGCGGATGCATGGATACTCGAAGCGGTCGAGCAGCGGAATCAGCGCCAGAAGCGCCGCCTCTTCGACAAGGTCGTTTCACGTTTCGGGCCCGACTTGAAGAAGCTCACCTTTGCCATGTGGGGCCTTGCATTCAAGCCTGATACGGATGACGTGCGTGAGGCCTCGTCCCTCACTCTTATCGATCTGCTCATGAAGGCAGGCGCCAAGGTTCGCGCTTTCGACCCTATCGCGATCGATAACGTGCGTAAGCTCGTGTCGCCTTCGTCCATCGAGAGCCGGCAGCTTTCATTCTGCACTGATGCGTATGAGGCGCTGGATACCGCGGACGCGCTGCTGCTCGTCACGGAATGGAAGCAGTTCCGTAACCCCGATTTCGAGCTCATAAAGCGCAAACTCAAAAGCCCCGTCATCTTCGACGGCCGCAATCAGTATGACCCGGTCGACGTTGCAGAGCTCGGGTTCGAGTATTACGGCATCGGGCGCGGGCTGCCCAGTGAGGCGCAGTCGCCGCAACAATCCATTTGAGGCTCGGGCAACACCGTTCGCGCTGAGCGTAGCGCGCGGAGCGCGGAGTCGAAGTGTCGAACGCCGCCCCCTCGTCTTTCGCAGTCAAAAACGGCAGCTCCTTGACGCCCATTGCATAGAGCTGCCGCACCGCTTCAGGACTCGCCCGTCATGGCACCCGTTACGCAGGCGTTACTCATTGCGAACATTGCTGCGTATCTGCTGCAATCCGTTGCTGAAGTAACAGTCATTGCGAGTTTCGCACTGTGGCCGTTCCACGTACCCGCGGGCACGTTCGAGCAAGACGTCCGCTTCGCGCCGTGGCAGCTCGTCACGTACAGCTTCCTGCACGGCAACCTCATGCATCTCGGGTTCAACATGCTTGCGCTGTTCATGTTCGGCTCAGACATCGAGCGGTTGTTCGGGCCGCGGCGGTTTGCAGTGTTCTATTTCGTGTGCGTCATCACCGCGGCTGTCGCGCAGCTCGCTATCGCGACGCTCGGTAACGCACCGCCTTATCCGACGGTCGGCGCTTCGGGCGGCGTGTTCGGGCTGCTGCTCGCATTCGGACTTTATTTTCCGAGGCGCATGGTGATGCTTGTCTTTCCGCCAATACCAATGCCGGCATGGCTTTTCGTGACGCTTTACGGAGCACTCGAGCTCTTCCTGGGCGTCACCGGCACCAGCCAGGGCGTAGCGCATTTTGCCCATCTAGGCGGCATGCTGGGCGGCTACGCGACGATCCGTTATTGGCGCGCGCGCCCACCGTTCCGTTAGGCAGGGGCCACAAATTTGTGCCCGCATCGCAGCGCAGGCACTAGATGTGGGGGCACGTCATTGATCTTCCTCAGATATTTTGTGGGCTCGCGCCATTTGTGGCATCATTCAAAGCATGTGCAGCGCTCCAACTCCGCGAATTGAAGCCGTTAAGGAGTGTGCAGCCTTTGCGGCCTCCCAAGGAACCCACCGTGATCGTTTATGACCTCGGATGCACCAACAACCACCGATTCGAAGGCTGGTTTGCGTCTCCGGACGACTTTGCCGAGCAATCCGATTCGAAACTGCTCTCGTGCCCTCTATGCGGAGACGAGCGTGTTGCGCGTCTTCCTCATGCTTCACATGTCGGCACAGGCTCAACCGATCGGGCTTCCGGCAAGCCGGGCTCCGCGCCTGCTGCGGGCGGACGCAAGGGCCTGCCACACCAGTACGCCAATCTTGGCGCGGAGCTTCTTGCGAATGTGATCGACAAGGTTCTCGAGAACACCGAGGACGTAGGTCGCGCGTTTCCCGAAGAAGCTCGCAAGATTCATTATCGCGAAGCGCCCGAGAGGCACATTCGTGGAACCGCCAGCAACAAGGAAGTTGATGCGCTGCGCGATGAAGGTATTGAAGTAGTGGCACTGCCGCTGCCGCCGCATCGATTGAGCAAGACTCACTAGTCCGCCAGGGCATCATGTTCAAGCATTTACTACTGCCAACGGACGGCTCGAAGCTTTCCGACCGTGCGATCCAGCGCGGAATCGATTTTGCCAGGGAGATCAAGGCACGAGTGACAGTGGTGCACGTGATCCCGGAATTTCGCATGATGGCGGACGAGAGCTTTGTCCTGCCGACTACCGCTGATTTGAAGCGACGTTATGACAAGGAATCAAAGGCGCGAGCGGACAAGATGCTTACAAAGATCGGCGACCGTGCCGAGGTCGCTGGCGTAAAGTACGAATGCGTTTCGGTCATCGGAGATCTGCCGTACGAGGAAATCATTGGTACGGCGAAAAAGAGCAAGTGCGATCTGATCGTCATGGCGTCTCACGGACGCCGCGGCCTCGCAGGGCTTCTGCTCGGCAGCGAGACGGCGAAAGTGTTGACGCATTCGAAGATACCGGTATTGGTGGTTCGTTAAAGAAGCTAGACCAGCGCTTCGATCGCAGCGGGATGGCTCAGGAACGCTGTCGGACTAGCCGTATACCCGTAAGCGCCTGACTGGAAGACGACTACGAGGTCGCCGGGCTGCGCCGCGGCAAGCTCCATCTGATCCGCGAGAAGATCGAGGGGCGTGCACAAGGGGCCCACGACTGAAGCCCGCTCGCGTTCACTACTTTGCATTCGGTTACCGATCATCACGGGATAGTTCTTTCGAATGATCTGGCCGAAGTTTCCACTGGCAGCAAGGTGGTGATGCATTCCGCCATCGGTCACGAGGAACACCTGCCCGCGTGAGACCTTGCGGTCGATGACCCGACTCACGTAGATTCCCGCCTCGCCCACGACGTAACGCCCCAGCTCCACGACCAGTTGGGCTTGAGGCAGGCGCTCCCGAGCCTGAGCCACGATGCTGTACAGGTTGGCGCCTATCGACGAGATATCGAGGGGCTCGTCGCCAGGAAAATAGGGGATGCCAAAGCCGCCGCCAATGTTGAGCGTCCTCACAGGGCCAGGGGCCGCCGCAGCGAGCTGAAGTGCGAGCTCGAAGGCCTTAGTCTGCGCTTCGCAAATTGCCTCCGCGCGCAAATTCTGCGAGCCCGTGAAAATATGAAAGCCTTCGAACGCGAGCCCACACGCATCGATACGCGCCAACAACTTTGGAACCTCCGCCGCGTCCACGCCGAACTGCTTGGCGCCACCACCCATCTTCATGCCGGAGGATTTGAGCTCGAATTCAGGGTTTACACGCACGGCCACGCGCGCGGCGAGGTCGCTCTCACGGCTCACCCCATGCAGTATTTCGACCTCACGGAATGATTCGACGTTGATAAGGATGCCAGCTGCGACCGCCTGCTCGAGCTCGGCAGCGCTCTTGCCCGGACCCGCAAAGCTGATCTCGGCCGGATTCATTCCTGCGTCGAGTGCGATGCTGAGCTCACCGGCTGATGCGACATCGAGTCCATCGAAGCGAGGTGCTATATGGCAAACGAGCGCGGGCAGAGGGTTCGCCTTGATCGCGTAGTGCAGCTTGACCGAATCAGGCAAATGCTGCCGCAAATGTGCTATGCGCTTATCGATCAATCCCCTGTCGTATGCGTAGAAAGGAGTGTGACCGATTCGCCGAGCGAGCCGCGTGAGCGGAACGCCGCCGACTACGAGTCCGCCCTCGAAAACCGGCCAGTCATTCATCGGTGCGTGCTTGGGCGCGCTCATGCTGAAGGACCCCTGAACAAATGCTCGAACTCGCTGGAGAGCCCTTTGCGGTCGATCTTGCCATTGGCATTCCGCGGCAGCGTACCATGCCGGACGTCGATCTTTGCAGGCATCATGTAAAGCGGCAAACGTGCGCTACAGGCTGCAGCAAGCGCCTGCGCCGTGAGATGCTCGCCCGGCTTCGATGTCGCCACCACTACGATCACTTCGCCCAGGCTGGGATGTGCAACGCCAAACGCGGCCGCCTCGACCACAAGCTGGGTTCCGTAAACGACTTCTTCGATCTCCGTGGGACTGATGCGATATCCGGACGTTTTGATCATCTCGTCGCGGCGCCCGACGAAATAGAGGAATCCGTCTTCGTCTGCACGGACAGTGTCGCCGGAGAAAACTGCGATCTCCGGCATGACGAGACCCTGCTCACGCCCAAGGCCGGGTGAGGGCAGGGGCCTGAAACGCTCGGCAGTCTTCTCCGAATCATTCCAGTAGCCCAGCGCTACGAGCGCTCCGCGCTGGACGAGCTCGCCCGGCTCGTTGGGGCCACACGGCGTGCCGTCGTCGCGCAGCACAAGGATCTCTGCATTCGGAATCGCCTTGCCGATCGAGTCGGGCCGGCGCTCGGCCTCATCGGGCGGAAGGTAGGTGGCGCGGAACGCTTCTGTGAGGCCGTACATCAGATAAGGCTGAGTCTTCGGCAGCAAGCTGCGCAAGCGCTGGAGCGTTGCCAATGGCATGCGGCCGCCCGTGTTCGCAAAGTATCGCAAGTGCGATGCGATACTTGCCGGCCACTCGAGCTGCGCGAGCTGAATGTAAAGCGGCGGCACGGCAGTGAGTCCGGTGACGCCCTCGCGCGCGAGGGTGTTGAGCAGATCGCGGGGGAGGAGGTAATTCAGTAGCACCACTCGCGCGCCAACATGCAAGCCGGTCGTAAGCTGCGAAAACCCGGCGTCGAATGAAAGCGGCAGCGCGGCGAGCAATACGTCGTCAGCGCAGTTGCCGAGATAAGATGCGACGCTCTTCGCACCCACGACCATGTTCCGATGAGACAGCACCACACCTTTAGGCCGACCGGTGCTGCCTGACGTATAGAGAATTGCAGCCATGTCATTGTCAATCACCCGATGCTGCCTCACATCGACCGCGCTGCAGATTTCATTCCAGCGGTGCACGGTATACCGGGCACTCTCGTGTATCGCCGGGGGATCACCGACGATGACGACATGCATCAAATCCTTGCACTCGCTGAGTGTGTCCTGCAGAAGTGCCAATCGAGATGTCGACGTCACCAGCACGCGTACATTGCAGTCGCGCATTATGTAGGCAACCTGCTCCGCCTTGAGCAGTGGGTTGATCGGGACAAATGCGCAACCCGCGGCGGACGTGCCGAACGTCGCGATAACGGTCTCGAACCGCTTATCCAGGTAGATTCCCACCCGTTGCCCCCGAAGGAGGCCCAGCCCTACCATCCCGGTGCCAAAAGCCCTTACGCCCTGTGCGAGATCCTGATAAGAAAGGACGTCGCTCCCGAACGAGAGCGCGATCTGGCTTGGCTTATATTCGGCAAAGGCCAGCGGCAGCT
>Ga0136611_10003550_pt1 | contig 10904 bp, 7 predicted proteins | sample AntDrymUQ2232306_2_FD_106645 | JGI IMG/M metagenome (GOLD analysis project Ga0136611, IMG submission 106645) | Polar desert sand microbial communities from Dry Valleys, Antarctica - metaG UQ223 (23.06) | ecosystem: Environmental > Terrestrial > Soil > Desert | place: Antarctica: Dry Valley... | reverse complement strand
CATGACGCAAGTATTCCGCATCGTGGCAGTGATCGCGCTCGCAATGGCCATTGCCGCCGCGTCGGTATTTGGACTGCGCGACTCGTACATCATGACGCCGCCACCGGAAAGCGTTGCCGAGAGTATGTTCGACCGACTGGCGGCGAAGCGCTTCGATCAGGCCCTCGACGTCTGGTGCAGTGATGCTGCACAACAGCCGGACGTACAGACTCTGCGCGCGCTGCGCGCACGGATCGTCGACTCCATCGGCGAATTTGCGCTGACGGATACAAAGCGTGTGAAGATGGCCAACGGGCTCTCGATGGTGACCGGGAGCCTGAGAGGAGAGCGTGGCGACACGTTGACGTTTTACCTTCCTCTCATTCTACGACGCGGCCAATGGCGTGTCCGTGACGTCGAGATCAGTTACCTGGAGGTTCCGGTCAGCGCGCGCTGATCGGGATCACGAGCTTCTCGGCCGTGTGCGTTTCGGAGAAGCGCACCACCTTGGTATCGACGAGACCGGCGGCTTTCCCCGCGGCCATCACATCGCGCTCCGTCACGCTTTTCACGCCCTTGGGTCGCACCACCCACAGGGCACCGTCCGATGCGAGCGCGCCCTTTAGTTGCTCCAGCCGCGCAAGCTCCTCACGATCACCGACGGCGAAAAACAGCAGGTCGAGAGCCTTTTTCAGCTTTCCGATCTTTCCAACCTGTTCCTCGAGCTCCGCCAGGAACTCCGGCTCGAGTTGCCCGACCACTCCAATGCGCAGCCCTGGTTTAACACCAAGCTTGTCGAGTCGCGACCGGGGCGTCCTGATCTTCTCGGCCCACTTCTCGGCCTGTTGTCCCAGCTCGAACGACGTCGGTCCCGTGGGATGTTCGACAATGAGTGTGCCGTCCTCCACCCGAAGGCTCGCGATGGTGCCGAACGGAATCCGGAATGCCGGCTCTCCGCGAACGATCAACTCGCTGGTCTCGAGCAGGGCGCGCTGCATTCGGCGTTCGCCACCGTGCGTGATCCGGCATTTGGCTTCAAAACCCATTGTCAGGCCTTCACCCCGTCCGCCGGTTCTGCGGTGCCACCGAAACGCCGTCCGAGCGCGCGAAGATAGGCGTCCATGGTACTGGTATGGCCCATCACGAAGCGCGATACGAATCGGTAAACGGGATTGTAAACGCTGCCTGCTTCCGTGATGGTCACCCGGCTGCCACCACGCGTCGCTGCGAGGTGGTAGGTCCAGGTCCCTCCAAAGGGCAGCGAGTCTGATGCGATACGGGTGACGAGGCGCGCGGGTGGCTCGCTCACGAGGACCTCCACCGGGACGGCGTCATCCCCATGAGTTTCGCGCCAGGCGACGCGTCCCGAATCGCCCTGCAGCAGCTCCACCTCGCTCACGTCCGTTCGCCACGTGGGGAAGGCGGCGGGGTTGGTGATTGTTGCCCACACCGAATCCGGTGGCGCTGGAATCACGGCCGAGCGGGTGACGACATGATCGCGGGGCAGAACATAGCCGACACCAACAATGCCGAGAACGAGGACAACCAGGACGATCGCCAACCCGCCAAGCCACCTCATCGCACGAGCGACGCGGAGGTCGTTGCGGCGGCAAAGCGACGCACGATGTCACCCGCCGGCTCGACGCGGTCAACGCCAGCGACGCTCTGACCCGCCTGATAGTACTCGCTGTAGGCCGTCCCCTCGAGCGACGCGCGCTTCAGCTTCCACATCGCCTGTGCCGAATACAACATGCGCATCCAGTGCTTGGTACGACGACCCCGGAGCATCCACCGCGCGACCGGGCCAGCGCGGGTCCCGACACGATCGATGTAAGGAGTTCGAATAACGGCAAGTGGGACACCCGTCACCTTATCGGTGAGCACAATGTCATCGGCATCGGCATCGATGATCGCCTGCTTGTAGTCAGCATGCGTGCGGCACTCGGTGGTGGCGATGAACCGCGTGCCCATCTGCACACCCGCATATCCCATCTCCAGGGCGGACACGAACGCCTGCTCGTCGCCCACCCCGCCGGCGCACAGCACCGGCACGCCAAGGTCACGCGTTTCGTCGAGCAGCTCGCGAGGAGCAACGGCCCCGGCGTGGCCTCCTGCGCGGCTGTTCACTGCGATCAGCCCATGCACGCCTCCCTCGAGTGCTTTCAGGGCCCATTTGCGCGCTGTGACATCGTGATAGACGATGCCGCCCACGTCGCGCACGCGGTCGACAATCCAGCGCGGGTTGCCAAGCGACGTTACGAAGAAGCGCACGCCTTCCTCGACGGCGATGTCGAGATAGCGGCGCATCCGGTCCTGATAGACTCGCGAGGACCGCTCGGTGATGATGTTAAGCCCCACCGGCTTGTCGGTCAGCGAGCGGATGAGCTGCATCCCGGCGCGCATCTCGTGACGATGTACGTACTCCATCGAGAGCGGCTGAATGATGCCAATGCCGCCCGCCTCGGAGACAGCGGCCACCAGCTCGGGATTGGAGCACGGATACATCGCGCCGCAGACTACGGGAACGGTGATTCGGGCATGCGCGAGGAAGTCAGCGCTCATGATTGCAGAGTGATACGTACTCCGGTGGCGAGTCGGTGACCGGGAGACTCGTGGTCGTGCGGCGGATGGACCGGGAATACTCTACCGCCCTCGCGCGTGAGACGCCACCGCGACAGGTTTGCTTCGGTTTTCCTCCCCGAATGCTTCCTGTCGAGGCGCACCGTTTGACCAATCCGAAATGAGCGTTGCCGAGTCGTGTGTGAATTGCGGCGCAGCCCTTCCGCCATTGGCGAAGGGATGTCCGCACTGCGCGATGACGGTTGCCGACGAATGGGGGGCGTGGCGTCGGCACCGGGCCGACGACGTGCAGGGTGCTGAAGCGGAAGAGGTGATGGCCGAGCTGGCCGAAGTGCTTGCCCCTTCGATCCAGATCATGAGTCCGCTCGGTGCCGGTGGAATGGGTCTCGTCTACCTTGCCCATGACATGGTACTGAAGCGGCTCGTCGCGGTGAAGGTGCTCTCACCGAGCTTCGCCACGGAGGAGTCGGCGCGCGAGCGTTTCACGCAAGAGGTCGAAGCGATCGCGGCGATTACCCATCCGCACGTGGTCAGCATCTACCAGGTCGGAGAGCTGCCTCGGCTCGGGGCGCCGTATTTTCTCATGCAGTACGTCGAAGGCACGACGTTGCGCGCGGAAGTGCGTCCTGGGGAGATCGTGCCGGAGGCAAAGGTGCGTCGTATCGTTGGCGAGGTGGCGATGGCGCTGTCATCGGCGCATACGCGAGGACTGGTGCATCGCGACATCAAGCCCGCGAACATCATGCTCGAGCGGGAGAGTGGGCGAGCGCTCGTCGTGGATTTCGGCATTAGCGCGACGGTGGCGTCATGGCGCGGTAACAACACCGCGCGACTGTCAACGCCGGGCATGTTCGTCGGCACGCCCGCGTACATGAGTCCCGAGCAGGCAACGGGTGAGGACGTCACCACGGCCAGCGACATTTACAGTCTTGGCATCGTGGCCTTCGAACTGCTCACTGGCCGCCTGCCATTCACCGGCCGGTCAACGATCGAGATCATGGCCAGTCATGGCAGTGACCTTCCCGCACCCTCGATCCGCACGATTCGCCCGGAGCTGCATCCCCAGCTTGCGGAGCTCGTGGACCGGGCACTGCGAAAAAATCCCCGGGATCGACCGAGCGCCGACGAGATTGCCCGGCTGCTTTTTGCGGTTGTTCGAAGCTATATCGAGTGGCCGCCGCCGGGATTGGGGCAGCTGCGTGCGCTCGGTGCGCGCCTGTCACAGACATTGGCCGTCGCCGAGGGCACCGGGCTGCTGTTCTTCCTGCTGCTGATGCTGCAGCCAGTGATCGCCTCGCTGCGCTGGTTCGAGGGCGAGAGCTCCGCGTTCTGGAACGTGATCATGTGGCCCAACGCCAAGTTGCGCGCCATGCTCGGTGGCACAAGCGTCGAAGCCGAGCAGCTCACCGTGGATGCGACACCCCTCTGGGGCTTTCTCCTCACGCTGTGTTTGGTCGTCATGATCACGTGCATTCCGTTCGCCATCGGGCGTGCCTGGCACCTGGCGTATCGGGTACGGTGGGCGCGGCGGTCGGGATACCCGTGGAAGGTGATCTTCGCGGTGGGCTGGGATTATCGCCGCGAGACAGGGGCGCTGTTGAACGGCACCGGTATTTATGCGTTGCTCTCCCGTCGCGAGCGTCGCCGGCTCGTGCGCCTTCGCTGGATCGAACAGATCAGTGGAGCCACCGGCATCTTCCTCGGCGCGGTGACGCCTCTGCTGTGGTTTCTGACGTCGCCGCTCAGGTCGTCGCCTCGCAGTGGGCACCTGCTGTCGCCCAGCGAGGCGCTGGCGGTAATTGCTCCGCCATTGCTTGCACTGCTGATCCTGATGATCTGCAAGCGCCCCGAATCGCGGCACCGGTCGAAGATGCTCCGCCAGCGGGTGTTCACGACACGCGGGGAACAGCCGCTCGTGCGACCGGAGCTGGTGTCCAGCTGGATGAAGTCCGTCCGGCTGCCGGCCGCCCCGCCGCCGCGGCGAATCCCCGCGGCCGCGACCGCGGGACTCCTCATCGCGCTGGTGATGACGACCACGGGCATTGTCGGGGCGCTATTCCTCAGCGCGTTACCCACGATTGTGGCAACGGCGCGTGCGCGTGCGCCCGCTGCGATGTGGTTGCAGTCATTCCGGGTGGATTCGTTGCGACCACTTCGGTGGCAGGAACTCGATCAGATGCTGCCGCCCCATCGCACGGACCCAGGCACATCCGCCGAAGCAGCGACCGCGGCGCGAACGCTCCTGATGACGCCCCCCCGTACTTCGCAGGGAGAGGATTCGCTGCTTCGCATGGCGCCTTCCAGTGTGCGGCTGGCGCGAATACTCTCCCGGCCTCGTATGCGGCTCAACGAGGCCGAAGCGTCACGTGTAATGCGGGACGCCGCTCGTGCGGAGGTCGTGGAGTGGCGTCGCGTGGCGCGGTTTGCCCCGTTTGCGGCGGGCTGGTACCTGCACAACGGGAGGCTTCCCGTCAAACGTCCACGCGAGTTGTTGCGGCGCCAGGAGCCGTTGCGCGAGATCGCGGCGGTGAATGCCAGTGCCGCCGTGCTCGCGCTTCAGGGCGGCGATACGGTTGCAGCCCGGCAGCGGATTATCGAGAACATGGCGATGGGAACTGAGTTGCTGCGCACCCCTTTTCCTGGCTGGCAGGCAGCGGCGATCGACATGCTGCGCGACGCGCGCACCGTGGCGCGAACCGCTGGCGGCGCGCTGGAGTCGGGAGACGCAGCTCGCGGCGCCGTGCTCGATGACCGTCTGAGGAAAGCCAAATCCGATATTGCGTTCTTCGAACTCGACAGGCAGCGGCTGCTAATGGCTGATCCTCGCAGCCCGCCGGGCTTGCGGATGGTTGCGGACACGACGTTGTCGCCCGCGGTCCGCTGGTGGATCGCGAGTGCAGCCCTTACCGGGTTCTGCCACAACGGCCGGGAAATTCTTAACGGGACCGACCGCCGTCGCGAAGCCCTGCTCGACTCGAGTGTGTTGGCACTGACGGATGTGCCGGGGAGCGCCGACTGGATCGAGCTGCACCGCCGGTGGCTTGCCGAGGGATTGCCAGCTCCGTCGGCGGCGGGAGGTGAGGAGCAAACGGTTCGTGCGCGAGGTCTGCTCGGTTTTCCCGGACGACTTCGCTTCTGTGGAGCGGCACTGCCCACCCTCTCGCACGACGTCAGGTAAGCGGGAGGTGCGTGACGCGTGCGGTGGGCAGAGCGGTCGAGAAACGCTTATCGATTCAGGCGATAATGCTTTCACAGCAGCTCCCGACAGGCGCTCGCCATGCTCGCCCCTGCGGAATGACAAGCTGGCAGATCCCGACAGTCGCTCGCCATGCTCGCCCCCGCGGGGTGACGATCCAACGAAAGTACGGAGCTTCAGCTCCCGAGGAGGGACTCGAACCCCCGACAGGGTGATTAACAGTCACCTGCTCTACCACCTGAGCTACTCGGGAATACTGGTGTTCAGCCCTCAAATTTAGACTCACACGCTCCTCGAATCAACCCGCGCGTCGTTCATCAGGACGCTTTCTCCCGCGTTCGCTTCCGCAGAGTGGATACCTCGGAGCGCCAGGCAGGCAGCACGGTACGTAGCCACACGCCCGTGTGAGAGCCTTCCACCGCCGCGACATCCTCGGGCCGGCCGGTGGCGACGACGAGCCCACCTCCCGCTCCCGCTTCCGGGCCCAGATCAATGACCCAGTCGGCGAGCTTGATGACATCGAGATTGTGCTCGATGAGTACCAGCGTATGACCGTTGTCCACCAGTCGCTCCAGCACCAGCGCGAGCTTCCGGATGTCTTCCAGGTGCAACCCGGTGGTTGGCTCATCCATGATGTACAGTTTCTTTCCGCTCTTCCGGCCGGCCAGCGCGAGCTCGCGGGCGATCTTGATACGCTGCGCTTCGCCACCTGACAGCGTCGTTGCTGGCTGGCCCAGTCGGAGATAACCCAGCCCCACCTGATTCAACTGCCAGAGTGCCTGCCCGAGCTTTTCCTCACGCGGGAAGAAGCGGATAGCCTGATCCACTGTCAGCTGCAGCACCTCGTGGATGTCCCGGCCATGGACTTTCACCTCGAGCACTTCCGGCTTGAAGCGCTTGCCGCCGCAGTGATCGCAAGGCACGAAGACGTCCGCCATGAAGACCATCTCGACCTCGAGATATCCGGCGCCCTCGCAGTTCTCGCAGCGGCCGCCGGCGACGTTGAAGCTGAATGTCCCGGCGGCGTACCGGCGCTGTCGCGCGAGCGGGCTGTCGGCAAAGATGCGCCGGATCTCGTCGAACGCTTTCACGTACGTCACCGGATTCGATCTCGGCGACTTGCCGATGGGGCTCTGATCGATCAGCACGACGTCATCGATGGCCTCGTAGCCGGTAAGCTCGCGAAACGCGCCCACACGCTCGCCCAGATGCTGTTTGGCGGAATGCTCGCCACTGAGACGCAGCTCGAGTGCGCGATAGAGCACGTCATGCACCAGTGTGCTCTTACCCGACCCCGACACGCCGGTGACCGCGGTGATCGCGCCCACGGGAATGCGAATATCCACGTCGCGCAGATTGTGCTCACGGGCCCCGACCAGCGTGATCCATCGCGGGCCCACGCGCCGGCGCACGGACGGAAGGGGAATTTCGCGCACGCCGCTCAGATATTGTCCCGTGAGAGGACTTTCATCAAACCGGTTGGCGGCACCAGCAAAGACGACCTGACCGCCCTGCTCACCGCTGCCGGGACCGAGCTCGATCATGTAGTCGGCCGCTCGCACCGCTTCGGGATCGTGCTCCACGACGAGTACCGTGTTACCACCGTCGCGCAGCCGCCGGAGCAGGACCAGCAATCGGCCCATATCGCGCGGATGCAGCCCGATCGATGGCTCATCCAGCACGTACAACGTATCCACGAGCTGAGAGCCGAGTGAGTTCGCGAGCCCAATGCGCTGGGCTTCACCGCCCGAGAGCGTCCGCGTCGCGCGATTGAGCGAGAGATAGTTGAGTCCGACATCGCAAAGAAAGCGCACACGTCCGCGTGCCTCCTGAAGCACATGCTGGGCGACGTGCTGCTCGAAGTCGCTGAGCGTGAGGGAGTCGAGCCAGTCGATGAGCTGGCCAACGGGCAGGTCGGCGACCTCTGCGATGGTGCGCGTCGCGACTCTGACCTGTAGCGCCTCCGGCTGCAGCTTGGCGCCGTGACACTCCGGGCACTCCCGCGCGCTCTGGTACTGCCGCAGGAAGACACGGATGTACTGCTTGTAGCGCTTCTCCTCGAGGTCGCGCAGGAACGGCACGATGCCCTTGAACCCACGGCTGCGTTCGTTCAGCAGCCGCTCCCGCTGTGCTTTCGGCAGATCGCTCCACGCGATAACCATGGAAATGCGCTCGCGCTTCGCGTATTCGGCGAGTGCGCGACGCTTGTTGTCATATCTCGGCTTCGTCCAGGGATCGATGGCGCCATCGCGCAGCGAGCGGTCCGGATAGGGGACGATCAGCGATTCATCGTATTCGAGAATCGCGCCGAAGCCGTTGCACCTCGGACAGGCGCCCCGCGGACTGTTGAACGAGAACAGCTGCGGTGTGGGCGCCGGAGCGCGCGTCTTGTCGTTCGGGCACTCGTAGCGCTCGGTGAAGTTGAGCCGAGCCACCATCTCGACGCCCGGTGCGCTGGCGCGAGAGGCCCGGCACCCCGCAGGCAGCACTGCGGGATCGAGACTGAAAGGCGACGCCACCGGTTCCGCGAAGAGAATGACACAGTCGCATTCGCCCTCGGCGAAAGCGGTGCTGATGGCGTCGGTGAGGCGGCCGCGCGCTTCGGGGGCAATCGCCAGACGGTCCACGACAATCAGCAGATCATCGACGTGGGTGAGATCGATCTTCCTGCCGGGGAGGTCGTCGAGATGGTGAATGGTGCCATTGACGCCGACTCGAAGAAATCCCTGCGCGCGCAGGTTCTCAACGACCACGGCATGGGTGACTTCGGCGGAGAGCCGCAGCGGGAAGGTGATGTGAAAGCGCGTTCCCTCCGGCAGCGTCATGATCGTGTCCGATACCGACTGCGCGGTATCGGGGTGCATCTCGCGTCCGCATTTCGGGCAGAACGTTCGCCCGACGCGCGCCCAGAGGAGCCGCAGATAGTCGTAGATCTCGGTCGCGGTTCCGACAGTGGAGCGCGATGTTTTCGTCGGGTTCCGCTGCTCGATCGCAACGGCCGGCGAGAGGCCATCGATCGAATCGACGTCGGGTTTTTCCATGCGCTCGAGAAATTGCCGCGCATACGCCGACAGTGACTCGACGTAACGGCGCTGCCCCTCAGCGTAGATGGTATCGAACGCAAGCGATGACTTGCCCGATCCGGAGGGACCCGTGATCACCGTGAAGGCGCGTCGCGGGATCTCGACACTGATATTTTTGAGATTGTGCTGTCTGGCGCCGCGGACGACGATGCGATCCTTCATGCGGTGAAAACTAATCGGTCATCCGCACCGTGTTTCAGTCGCGCCGCGCGTCGGGCCGATGCATCGCGCGACGGACGAGGCGTCCGATGATGAGCAGCAGCATGGCGCCCAGCGTCGCAATCCCGATGGAAGCCAGGTCGAACGATGGTTGGCTCACGCGTCCCCAGCCCAGCCACGTGCCGAGGAAGCCGCCGAGCATGGCGCCGACGATCCCGAGGACCGTGGTGAAGAGGCAGCCAGACGGGTCTCGGCCAGGCACCAGGAATTTCGCCAGGGCGCCGGCGACCAATCCGAAAAATATCCAGTAGATCCAGAGCGCCACGGTTCGTCCGCCTGGGTAGTTAAAGGGAACCGTAAGGGGTGAAACGCGAAACGAGGAATGAAGAAGTGACTGTCACTTCCGCATTCCTCGTTTCCTCTACGAAAGCGTTACACGCGCGGTGCCGTACCCGCCCGTCGTCCAGTGGCCATGCGATAGATCCAGAGCAACAGCAGCGCTCCGACGATCGCAAGGATGATGCTGCGGAAATCGAACGCATTCACGGTGCCCCAGCCGATCATGCTGCCGAGAAACCCGCCAAGCATGGCGCCAACGATACCGATGACCATCGTGATGATAATGCCACCAGGATCTTTTCCTGGCATGATCGCCTTCGCAATAGCGCCGGCGATGAGGCCCAGTACGGCCCAAGCAAGTATGCCCATTTGTCGTTCCTCCGCGGAGTGAACCTGTGTCGCGCACGCGGTCGTATAGCAACAGACGTACCAGCCCCGAGAGGCGTGTGTACGGCATTGATGCCGCCGCGCCCGACAATATATGTCGTTCGCGCCACTCAGGGTTAGCCTTCATTGCTCGCGCCAGGCTCTTCCGACCTTCCGGTTCCGCTCCATGGCTTCTCCCGACATTCACGAAGACGAAGCGCTGGGCAAAGCATACGACGCGCGACTGATGCGACGTCTCCTGCAATACATCCGCCCGTACCGAACGCTCGTCGCGGCGGCCGTGGTTCTCCTCTTTGCGGATGGAGCGCTGCAGCTTGCGGGACCCTGGCTCACGAAACAGGTGATCGACGTCGCGCTCCCCACTGGCGACCTGGGCATGGTGCGTGACGCCGCGGTGCTGTTTGTGATGGCGACACTGCTCCAGTTCGCGTTCTCCTGGTTCGAGACGGTGTTTACGACGCGCCTGGGGCAGGAGGTCATGCACGACCTCCGTCTACAGATTTTTGACCACCTCCAGCGCCTCCCCGTCACTTTTTTCGACCGGAACCCGGCCGGGCGGCTCATTACGCGAGTCACGTCGGACGTCGAGGCGCTCAACGAGCTCTTTACGGCGGGCGTCGTGGCAGGCGTAGGGGATCTCTTCACGCTTGTCGCGATCAGCGTCATGATGCTCGTGGTGGATTGGCGACTCGCGCTCGCCTCCTTTGCAGTCATTCCCCTCGTCTACCTGACCTCGCACGTTTTTCAGCGGCTGATTCGGGAGACCTATCGCGAGATCCGCGTTCGGCTGGCACGCATTAATGCTTTCCTTCAGGAGCGCATCACCGGAATGCGCGTCGTGCAACTGTTCGGACGCGAGGCAGACGAGGCTGAGCGGTTCACGGCATTGAACCGGAGCCACCTTGATGCACATCTCCGCTCGATCCGCGTCTATGCGCTCTACTTTCCGGCGATCGAGATTCTGACCACCGTAGCGCTGGCGACGATGAGCGTCGCGGGAACCGCGCGCATGCACGACGGGACGGTGACGATTGGAGTGGTCGCCGCCTTTCTGCAGCTGCTGCGTCGTTTTTATCAGCCACTGCAGGATCTATCGGAGAAATACAACATTTTGCAGGGCGCGATGGCGTCGTCGGAGCGCATCTTCGCTCTGCTCGATGAGCCCGGTGCCCAGCAGAGTG
>Ga0136611_10003549_pt1 | contig 10904 bp, 11 predicted proteins | sample AntDrymUQ2232306_2_FD_106645 | JGI IMG/M metagenome (GOLD analysis project Ga0136611, IMG submission 106645) | Polar desert sand microbial communities from Dry Valleys, Antarctica - metaG UQ223 (23.06) | ecosystem: Environmental > Terrestrial > Soil > Desert | place: Antarctica: Dry Valley... | reverse complement strand
TGGAACTGCGCGAGGAATCGAGCCGCGCCCACGACCTCGCCTCGGCTCCCGCCGCCCCGCTCGACGAACGCACCCACAAGGAACGCGCCGCCCGCCACGCCCGCACCTCCCGCGGCGACCGCATATAATCCGCCTCGTCTTGGACAGTCTCGCCCCGTCCCTCCGATTCCGCCGGGGAGGTCCCATGCGCCCTCCCCGTGGAACTCATCCCCCCGCTAGTCGTGGGGGCGAACCAGCCCGCACGCATAATCCCGCTACCCACTATTGCGCTGCCCGCGTGTGTTCGCCCGATCCCAACGCCGCTTCTCAAATGTCCTCTGCCGTCCCGTCTCCGCCATCGTACGGCTGCGGCAGCGCGGCGATCCTTGTGTACCCACTGCCACCCTACCGCATCGTGCTCAGATCGCCCCGGTCGGGTATCATGAATATCAGGAATCGGCACACCAAAAGAGCAATTCGCACCGGCTGCCTGCTGGCGCAGCCCATGTTGATCGCACGCGAATGAGGGAAACATGGCGAAGTCGTTGCTGGAAGCGTTGCCAGAAATCGTGAAAACCGGAAAGCGCCAGGCGGAGCAAATTCTGGAAGGTATCGATGGGCGTAACCGGGTCACACTCCAGACACGTGAACTTGTCATCCCCAGTAAGGCGTCTATCCAGTCCTCTTTAATGACAAGCCGATCGGATGCAGATTTCAATCCGACGACCCCTAATCGCCTAATCTACGGTGACAACTTACTTGCCATGGCGGCCTTGTTGGCCGGTGATGATGAAACGCCTTCGATGCGTGGCAAGATCGACCTCATTTACATTGATCCACCGTTCGATTCAAAGGCCGACTACCGTTCGAATATATCGCTTCCAGGCACCACTATTGAACAACGACCAAATGTAATTGAGCAGTTTGCTTATTCCGACACATGGTCGGAAGGCACTGCGTCGTAACTGGGGATGATAGTGCCACGCCTCTTCCTGATTCGGGAATTGCTCACAGAATCCGGCCTTCTATATGTCCACTTGGATTGGCACGTATCACATTACGTTAAAATCGTATTGGACAGTGTCTTTGGCCGTGATAGATTTGTGAACGAAATAGTCTGGCACTATTACAATAAGATGCAAGGAAACATAGGCAGATTTGCATCAAATCATGACAACTTACTCTGCTACAAGAAGGGCGAAAGATTCAAGTTCAACACGATTCGAGAGTTGCGAGACAAGCCGAAGGCCCAGCAGAAACGCGCTTGGGATCCACAGACTAAATCACTCAAGCAAGCACGCGACGAACAAGGCAATCTTCTTTACTATGAAGACACGCATCGAACAATTGATGATGTATGGTGGCTGGCCTACCTTATGCCCGCTGATAAGACCGAGAATCTGCGACTTGCTACCCAGAAACCAGAACGCTTACTGGAGAGAGTAATTGAAGCATCCAGTGCTCCTGGAGATATTGTTGCCGATTTCTTCATTGGTTCCGGCACCACCGCAGCTGTTGCAGAAAAGCTCAACCGTCGTTGGATCGCTAATGACCTCGGTAAAGCTGCAACGATGATTACCCGCAAGCGCCTAATTGACCAGAACGCTAGTCCATTTCTCTATCAGTCGATAGGCGATTATCAGGTAGAGCAGGCACGCTCCACACTCGGCCGCCGCTATCGAATTGGTGACCTAGCAAAAACAGTACTGACAGCATTTGGAGCACTGCCATTGCCACCCGAAGCAAATTCCTCTGGCAGTCTGGGTCGGATCTCTGGAGGCAAGGTGACCACGCTCGTCTATGCCGATTCGCCCAGTCGCCTGACGACCAATTCGACCCTTCGCCGTGCCCAACAACTGCGTGACTCAACGCTGGGTGGGTTTGACAAGGTGATTGTTCTCGGCTGGCATCGCACAGGATATTACTGCGCTCAATGATCCAAATCTTGAGGTACTGGTCATCCCGCCTGACTTGCTGGATCGGCTGAAGAAGAAAGGCGGCAAGGCTGCCGCGCTGGCTGGACAACTTCGGTTTTCCAGTCTCCAGTACCTGCAGCTTGGTCCATCATCACGGCGGATACAGGGAGACCGAGAAGTCGTGACGGTATCTCTAGACAACTACGTCCTCCTTTCACCAGATGCAATCAACCTTGATGAGAAGAACCGTGCCCAGCTCCAGGCCGTGATGAACGAGGATCCGCTGGCGCTTATTGAGTACTGGGCCGTCGATCCTGACTACGACGGCGAAGTATTCCGGTCGATCTGGCAAGACTATCGTGGCAACACCGATTCTGACGGTGACGCGCTCCGCGTCGTCAAGCAGGCCACGCTCACCTTGGACTCGGTCGATGGACCACGAACAATCTGTGTCCGCGCCATTGATGTCTTTGGATTCGAATCGGAGGTCATCCTTAACGACGTGGAGGTAGATCAGGCATGAGCGAACGTGACCAGTTTCCACTCGCCACGGCCCTGACCCGCAAACTGCACGACGACATTGAGTTTCTGGTTGACGGTGGGTATGCCGATCTTCTCGATCAGGTCACGCCGGTCACCGCCGAGTTACTACGGTTCTGGTTTCAGGCGGATTACTGCGAAACGCGTATCCTCAACTTTCACGCCGGACAAAGACAGGCCATAGTCTCGATCATCTATGCCCACGAAGTCCTTGGCTCGACCAGCCTGCTCGATCTCTACCAGCAGGCCGCACCCGATGCCTTGCTGAACAAGGGCTTGCTGGGCGAACTGACGGATGCGCAGCACCAGCACCCGAAATACGCAGCCAAGATGGCCACGGGCACGGGCAAGACCTGGGTGCTCAATGCGCTTCTGATCTGGCAATATCTGAACCATGTCGCCAATCCGGAAGATCGTCGCTTCACGCGAAATTACCTCCTTGTCGCTCCTGGCCTGATCGTCTACGACCGTTTGCTCGATTCGTTCCAAGGCAGGGAGCGCGATGGCGCGCGTGATTTCCAAACATCTGACCTCTATCGGTACAAGGAACTCTTCGTTCCTGAACCCTATGAAGAAGTCGTCTTCGGGTTTGTCCAGTCGTCCGTCGTCACCAAGGGCGAAATTGGAAAGAAGGTTACGAGCGGTGGGTTGATTGCCATTACGAACTGGCATTTGCTGGCGGGTGAAGAAGACGAAACCTTCGTCGCCGATGACGACGTATCGGCGCCAGGCGAGGACATCGATGAACGCGCTGCTGTCGAGAGCTTCTTCCCGATTACGCCAGGAACCAGCACTGGCAACAACCTCGCTCAGCTCGACCGGCAGTTTGCACGCGGCATCCCTCTCCAGTCACTGATCGACCTGCCCGACCTGATGGTGTTCAACGACGAGGCTCACCACATCCATTCCGGCATTCGCGCCGGTGAGGTCTACGAGGTCGAATGGCAAAAGAGCCTGAACGACATTGCTAGCACCAAAGGCAGTCGCTTCACCCAGGTCGACTTTTCGGCCACTCCCTACAACGAAACCGGCACCAAGGCGAAATCAACCAAGAAGTACTTCCCGCATATCGTGGTCGACTTCGATCTCAATCAGGCAATGGGTCTTGGTCTGGTAAAATCGCTGGCTCTGGACAAGCGCAAGGAAATCGCTGCACTGCCATTGGACTTCAACGCTGAGCGCGATGAGCGGAATCGGGTCGTTGCCCTTTCCGAGGGGCAACGGGTCATGCTCAATGCCGGCTTGACCAAGCTCACCAAGCTCGAACAGAGCTTTACCGGCCTTGACGCCAGCAAGCATCCGAAGATGCTAGTAGTTTGTGAAGACACGACAGTAATACCGTATGTGATGGAATTCTTTAGACAGGCAGGACTCGGCGGCGACGATATTCTCCAGGTCGATTCCAAGAAAAAGACCACAATATCTAGAGGCGAATGGGAAGATCTGCGGGAGCGCCTGTTCAATGTAGACGAATACCCACAGCCGAAAGTCATCATCTCGGTTTTGATGTTGCGAGAGGGATTCGACGTCAACAATATCTGCGTCATTGTCCCGTTGCGCGCCAGCCAGGCGTCCATCCTCCTGGAGCAGACTATCGGCCGAGGGTTGCGCCTCATGTGGCGCGGCGATGCCGCCATTGACGCGCTCAAACAGGAGACCCGCGAACGCATTGCCAAAAAGCTGGAACCCACCAATCACTACGACGTGCTTTTTATCATCGAGCATCCCCGCTTCTCGGAGTTCTATGACAATCTGCTCGATGAAGGACTCGCCGTCGAAGTCATCGACGACGACACCGAAGGCAAGGAGAAGACGCTTGGCGATATCGAGGTGGTGGAACTTCGACCGGGATACGAGGAGTACGACTTCCTGATCCCGATGATTCTCCGGGATGAAGAAGAGGAAATCGAGGACCCTTCGATCAATCCCTTGAAACTTCCGGTATTGAATACGCCGCTCGGTGTGTACATCGCGCTCGTCGGCAAGGGAGACCGGTTCGTTTCCCATGACGCGCAAACCGGCACCCAATTTGGAGACTACCGCGTACAGGGCGGAATCATGACGGCAACGGGGTACAACGATTACCTGAGCCGGATGACCCGTCGCATCTCCGAAGCGCTCAACAGCGGACTGACGAAAAGCGCCAGGTCCTTCAATCAGGCCACCCAGTTCCCTGGGTTACTGGTCAATCGCGCCTTCCTGACTGGCTGGATCGATACCTACATTCGGAAGCGTCTCTTCAATCAGCCGTTTGAGCCACTGGAAGCAGAGAACTGGCGCGTTCTGCTACTGGATGATGTTGCTAAACACATCGCCGGGTCGTTCGCGTCGGCACTCGTCGAAAGCGAGGGAAACATCAAGACAGGTAGTGCAGAGGTCACTTACCGGGCGCTATCAGAAGTAGACCGCATCACGGTTCGCGCCAGTTCCTGTGTGGAAGTCTCCAAATCCATCTATCCGAAACTGCGAGTGCCGACCCGCTCTGGCGGTTTGGAAAAACTCTTCATGCAATGGGCGGACCAGGATACTAAGGTCCTGGCCTTCACGAGGATCGAAGAATACAAGCATAACTTCCTGCAACATCGCTATCTTAAGGAAGACGGCATGCCGGGAATGTACTCGCCAGACTTTCTGCTCCGTACCGAAGATCGCATCTACGTGATCGAGACGAAGGCCCAGAACCAGGTATCGGCCGTCAACGTCCAACGCAAGAAGCGCGCCGCGAAGGCCTGGTGCGACCGCATCAACGAGCTTGGTGACACCTACACGCGTGGCAAATCCTGGTACTACGTCATCTTGGGCGAGAGTCCAGTGAAGCAGTTCCACGCGGCCAACGCCCGCGTCAGCGAACTACTCGAATACGCACGCCTCACCGACGTGCCGAAGGAAACCGAGCGCCAGGAACGACTTGTCTAAATTCCGAGAGACACATCGATATTCATCGGCCGATACTCAGTCAAAGAACGAAGCGCAGAATCGAACCAGGTCCATGTTATAGATGACGGTCGTGTTAGCTGTAGGCCCCTTCTTCTCATGGCTCAACGTCGGGTAGCTATAGGCTGAATACTTCCGGTCACCTTTGACAGCGTGCTGTTTGAGGAACGCTGTGAACTTGGGCTTGGTAACACTCGGGGATCGTTTCTTGACTTCGTCGAACGCCTCAGTCCAGCTATAGGGATATTGCGACCTTAGATCCGATTTCTTGTTGACGAATGCGGTAGATTCGTCTTGACCAATGCTGGCCTTGATATCTGGCTCCCCGACCAGTTTCTTGGCTGATACCAATTCCGCTTCAATTTCACAAATCAGATGATGACCTCCATCATCCAGATTACGTTCCTGATTGGCAGCCACCTCTCTAATGATTCTCGCGATTGTCTCAGGCTCACGGGCCAGATCCAGCGTCGTCAAGGTGGTAAACGGATAGCTGAACGCCAGCGGCAGGATGAAAAAGTTGTACTTGCTTAGACCTAAACCAAACCACTGCTTGAGCAAAATCGAATAACTCTTCAGCGAAGCAGACCCGAGCTTAAATATGAGCATCGGATGAGAGTTGGACTGCTTCGGCAAATGGGTCGCGTCGTCTCGAAGATCTATAAGATGTCCAACATTCTCCACAACGACGTCAGGGGGCTTGCATCGTTTCAGCGCATCCCTAGCACTGATGGTGATGTATTCACCGCTGGCTGACTTCCTGTATCGACCTGTCCTTTTGTCCGTGATGAATAGACACTGCATTCTATTGTTGTTGGTTTGGAGGAGTCTTGCTTTGGCTAAAGACTCCCAAGCATTCACCATCAAAATTGGAAACACGAATTCTCGGCAAGAAAAGTCGGGTTTATTGTAAATCTCTATGGCCGCAATAACCATTGAAAGGGACTGTTCTTGTAGAAGTCTGGAACGGGACTTTGGCAATTCCTGTCTCCTTGAAAGATTCCCTCATGGTATTCGTATTTAGCCGTGCCTCCTCTAATTCTATACCAAGACGGCCCACTGCATGATGGTATGCTACCGGACGTTCTTCCTCGGCCGCCCGCTCGCTCCGGGTCGGAGCCGGTCCAGATCCCGTTTCGTGAACATCACGCTCCGGCCGTAGCGGCGCCCTGCCCCTGGCATCATTCCGCGCCGGCTGCTACTGCCGCGTCTCGGTCGTCGCCGCCAACGGAACCCGCGCCTGGACCAACCCCATCTGGCTCGACGACTGATCGAACCACCTGTCCCCTTCGCCCAACGAATCACAAGCCTATTGGCGGGCGGTCACCCAACACACTCAACACGAGAAGGTGCTAGCACCTTCTCGGTTTAAATCCTAGGGTTGCCAGTTCTCATGCAAATAGTCTCTGAGATTTCCTCGGTACCCGGACAACCTCCATCCATCAAGTGCTGCTGAGAATTCGTAGAAGTACTGCTCGCTTATTATCGGATCCATCGTTTTCATCCCTACAGATAACGCATACACCGCTATAAATTGCTGATCATATGGAGACATCTCACCAGAGGTCAGGGTGTACCCTCCGCGTGACAAGATAACGTCCGTTGCGTCCTGATAGCTGTAGTAAGGAGCACCCGTTCGACGTGCTTCAGAAATTCTATCGATCATCTCTGCCAGCAGTTCAGGAGCATTAGCAGTCGCCCCCAACTGGAAGTAAGCCTCAGCACGAATCACATAGTCGTCGTGATCGCTCCAGAGATTCTCGCCAAAGAGTTCTTGAGAAATGCGATCGGTAGCCATTCGCTCACCTGGGAATCCGAGCAAGATTCGAGGATCATCTAGTGCTGGGCGCACGTCAGGCTTGGGAGGCGATAAGGTCGTGTCATACATGAGGCAGGTGTAGCATGATGCCGGCAGGCCACGTCCATCCTCAATCAGCATCCAGTTCTCCCAAGTCCAGTCTTCGAAAGTTCCATTTATTCCAATGGCCCGCGCGGCTTGGGTATTTGCTCGATCCTCACGCACACGATCAAATGTTGGATCAACCTCTTCCAGGGTTTGAAGACATTCATAATCGCCGATTCCACCCCAGTGCGGCATCACGCCAGTGATATTTCCCCGGTACCCCGGATAGCCTGGATACAGTTCGACCAGAGTGCAGTTGGGAGACGAACCCGGCAGTCCGTCTTCAGATTCCAACTGGAAAACGGGACCTGTCTGTACTCGAAGCTTGTGCTCGTCACTCGAAGTTTGGGCAATCGCTTGCGAAGGAATCAATGGCGCGGCGGCTCCCAATATGAGAGAAAGCAATGCAACAAGAGAAACGAAACGGATCAGAATCGACTTTGCTTGCATACCTTGCATACTGCGTACCTTGACCTTCGGTAATAGACTCATTTGGACAAGTTTTTACAGTGGCTCTGTTCGCATCATACATGAAACATTTTCAAACGCAAACCATCCAACGAAATTGAAGTTTAGTTGTCGATTTCACTATTCAAGGCGTCGCGAACGGAGGTTGCTACAAGAGCCACCATTGTCAAATCGCTGTTTACCCACCAGCATTTCGTGGCCTTCCGCTCGCTCCGGGCCGGAGCCGGTCCACATCGTGCTTCGTGAACATCACGCTTCGCCCGTACCGGCGTCCCACGCCGCGATCCTTGGCTAGGGCCAGCACCCGGCGCGGCGTGACGGCGAACTCCTTCGACACCTCGGCTGTGGTGACCAGCGGCTCATCGGCCGTTTCCCTGTTCCACTCCGGCATCGCGATATCGCTCGGCTCCGGAATTAGACGGCCATCTTCATCTGCGCTTCGTCCCAGGCGCGCAGCGCGTCCTTCGCCATCGTGGCGACCTCCTCGTAGGTCTCGGCCTGGGTCATGACGCCTGGCAGATTCGGGTGCATCACCACCCACCCGCCGTCTTCGAGATCCCCCTTGGCGACGAATGTGTAGTTCCTCGCCATCACTTCGTCAATCGTAGTCATTCTTCACCTTGTCTGAATTCGAGTTCAATCCCGCAACTCCGGCGTCTCGTAGACCATCTCGCCGCCGACCCGGATCTCGACCGGCACCAGGTACCGCCGCGCCGCCTCCAGGTCGACTGTCATCCCCAGACCCGGACGCTTCGGCACGTGCACCAGCCCATCGGCGTCCCGCTCGATGTGCTCGACCGTCACGTCCCAGGCCAGCGACTTCGGGGCCACCGGGTACTCGCAGATAACATCCTCGGCGTGGCCCACGAACGGCTGCAGCGAGGCCGAGAGCGCCAGGTGCGACGTGAACGTGTGGTTCACGTACGTCACGCCCCGCGCCTTCGCGTACCGCGCCACCTCGGCCGCCGTCGAAATCCCGCCAATCCGCCCGGCGTCGATCTGGATGTAGCGCACCCCCGCGTGATCGATCATGTGCCGCGCGCCCCACACGTCGTGGCTGCCCTCCCCGCCAGCCAGCCCGACCGGCCCGGACAGATCCGCCAGCGCGCGATACGACGACAGCGCCCCCGACACGAACGGCTCCTCCAGCCAGGTCACCCGGGCCGCCTCGAGCGCATCGAGCCGCGCCGCCGCCCGCTTCACGTCGTCGATCCAGACCGTCCCAGCGTCCACCAGCAGGTCGGCCTCCGGTCCCAGCCCCTCCCGCGCCGCCGCGACCTGGTCGGCATCGTCCTCGACCGAACCGAGCCCGTACGGACCCCACCCGAACTTCGCCGCCGTGTACCCCGCCGCCCGCGTCGCCTGCCCCAGCCGCAACGTCTCCTCCGGCGTGTCGCCAAACAACTGCGAGGCGTAGGGCCGCTTCGGGTGGGGCCGCTCGACTCCCAGCAACTCCCACACCGGCACGCCGAGCCGCTTGCCGAGCAGGTCCCAGAGCGCGATGTCGATCCCGGAAAAGGTGTGGTCGGCCTGCAGGAGGTCGAGCGAGTTCGCCCGCACCAGCGCGCCGATCCGGGCGATGTCGGCCACGTCGTCCAGCCGCTGTCCCAGCACCGAGGCGATCACCGGCTTGCACGCCGAGTGCGACATCGGGGTCACCAGCGCCGCGATCGAGGTCAGCGGCGAGGCCTCGCACTCGCCCCAGCCCACGTGGCCACCGGCTGCCACCCGCACCAGCAGCAAGTCCTGGCTGCCGTCCCCGATATCCAGCACCTTCGGTATCCGCAGGTACCAGAAATCCACCGCCTCGATCGTTACCGCCCCCATCGCCAGCCCCCTGTACGCGCGTCATCCTTCCATATGAATGGACTCTCGCACGCCCGAACCCCATCCGCAACGGTGAACCCCTTCGTGTAGGGGAGGCCGCCCCGGTGGCCCGTGTGGCCTCCCGCCGCGGGCCGCAACGAATGGTTTCCCCCGTTCCCGAAGCTCAGACAGTGCCCTATCATGGAACCGACATATGGCATTGCAGCTACGGCTGCGGAGGAATCATGAGCACAACCCTGACCGTGGACGACGACTTGCTGGCCGAAGCGAAACGCCTGACCGGATTGACTGAAGGGACTGATGTCGTTCGTGAGGCCCTCAAGCACCTCATCGAACGCGAAAGCGCCCGTCGCCTCGCCCGACTCGGCGGAAGCGAGCCAGATCTGAAACCCATCCCGCGCCGGCAGTTGGAATCGGCGTGATCCTCGTCGACACCTCGATCTGGATCGATCATCTGGGCCGGGGCGATATTCACCTGGCCGAACTGTTGGATTCAGGCAAGGTTGTGCTCCACGCCTGGATCGAGGGTGAAATCGCCTTGGGAAACCTCAGAAACCGTGAGGAGACCTTAGCGCTTCTGATGGAGATGCCTCACTTGCCGATAGCCGATGCCGATTCGGTAAAGGAACTCATCGAGGACGTGCCGCTTTATGGCCTCGGAGTTGGCTACGTCGACGTTCAATTGCTGACAGCTGCCTACACCGGGGTTGACACGCAACTTTGGACAAGGGATCGAAGGCTTCTGGCTGCTGCCCGGCTGGTTGGAATTGGATACGAACCCACACCAAGCCTGCCGCCTAACGACGGGTAGGATCGTTTCAGCTGTCGACCTGCCCCTCCAACCCGAACAGCGGCCGGCATGCATCGAACCCCTCGATCCCTACGCCGCTCCCCAACCCCGACGCCACCCACGCCTCCCGTGACAACGCCAGGTGCACCATCCGGTCCACCCGCTCCCCGCGCACGTGCCGCGACTCCCCGTTGGGCGCGTACCCGAGCGCCCGCGATACCCCCAGCGAGGCCCCGTTGTCGTGCCAGGCGGAGGTGATCGCCCGCTCCGCGCCCAGCGCGTCGAAAGACAATGCCAGCACCGCCTGCCGCATCTGCTTCCCGAATCCCCGGCCTCGCATCCCGGTCGCCAGGAACGAGGCCGAATCCACCTCCCGCAGCCGCACGAAATCATCCCCCTCCAGCGTCTGCGTCCCGATCAGGTCAGCCCCGTGGAACACCGCGAACGGCAACCGCCACGAGTCCACCCGCCACGTCCCGTACGCCCGCCAGTACGACTGGAATTGCACGATGCCCCGGTTCACCGGATCCGGCACCCCGTCGAACCG
>Ga0136611_10003548_pt1 | contig 10905 bp, 6 predicted proteins | sample AntDrymUQ2232306_2_FD_106645 | JGI IMG/M metagenome (GOLD analysis project Ga0136611, IMG submission 106645) | Polar desert sand microbial communities from Dry Valleys, Antarctica - metaG UQ223 (23.06) | ecosystem: Environmental > Terrestrial > Soil > Desert | place: Antarctica: Dry Valley... | reverse complement strand
GCCCAGATCGCGACGATCGATGCGAACACCGCCCAGAACAACATCGCGACCTTCGATACCCACAACAAGTGCGTTTCGTCGCCATCATCACGAACCCAGCGCCGGTAGAAGTCGATCACCGTTGAGGTGGACAGCGCCGACAGCTCGCCGGCGATCGTCGACATGGCGGCGGCGAAGATTGCCGCCATCAGCAAGCCGACCAGACCGACCGGCAGCTGCGTGACGATGTAGGTCGGGAACACGTAATTGACGTCGTTGTAGGTCGAATCGCCGGTCACATCCTTGACCAGCGCGACGGCCTCAGCGCGAACGCCTTTGACGTTCTGATCGGCGGCCATGAACGCGCTTTTGATCGGTTGCAGGTCGGCGCCGCTGTTGCTGCGCTCGCCATCGGCTAACTGCTGCGCGGCGGCGCGCCGGCCGGCGACGGCGGCCTGGAACTTCTGTTCGAGGGCGAGGTACTCCCCCGCTCTCGCGCTGTCGCGGACGCGCTTGTCATGCACGTTGTTGAACAGCATCGGCGGCGGCGTGAACAGGTAGAACACAAACATCAGCACGCCGATGATCATCACTAGCCCCTGGAGCGGAATTTTCCAGTACGCGCTCATGTAGAGCGAGGTGCGCGCCTGTTCATCGGACTTGGCGGTCAGGTAACGCTGCACCTGGCTCTGATCGGTGCCGAAGTACGAGAGAAACAGGAATAGCGCGCCGATCGTGCCGGTCCAGAACGTAAATCGGACGGTCGGGTCGGTGGAGAAATTGAATGCCTGCAACCTGCCGGCGGTACCAGCGATGTGCATGGCTTCGCCGACGCTCACGGTGTCGGGCAGTCCGAGGATCAAGGCCACGGCCGCCGCCAGCAGGCCGCCGACGATCAAATACATCTGCTTGACGTCGGTCCAAGCCACCGCCTGCACCCCGCCGTACATGGTGTAGATGGCGGTCGGTACCGCCAGCAACACGCAGATCGTGCTGATGTCCGCGCCGATCATCACCGACAGCACGACTGCCGGTGCCGAGATCACGACCCCCGTCGACATCCCGCGGGAGATCAGGAACAACAAGGCGGTGAACGATCTCGTCTTCGCATCGAAGCGCCGCTCGAGGAACTCGTAGGCGGTGTAAATGTTGGCGTGCCGGAAAAACGGCACGAACGTGACCGAGATGATGATCATCGCGATCGGCAGCGCGTAATACTGCTGCAACAGGCCCATGCCGTCGGCATAGCCTTGGCCGGTGCTGCTGACCATCGTGATCGCCGACAGTTGCGTCGCCATCACCGACAAACCAACCGCCCACCATGGCAGGCTCTTGCTGGCAAGCAAGTAGCCTTCGAGCTTGTCGGTATTTTTACTGAGGCGGATGCCGTCCCAGACGATCCAGATCATGTAGACGGCGATGATCGCCCAGTCGATTGCGGACATTTAGCTCGTGTAGAACGTTTGAAAAGCGTAAAGGGCGGCAAGCGTCGCCACCCAGACGATAATGATGCGAATGTAGCGGCGGTCCATGCTAAAGCGCACTCACTCGCGCGCGCAACGTCGTCTCGGCACTCGCAAGATCCTGGCGACGGGATTCCCACGATTCTCGATCGGCGCCCAGCTTGCGTTGCGACTCGGCGATCGCGCGGGCGGTTTCCGACGGCGCCGGTCCGCCGTAGGTCGTTCTGACGTCGACGAAGTTCCGTGGGCTCAGGATGCGCCGCAGATCTGCTTCGGTGTAATCGAGCGCGCGGCCGAGGACCGCGGTTGACGCCTGGGAAAGCGCCGACGACAACGCCACGGCCGGGTCCTTCGTCTGGGCCCTCAGCAACGACGCCGCAATGGCGTGGGCGGAGCGGAAGGACAGGCCGTGGTCGCGAACCAGCGTGTCGGCCAGCTCGGTCAACGTCGTGCCGCCGACATCGGCGCGCGATGCCAGCTTCTCGACATCGAAGTCGGCCTGGCTCATCGCGGCGCCGACCAGCGTAACCATCCGCCTGGCATCCCGGAACATCGATGCCACCAGCGGCTGCAGGTCGTCTTCGGTATCGTTGATGTCGCCGAATGGCGTGTTGTGGACGGTGGTGACGATCGCCTGCGCCTGGCCGACGGCCTTGCTGCCAATTGCGCGCGCGTGCTCGAGCGCCACCGGGTTGCGCTTCTGCGGCATGATGCTGCTACCCTGCACGAACCCGTCGCTGAGCCGCAGGTAACCAAATTCGATCGTGCACCACAGCAGCATGTCCTGGACGACGCGGCCGAGCCCGACGATCAGGACGGTGATCGCGGCCGCACTCTCCAGAAGGTAGTCGACGGTGGCGATACTTCCGTAGGTGTTGCACGTCGGACCGCTGAAGCCAAGCAGCTCGCTGGTGCGAGTGCGATCGATCTTGAACCCGGTCCCGGTGATGGCGCATGCGCCCAGCGGATTGTGATTTGTGGATTCGAAGGCGGCGGCGAGGCGAACGGTGTCGCGTTCGAGCTGCTCGATGATCGCCAGCAGGTAATGCGCAATCGTCGTCGGCTGCGCCGGCTGCGTGTGGGTGTGCGCGCCGTAAATGGTCTCCTTGTGACGCTCCGCCAGCGCGAGCAGCGCGCCGCGCAGGTTCAGCGTCGCTTCGCCGATCCCCGCGAGAAACTCCCGCTGCACCATCCGGTACATCGTCATCGCCAGGTCGTTTCGGCTGCGGGCGGTATGCAGCCGCCCGGCGACGTCAACGCCACAGGCGTCATCGATCAGGCTCTCGATGTAGAAGAACAGGTCCTCGTAAGTGCCGTCGTAGCGAACCTGGCGCACTTTTTCCAGCGAGATGCCGTCAAGCGCGTCGCGCAAGGCGCGAGCCTCCGGCGCGGAAATAATTCCCTGTTCGGCCAGCATCACCAGGTGAGCGTAATTGATCGCCATCAGCGGCGATAACAGCAGCTCCTTGGCGTCTTCGAAATTTTCGTTGAGAACGTGCGTGACGTATTCGGGCGCGAAATTCATGTTGGGGGGCGTGGATGCCACTAGAAGCAGTATATTGTCCGCCTCCGCCGAAGGCTACGGCGAGACAGGCTACTGGAGGCCGTCATGAATCGAGCGTTTGCCGTCGCCACGATCGTTGCCGTCAGTCTGGCCTCGGGCTCCCACACCTCCGCGCAGGCGCCGGCGGCCTCCGTGCAGATCGCCGGCCTCACTCAACCGGTGGAGATCCTGCGGGACCGGTGGGGCATCAACCACATCTACGCGCAGAACGAAGCCGACCTGTTCTTCGCCCAGGGCTATGCCGCGGCCCGGGATCGATTGTTCCAGTTTGAAATGTGGCGGCGCCAGGCGACCGGCACGGTCGCTGAGATTCTCGGCCGTCGCGAGCTGACGCGCGACAGGGGCACTCGCCTGCACCAGTTCCGCGGCGACCTGGACGATGAGCTCAATCGCTATCACCCGCGGGGCAAGGTGATTGTCGAGGCCTACGTGCGCGGCATCAACGCGTACGTCGCCGAGACCGAAGCGAACCCTGCGCTGCTGCCGATGGAATTCCGCATGCTCGGCATCAAGCCCGGGCCCTGGACGCCTGCGGTCGTGATCTCGCGGCACCAGGCACTGAATGCCAACGTCAGCGAGGAAGTGCGATTGATCCGGGCCATCAAAGCGGGGGGACTGGCGCAAGTCCGCGAGCTGATGAACTTCCAGGGCGGCGATCCGCGCTTCGAACTCGATGCGGCGATCGATCCGTCGACCTTCCCCGCTGACGTGCTTGCGGTCTACAACGCGTTCCGCGAGAGCCTCCGGTTTCTACCGGAAGATGTCGCGCCTCAATGGAGAGCGGCCGCTGCAGCGGCTGAGCGACGGCTAAAGCCATCGCTCTCCATAGCCCCGGATCCGGCGGGACCTAACGACCTCGACGCCGACCCGCGCGACATCGGCTCGAACAACTGGGTGGTGTCCGGTTCGCGCACGATCAGCACGCTGCCAATCCTCGCCAACGATCCGCATCGCGTGATCGCCGCGCCGTCACTGCGCTACTGGGTGCACCTCGTCGCGCCGGGCTGGAACGTGATCGGCGGCGGTGAACCGGTACTACCGGGCGTGTCGATCGGCCACAACGAGCACGGCGCATGGGGTCTGACCATCTTCGGCCAGGACGCGGAGGACCTGTACGTCTACGACACCAATCCGGCGAATCCACATGAGTATCGCTACCGCGGCAACTGGGAAGCGATGCGCGTCAGGTCTGACTCGATCCCGATCAAGGGTGAGCGCCCAGAGACCGTCGAGCTGAAATACACACGCCACGGACCAGTGCTGTTCGAAGATCGCGCGAACAGAAAGGCCTATGCGCTGCGCGCGGGATGGATGGAACCGGGCGGCGCACCCTACCTTGCGAGCCTGCGCATGAATCAGGCCGCGACCTGGGAAGAGTTCAAGGCCGCGTGCACGTTCAGCAACATGCCGTCGGAGAACATGGTCTGGGTCGACCGCAAGGGCAACATCGGATGGCAGGCGGCCGGCATCCAGCCAATTCGCCGCAACTGGAGCGGCGTGCTGCCGGTGCCCGGCGACGGTCGTTACGAGTGGGACGGATACCTGCCGATTGCGTCACTGCCGTCGGAATTAAATCCCGTTCGGGGGTTTATCGCCACCGCGAACAACTACCTGCTGCCCGACAACTATCCGTACAAGGACCTGCTCCACGTGCAGTGGTCGGATGCGTTCCGCGCCTCGCGCATCGCCGAAGTGCTGGGGTCCGGACGGATGTTCAGCGTCGGCGAGATGACCCGGCTGCAGAACGACGACCTGTCGATCGTCGCCCGCGTGCTGACCCCGCTACTCCGTGACGTGTCACTCGCCAACCCCGCCAGCGCCCGCGCGCGCGATCTTCTGACGCGCTGGGATTTCGTGCTCGACAAGGACTCGATCGCAGCCGGCATCTACGAGATGTGGCAGCGCCGCCTGCTGGCCAATACGCGCGAGGCCGTGGTGCCGGCGCCAATCGCGAAAGCGGTCGGCGTCAACCTCATCTCCACGAAGACGGTGATCGACCGGCTGCTGTCGCCCGACGGGAAGTTCGGCGCCAATCCGCTCGCCGGCCGTGACGCGATCGTCGCGAAGAGCCTCGATGAAGCCGTTGCGGAGCTGACCAAGCGCTTCGGCGCCGACATGCAGGCGTGGAAATACGGCCAGGAGAAATACCATCACGCGCTAATCGCGCACCCGCTGTCGAATGCGGTCAACGCGGCCACGAAGGCCAGGCTCGAGGTCGGTCCCCTACCGCGCGGCGGTGACGGCAGCACGGTGAGCGCCACCGGTGGCGCGGACAACCAGGCGGCCGGCGGCTCCTTGAAAATCGTCGCCGACACCGAGGATTGGGACAATTCGGTGGCACTGAACACACCAGGGCAGTCCGGCGACCCCGACAGCCCGCACTACCGCGACCTGTTTGCCTTGTGGGCGCGCGGGCAGTACTTTCCGCTCGCCTACTCGCGCGCCAAGGTCGACTCGGTGCGCGAGAGCACCCTTCGGCTGACACCGCCGGGCGCAGGCACCCAGCCCCGCCGCTAGGTAGCGACGCCGTACTTGTCGCGAAGGATGTCGAGGTGGTGCTTGGTGTGCCCCGCCATGATCCAGCAGATCGCGCGGGCGGACACGGAGTTGTTATTGGCGAGGCCGACGTTTGATACCGTCGATTCGTCGAGCGAGTCGACCAGCATCAGCGTGGCGCGGCGGACCGCGATCATCTCGTCGATCACATCGGTCATTTTGCGCTTGCCGTGCGGCGCGGTCTTCGCCCAGGTGTTCTCATCGAAGCCGGAGAGCGGCGTCTTGTCGCCGCGGGCGATCCGAACCAGCCGGTAGCTGAACACGCGTTCCGCGTCGGCGACGTGGCCGATCAGCTCCTTCACCGTCCACTTGCCGGCGGCGTAGGCGTGATTGGCCTTGTCCTCGGGGAGCGCGCGCAGTTTCTCGAGCTCGCCGATCTGCTCCTTCATCAACGGCCCGGGACCGCTATCCGGGACCTTGCCGATGTAGCCGGCATAGAAGGGGGCAAATTCTGACTGGTCGGGGCGCTTGATGATCATGATGGCTGTGTTTCCTGGTGAGGTGTTCCTACTGAAACGCTTTCTCTCCGACGAGATGGCCGGCAAGGCGCTCGAGCGTCGTGATGCCGTGGACGTCTGACGGCAGCTGCGGCACGCGCACCCGCGCGTACGACTTGAAACGCTTCTCGATCTCGTCGAGGTAAATCACCTCCTGGTCGTGGCGCGAGCGCAGGAATGGATCCGGACTCGACTCCGGCAGCACCCGATTGACGACCAGGCCGCCGATCGTCACACCGGCTTCCTTGAGCTGTTCGATCGCGCGGGCGGTTTCTTCGATCGGCAGCCGCTCGGCGACCAGCACCAGCACGAACGCGCTGATCCGCGGGCTGAGCAGGCGGGCACGGAACTCACGCAGGTTCTCGAGGCGCTCCGCCAGCTTCAGCATCACCGGATCGGTCGAGTCGTCTTGTTCGATGCCGAGCATCGCATGACGCGACTTGGAGAGCGCGCGAATCCACGCCTCCATCAGCTCCGGCATGCGGATCAGCCGCAGCGTGTGCCCGGTCGGCGCGGTGTCGAACACGATCAGGTCAAAGCGCTCGTCTTCGCCGCGAATCAAGCCGCCGATGCGATCGAACAGTGCCATCTCCTCGGCACCGGGCATGCTCGCGGCGAGATCGATCTGGCGGGTGGCTTCTTTCAGGATGTGATGTCCGAACAGTCCCCGGATCTGTTCCTTGACGTTGGCGACGTAGCGCTGCGACTCGAACTCGCCGTCGATCTCGAGGCCGTGGAGATTCGGCAGTAGCTGCACCGGCTCCGGGCCGATCGGGCGCTCGAACATGTCTGATGTGGAATGCGCGGGATCGGTCGAGACCAGCAGCACGCGCTTGCCGGCCTGGCTGGCGATGACCGCCATCGCGGAGGCGCAGGTGGTCTTGCCGACGCCGCCCTTGCCGCCGAAGAACAACACGCGCTTCTCAATCAGCGAACGCATGCTCAACAGCATGGCAGGGTGCCGAGCGGAGACCGATCCATCCCCATGCGGCGATGCCACAGGTGAAATTGCTCGAGCAGGTAGGGGTAGATTTCGAGGAGATACAGCGTCGCCGGGTTCGGCAAGCCGACCACTTCCATGTAGCACAGCAGCAGGAACAGGTCGTTCAGCTCGGCCGCCTGCCGGCGCAGCTCACGTTCGTACTGACCGTAAGCCATGCCGTGCATGAAATCGCGGATGTTGTCGCGAATGGACACAGGCTAACAGGCTAACAGGCTAACGGGTCAACAGGGAGAGCTTTCCTGTTGGCCTGCTGGCCTGCTGGCCTGTTGGCCTGCTGGCTGTTGGCCTGTTCGCCTGTTGGCCTACATGTTCAGCCAGTAGCTGAACTTGATCAGGAAGACATTGCGCGACGGCGCCGAGAACACGCCGCCGAAGTCGCGGCCGAAGCGGAAATCACCGTAATTCTCGTCATCCTGCTTGCCCTGCTGCCAGACCAGGAACAGCGACGAGCCAGGGCGGTACTCCCAGCGCAGCACGTTGGTGGTGCGGAACGAGCGGATGTTGAAGTCGGCGCTGTCGCTGTAGGCATAGGGCCGGTAGCGATCCTCGTACGCGTCGGCGCGGCCATCGACCAGCTCTTTGTAATTCGAATACTCACCAGCCGACACGAACGGCTCCGCGTAGACCTGCAGCGACAGGGTCGGCGACATCGTGTAGTTGAAGCGCGTGGTGAACGACATCGTCTTCTGGTCGATGCGCCCGAACACGTAGCGCTCGCTGCCGTCGGAGAGGTCTTCGTTGGTGACCCACTGCGAATCATCGTGGTTGATGAAGTAGCGCAGGCCGACGTTCAACGACATCGAGGCGGTCGCGCGCCAGTTGACGCTCGGCATGATGTCGTGCCGCGAGCTGTTCCTGGTGTCGGCCCAATGGCCGCCGCTGTAGGAGAACGACAGCGCCTTACGGTTGTCGGTGTTCGCGTAATACCAGAGGTTCTTGCCCGGGTTGCCGAGGACGCCCGGACCGCCGCGAGTCACACGATCGCGAAACGGCGCCGCGTCGAGGTTGAACCCGGCGCCAATGCTGTAGTAATTCGTGAACGTCCAGTGCGAGTTAAGGTTGCCGCCCGAATACGTGCGGTCGCCGCCGAAGTTCCAACCGGCATACTGGTTGATGTTGAAGTTGCGGGTGCGGACGTAGCGGCCCGGGGTGAAGTTCCTCCATTGGAACCAGTTCGACTGGTTGCGCTCGTCGGCGCGGCGCATGAAGCCGAGATCGTTGGTGTCGAACCCGGGCGTCTTGTAGCCGACGTAGCTGCTGAAGCGCGTCTTCTCTCCCGAGATCTTGCCGACCGACACCGAACCGGCATGACCGCTGATTGCCGTCGCATCAGCGTCCACGCCGAGGTAGTCGGCGTCCGGACGTTGAAAACCGTGGACGTTGTTTTCCTGCAGCCTGGTGATCGACTCGGTGTCGCCCTTGATGTGAGTGCCGGCGAAATAGCCGCTGACGTTGTAGATCGGCGACAGCCGCCAGTCGTAGTCGAGGCCGCCGGCATAGGCATTGGCGGCCAGGAAGCTCACGGCCTCGTCGAGTTGCCGGTTGGTGGACGTGGTCATGAAGCCGAGCGACGACTGGTTCTGGAATTCCTTGCGGGCGCGCAGCACCGTGTAACCGGTGAGCGGCTCGACGGTCTGGCCGCGATGCCCGACCGAGTTGACGCCGGCGATTTCGGCATCCTCGCGCGCGGTCGCGGCGGTCAGGGCGCCGAGAGAGAATCCAGCCAGCCGTCCGGTCAGCTTCGCGGCGCCGATGATCGTCGCGGAGTCGGGCTGCTTCGAATACTCACCCTCGGCGACATCCGGCGATCCCTGCGGCGCGCGGCCGATGCGCCGCGAATAGAACATCCCGGTGCAATTGCCGTCGTTGCAGTCCATGTTGAAGCGGAACGTGCCCGAACCTTCGACAAAGAATGGCCGGCGCTCGGGGAAGAAGGTTTCGAACGCGTCCAGGTTCACCACGGCGGGGTCGGCTTCGACCTGGCCGAAGTCCGGGTTCGCCGTGGCGGTGAGCGTCAGGCCCGGCGTCACCGCGTATTTCATGTCGAGCCCGATCGAACCGCCGGGATCCGGCGAGTCGGCCAGGGGGTCCTGGGCGTCGACCGCGCGCGTGTCGATCTTGCCGAGCGAGTACGGCATCAGCTCGAACTTCTTCGGCGTGCCTGCCATCTTCAAGCCGCGCAGCTCACCGAACTGCGACACATAGCCGTTGGCGTTGCGTGACAGCAGCGGCCACGACGATGTTTCCGCGAGACGGCCGACTTCGCGAATCACCGCAAAGCCGACGGGGCCGCCGGCCAGGGTGTTGAAGCGCAGCTGCGAGAACGGGATGCGGAATTCCGCGCGCCAGCCCTCGCCATCCTTCTCGACCTGGACGTCCCACACCGCATCCCACCCGTCGTCGCTCTGACCGTCGTTGAAGTAATAGCGATCAGTCTTGACGCCCACGGGATTGACGCCGAACTCGTACGCGGATCGTTTGTCGAAGTACGAGTCGAGGACAATGCGAATCCAGTCCGACGGAGAGCGCTGATCGCGCCGCGTCAGGATGCCGACAATTTTCGCGGCGTCGGTATCCCAGGCACGCACCGCGACGTAGACAGCGGCATCGTCGTACGCAATGCGTGCCTCGGTGCGCATGGTCGGTTCCTTACCCTCATCGGGATCGCGCTGCAGGAAGTCGATGATTGCCGGCGCTTGCTGCCAGATTTCCTCGTTCAGCTTGCCGTCGAGCACGATCGGGCTGGTCGCCGGAATGGCAACCGCGTCAACCGACACGACTACGCGACGTTCATTGGCGGCGGCCGCCGTCGCAGACAGCAAGACGACGAGGAGAGCAAGCTTGCCGATCGGGGTTTTCATGACCACCCGGATAGACGGAAAGTGAGTACGAAAGGTTGGGGAACCCCCTTTTCCGTTACTTTCCGCTGATCAGCGTGTTCAGGCGGGCGATCTGCTCGGCGGTTGCGGCCGGCAGGGGTTCGAGCCTCCAGGTCCGCCCGGGCTCGGGACCAAGGGCCAGGTCGAGCTTCATGAGTCGGTCGCGCCGAGCCACGGTCACGGTGATCTTGTCGCCCGGCTTGTATTGACCAAGTCGCGCCGCCAGACCATCTGCACGAACCCGCACGTCGTCGATCGCGATGATCTCGTCGTCGACGTTCAGGCCGGCATCGAGGCCCGGCGTGCCGCGGCGAACCGACGTGATCACGAGCCGTCCCGCGTCATTGCGCGTGCCGCCGCCGATATAGGCCCGGGCGCTGCGCATGTCGACCGGCCGGAAGCGGAGGCCGTAGTAGTCGAGCGCTTCGGTGTAATCGAGCTCGTCGGTCGACTCGGCGACCTTCGCGAACCAGCCCTTCAAATCGCTACCTGCAGCTTCGCTCATCACGGTATAGAACTGGTCCGGCGTGTAGCCCTTGTCGCCGGAGTAGCGTTGCATCGCCCACTGCATGCCGGTATCGAGCGAGCGCGCGCCGGCCGTGGCCTTGCGAATCTTCGCATCGAGCAGGAACGCGATCACCGCGCCCTTCGGGTAGTAATTGATGCTCATGTTGGCGGTGTTCTCGTCGGGGCGGTACTGCTTGATCCACGTGTCGAACGACGCCATGTTGACGGGCGTCACCAGGCGGCCGGGAATTGTCTGCACCTGTTCGATCTGATTTGAGATGCCGTCGAGAAATTCGTCTTTGGTCTCGATGCCGCCGCGCGCCGGGAGAATGTCGGCGTAGTAATCGGTGAAGCCTTCAGCCACCCACAGTGTCTTGACGTAGTTCTCATTCTCGTAATCGAACGGACCGAGTTCCACCGGGCGAAGGCGCTTCACGTTCCAGGCGTGGAAGTACTC
>Ga0136611_10003547_pt1 | contig 10905 bp, 11 predicted proteins | sample AntDrymUQ2232306_2_FD_106645 | JGI IMG/M metagenome (GOLD analysis project Ga0136611, IMG submission 106645) | Polar desert sand microbial communities from Dry Valleys, Antarctica - metaG UQ223 (23.06) | ecosystem: Environmental > Terrestrial > Soil > Desert | place: Antarctica: Dry Valley... | reverse complement strand
GGACCGCGTGGCCAAGCGATCGACATCGGGACGCGGCCGGACGTCCGGCCGCGTCCCGATGTCGATCGCTTGGCCACGCGGTCCGCGGGTCCGACGAGCTCGGCCTTGACCTGCCACTCACCCGGGTCGATGCCGTAGATCCAGGTCGTGACCGCCACGGCGCCGGTCCCGGGGACCACGTCGGCAACCGTCTCCTCGCGGGTGAACGTATCCCGCGGCGAGGCACGAAGCCCGGCCCCGACCCGCTGGCCCTGCAGCCGGAGGGTCGCCGTGTACGGTGTCCCGTCGTCGCCGGAGGCAAATCGGTGGGTGACCACGAGCGCCTGGGGATCGACCGGATCAGCCGCCGGCGGCGGCGCCATCGATGAGACCGGGCCGGCCGGTCCGGGTCGTGGTCCCTGGTTGGCTTTCGTTCGTCCGGATCCGCCCGTACGCCTTCGTGCCATGACCGTCCGGACCAACCCTTCTCTGCGTGTGAGTCGAACATGGATGAGTCCAGCGAGGGAGGGACTACTACGCTAGTGTAGCAGTGCGGTTCGCGATCCCACACTGGGGCGGCTGCCCAGCCGGCTCCCGACCACGGTCTAGGATGCGATCGCACGACCATTGGTCGAGCTGCGGACCGAGCCGCCGACCGAGCCGGAAGGGTGGACATGACGGATATCCGGATCGGGCCATGGGGCCCATTCCCGTGGGTGGACCTGGTCCTGCTCGTGTGGTTCGCCCTGACCGCGCTTTCGGTCGCGTACGTCGCCTGGGACGCCTACCGGAACAACCCCGAGATGACCGTCATGAAGTGGGGCTGGGTCCTGGTCACCCTGTTCCTGGGGCCGATCTCGCTTGCGCTCTATGTCTTGTCCTGCAAAGAGCCGGCTCCAGGCACGCACGAGGAGTTCATCAAGCCGCTCTGGAAGCAGGCGTTGGGATCGACCATCCACTGTGTCGCCGGTGACGCCACCGGGATCGTCGTCGCCGCGGCCGTCACTGCCGCCCTTGGTCTGGCGATGCAGATCGACCTCATCGTCGAGTACATCGCGGGGTTCGCGTTCGGGCTGCTGGTCTTCCAGTCCCTGTTCATGAAGGACATGATGGGCGGCTCCTATCTGAAGGCCGTCCGCCACTCGCTCGTGCCCGAGTGGCTGTCCATGAACTTCATGATGGCCGGCATGTTCCCGACGATGGTCGTCCTGATGATGGGACGTGACATGCGGGCGATGGATCCGACGCAACTGACGTTCTGGGGCGCGATGTCAGCCGCGGTGGGCGTCGGCCTGCTGACCGCCTTCCCGATCAACGTCTGGCTCGTTCAGAAAGGCCTCAAGCACGGGATGGGCACGGTCAGGGCGCTTGGCCAGGGCGGCCACAGCCTGGAGGCCGAACGGGCGCGCTGGGAGCCACCGACGGAGGTCGCCGCCAAGCGAGCGGCGGCGACGCCGGCGACGCCCGCCGGCCACGATATGGGGGCGATGGGATGACGGACCACGCCGGTCACGGCCCGAAGTCCGGCGACGACAAGTCGGCGCCGGCCCGCAAGCCCGCCGCATCGAAGAAGCCGACATCGGGCAAGGACTCGACGTCCGCCAAGGACTCGACGTCCGCCAAGGGACCGGCAACCGGGTCCGCCGGGCCCATGTCCGGCATGTCCGGCATGTCCGGCATGTCCGGCATGTCCAGCATGTCCGGCGAGGACGACCTGGCCCTGGCTCATCGTCCGACCAGGCCGCAACTGATGTCGATCGGCTTCGTCTCGGTCGTGATCCTCGCGCTCGCCCTCGTCTTCTCGGCCTCCTTCGCGAACCTGAGCCTGTCCGCGCATGACGTTGCCGGCGCGGTCATGCCGCCGGGCATGGCCATGCCCCGGGACATGCCGGCCGAGGCCATGCGCGACATGGCCGCGGTGAACCCCCGGACGGTGAGCTATCGAGCCCCGGTCGAGGCCCGTGGGGATCAGCCGCTTGAGCCACGGATGGAGGGCGGCGTGAAGATCTTCGACCTGACAGCCTCGGTCATCGAGTGGAACATCCTCTCGTACGAGCGGGTGATGGCCTATGCCTTCAACCAGCAGGTCCCCGGGCCGAGGATCCGGATCACGGAGGGTGATCGCATCCGGATCAACGTCACCAACGACCTGCCCGAGTCGACCTCGGTCCACTGGCACGGCCTGATCGTCCCGAACCAGTTCGATGGACCGGCCGAGGTGACCCAGGACCCGATCGAGCCAGGCCAGACCTTCACCTACGAGTTCACGCTCACCCAGGCCGGCACGTACTTCTATCACTCCCACGACCACGCCGACCGGCAACAGGCGCTGGGCATGTACGGGGCTTTCATCGTGGACCCGAAAGACCCGTCAGCCGAGCCTGCCGCCGACCAGGACGTCGTCATCCAGCTCCAGGAATGGCTCGAGCGGGAGGGCTACACCTTCCCGGCGATGCCGATGGACGGCGGTCAGCCAAACTTCTTCACGATCAACGGCAAGGCCTTCCCCTCGACCGAGACCGTCCGCGCCCGGGTGGGTGACCGGATCCGCTTCCGATTCATCGGGACGAACAGCGGATTCATCCACCCGATGCACATCCACGGCGGTCCGTTCGAGATCGTGGCGACCGATGGCGTCCCGGTGCCGCAAAGCGCGCGGATCCAGAAGGACACCGTCAATGTCGCGCCGGGCGAGCGCTACAACGTCATCTGGACCGCGCGTGAGCCCGGCAAGTGGCTCCTCCACTGCCACATCAACCACCACACGACGAACGACAACGTCGAGGAGCAGGGGGGCGGCGGCCTGACCATGATCATCGAGGTCGCCCCCTGACGGACGGGCCCGAAGGGCGCTTCGTCGGCGACGGATCAGGCGGTCAGACCGCGATCCAGAGCGGGGGCGCAACGGGTGCAGCCACGGGCCCGCATCCGGAGGCGCCAAGCCAGCGTCGCCGCCAGGAGCCCGACCGAGGCCGCCCCGATGATCGGCTGCAAGGGTGCGAAGACGTTGAGCGCACCGGACACGCCGAGGACGCCGACGACGATCTTGTTGCAGATCGGGCAACCGATCGCCAGGTAGGCCCCGACCCCGCCGAGCGTGACTCGCTTGGTCCCGGTATCGGTGTGCACATCGGGCCTCTCGCCGCCTCTGACGAGGTACGTGGCGATGAGCAGTCCCGCCAATGGCGCCGACAGGAGCCAGACCGCGACGTTGAACGGTTCCGTCGGGGTCATCCGGATGAAGAACGGGTTCGGAATCACCGCCGACGGGACGCCGAGGATCATCAGCGACACCAATGTGCCAAGGGCGGCCACGATCCAGAAGCGAGGTCCCAGCGTCGCCCGCAAGCGTTCCAGGTCGAACACTCCCCCGGCTTCAGCGATGTCCACACCGAGATGCTACAGGACCGTCGTCACGGGATGATCCGCGGCTGCGCGATGTGCCCGCTCGGTCGGGCACTCAGCGGCCAGGAGCCGGCCAGGTTTCGCCTCCGTCGTCGGACCGATAGACGTCGGTCGCCCGGTCGACCAGGATCACGCTTCGACCATCGTTCGAGGCGGCCAGGGCGAAGACAGAACCCAGATAGGACGTCGCAGACCAGGATCGCCCACCGTCGTCGCTGCGATAAAGGCCGTCCTGAGCACCGGCGTACAGCACCTGGCCATCCCCCGACGCCGCCAGGGCCGTCATCGGGAAGGTCGGCGGCATCTCCAGCGACGTCCACGTGCGGCCGCCATCGAGACTTTCGATGAGGCCGGTCACATCGATGCCAAGGAGGCGGGTCGACGATCCCGACGCGACGGCCGTCGGGAACAACACGTTGTCCGCTCGCACCCGCGCGAAGGTCGCCCCCCGATCCGTGCTCTGCCAGAGGCCACCGGCAGCAAGGTACGTCCACATCCGGTCCGGATCACGCGGATCGCGGGCGAAGCCGTGGATATCCAGGGAGGGCAGGTCGGTCGTGATCGGCCGCCAGCTCAGGCCACCGTCGCCGCTGGCGCTGAAGACGTCGTGGCCCGCGATCACGATCGACCCGTCGACCCCTGAAGCGGTCGACATGGCGTCGTCGCTCACCGGGAGCGGAGCCCACGAACGACCGCCATCGATCGAAGCCGACAAGCCGCCGTGGTGGCCGAACAGCACATGGCCGATGTCTGCGCCGACGAACGCGAGCGAGTGCGCATCGCTGGTCCCGAGGCGCGCCCATGGGACCGGGTCGCGCGGCACACGGGTCATGATCGCGGCGAGCAGCGCGGCTCCCACGATCAAGACGACGATCGTCACGCCGCCGATGGCCCAGCGCGCCCTCGAGTCGTGCTGGCGAGGAACCTGACGTTTGCTCCGTCTCGTCATCCACATCCCTTTCGCCCGATGTACGGGCACGCCGGATCATCCATAACGCGGCCGCGCTCCGAGACGCGCCAGCAGGTCCGGCACCGCTTCGAGCGCGAACGGTCCGGGTCCGACCAAGGCGATGCGCACCTCATCGGGTCGGACATGCCAACGCGATCCACCGGTGCAGACTACGACAGGCCAGTAGTATGCATGGGGTCCCCCGATGGCGCGCACTCCGGCTCAGCCCAGGGGCGAAACGTCGCCGAGGTGACATCCGATGGCGACCGCGAGGGCGATCACCAGCGGCAGCCATTCATACGGCAGCGGGGTCGTCCGTGTCGCCGGCCGACCGGCTGCGGCATTCAGGAGTGCCTCGATGCGGTGATCGGCGGCCCCGGAGAATGCGGGGCTTGCCGAAGACAGCCGATCCACCTTGACGAGCGCGGCCGCGATCGACGCGGGTCGAACGCCTCGCCGCATCGCGTATGCGTCGGCCGAACGCTCCAGCTCCGCGAGCCTGGCCGAGAGGAGCCGGCGAGCGGCTCGCGAGCGTCCGACGATCAGAAGCCAGGCCTCCACGGCGGCCGCTCGGAGCGGCGCGCGTGTGCGTCGATGGTGCTCCTCATGCTGGACGACGGCCGCCAGCTCATCGCGATCCAGGAGGGCGAGCGATGCGTCGCCGAGATAGACCGTCGGGCGCAGGACGCCGAGGACGAAGGCCTCCGCCGCTCCTCCACGAATGACTCGAACGGCCACGCCGTCGATCATCTTGAGCGTGGAACGGCGATCCAGTCGATCGCGCAGGCGCGACGCCCGCCAGAGGTCGCGTCCGAGCAGGGTCGTCCAGAGGCCCAGGATCGCGGCTGCGGCGAACTCCAGGACGAGCATCGGATCCATCCCGACGGCAGCACCCACCCCGATGCACCAGGCGAGCGCCATGCCGGTGGCGGCGAGCATCGCCAACCCGGGTCGGGCGCGGTCGACGAATCTCATCCTGGCTGATCTGCGAGCTCCAGTAGCCGGGCTCGAAGGTTCGGGTCGAGATCCGCCAGGTGATGCGCGAATCGGCGCAGGGCGGCCGTGCCGTAGCGCTCGACGATCTGGTCGACGGCCCGCTCCCCCATCGATGCAAGGAGTTCGGACTCGTCGCCCCGCGGGCGGTAGCGGTATCCCCGCCCGACCTTGGTCCGGTCCAGAAGGCCGCGTTCGTAGAGGCGACCGAGGATGGTCATGACCGTCGTGTACGCATGGGGACGGCGGATCTCCTGTTCCAGCTGGTCCGCCACGGAACGGACGGTCGACTCGCCCTGCGCCCAGACGATCCGCATGATGGCGGCCCCGAGCGGCCCCAGGACACCTTCGATCCTTGGGTCCTGGGTGTTCCGTGCGTCGTCGCCGATCCGTGCGTCGCTGGACGTCATACGTGCACAGGTTAGCGCATGCATCCGGAACCACGAACCTGTCGTGCGTCCGTAATGCCGGTGACCCCCTCACGGAATGACCTACTACGCCGCCCGTCGTACGATGGTGCCTGACACACCATGAACGATACGGAGGTATCGATGCCATTCCGAACGCCCCGCGCCTTGGTCGGCGCGCTCCTCATCGGCCTCGTCGCTGGGGCCTGCGCCGGCGGATCCGGCAGCACGTCCGGTCCGTCCAGGACTCCCGGCCCGACCTCGGCCGGCCAGAGCCCGTCCACGGCGCCGGATCCGTCCGTGATGCCCGGTTCGTCCACCGCAGCAGTGGACCTGGATCAGGCCTTCATCGACATGATGGTGCCGCACCACCAGGCGGCCATCGAGATGGCCAAGATCGCGCAGGGGCGGGCGCCCCATCCCGAGCTGAAGACGCTGGCGAACGAGATCATCAGCGCGCAGGAAGGCGAGATCAAGCAGCTGCGCGACTGGCGCCAGGCGTGGTTCGGCAGCAGCGCCACCCCGCCCATGGACAAGATGCCGCCCCTGCCCGGGATGACGATGCCCGGGATGGAAGGCATGGCGATGGGCGAGACGATGGACATGACGGCCGATATCGAGCCGCTCCGAACGGCCGAGCCGTTCGACATGGCGTTCATCGAGGCGATGTCCGTGCATCACCAGTCGGCGATCGCCGCCGCGCAGACGATCACGAAGTCCACCCAGCGACCCGAGATCAAGCAGATCGCTGCGGGCATCATCGCGGCGCAGCAGCGCGAACTCGATCAGATGAAGGCCTGGATGGCCGCCTGGTATCCGGGCTGACCGCCGAGCCCAGTCCGGATCGGTAAAGGCCTTCGACGGGGGCGTGCTCGAGTGACGGGCGACAACCTGCCAGCGGCCGTTCCGTCGGATCCAGATGTCGGTCAACAGGAATGTGTCGTCCCATCGCTGGTCGCCGACCGTCGCGAGCTGGCGCATCCGCGACCGGACGACCGCTGCATCGCCGAAGACGTCGATCCGGTAGTCCGAGTAGGCAAATGACTCATTCCGAGCCTGATCGAGGAAACGCATCCACTGGTCGCGCTCGACCAGCTGGTCCGTCCGGGCACTGGTCAGGGTGAACTCCGGGGCGAGGATCTCCTCGAGTCGCGGATAGTCAAGGCGCCGCCAGGCATCCATCCAGTCGTTCTGCAGTTCGATCAGGGTCTGCTCGTCGTCGGTCGTTGTCATCGGTTCAGTCGCTACGGCCGGTGCCGAACTGGCGATCGCCCGCGTCTCCCAGCCCGGGCATGATGTAGCCCTTCTCGTTGAGGCCGCGGTCCAGGGCCGCACAGTGGATCTCGACGTCGGGATGCGCGGCCTGCACGGCCTGGACGCCTTCCGGTGCCGCGATCAGGTTGACGAGCTTGATCCGGACGGCGCCCCACTTCTTGAGAACTTCGATGGCGGCCGTGGCGCTCCCGCCGGTGGCCAGCATCGGGTCCAGGATCAGGCACAGGTCCACCGAGGCCGAGTCGGGCAGCTTGTTGTAGTACTCGACCGGTCGAAGGGTGCGCTCATCGCGGAACAGGCCCAGGTGCCAGACCTGGGCGGTCGGCATCAGCTCGAGCATGGCGTCCACCATCCCGAGACCGGCGCGCAGGATCGGGATGAGCCCGATGCGATCGCCGAGCTCGCTTGCCTCCATCGACTCCATCGGCGTGCGGATCTCGCGCGGACGCGTGCGCGCATCCTGGAGCGCCTCGTAGCCGAGCAGCCAGCTCAGCTCACGCACGACTTCGCGGAACTTCTTGGGCTCCGTGTCCACGTCTCGCAGGACCGCCAGCTTGTGCAGGATGGCGGGGTGTTGTGAGACATGCAGGGTGGCGTTCGTCACGTGAGCCTCCGGTGTGGTCGTTCGACTGCATCGTAGCGAACGCCGCCCCTCCTGCGAGCTTCAGCGGTGATCGACCGTGCGTGCGGTGCGATGCTCGATCAGGCGGCGCGTGGAAGGGTCGAACCAGACGAGACCGGGCTTGATCGGTGGCGGGCCGCCCTGGGTGAGGGCCACTACCCAGGCGCGGCTGGAGCCCGGGAACGAGGTTTCGATGATGTGCGGGTACTGCGCCAGGAGGCTCCGGTTCGTGGCGCTGGCACGGATCACCCAGACGGAGGTAACGCGATACGGATCCTGACCGTCGTGCTGCGTCGCGATGGCGTGGGCCTCGGCCTCGACCTGCTTCCGTTTCGTGCTTCGGACGGCCGCGCCGAGATCGCCGATGGTGTTCCAGCATTCGGCCTGGATGAGGGTCCGGTGTCGGTCGTCGCGGAGGCCGACGTCCGTGGACCGTGCCGGGTCGTTGGGGTGGGTCGGAAGCTCGAACGTTCCGTGGCGACCGGTCACGGCGGCCAGGCCGAGGAGGTGTTCCTGGATCTCGAGGTGGCCGGTATCGCTCGGTTGCCGTTCCTGGCCGAGCGGGCGGGAGAAGGCCACGGCGAGCGGTGTCCCGAGCGCGACGCCCAGCGCGATCCACAGGCTCAACGGCGAGCCGGTCCCGTCGCCCCGTTCGATCTCGCTCAGTCGAGTCCTGCTGGTGCCGACGCGTGGGGCAAGCGCGTCGAGGGTCAGGCCACGGGTGCGTCGGCTCGTCCGACGGTCCCGCCGAGCGTCGCGGCCAGGGCGACGGCCTCTCTCATGCCGGCGATCTCGGCGGCGTGTCGGACCACGCGGACGACCATGGTTGGCTCCTGATAGGCGGCGGGATTCCGCTGCCATCGTACGATTCGACCCTTATCTGCGGCTTACGGCCGGCCAACGGCCGCATCGACCCGGGCGAGGGCGCCGGATCCAGCCCGATCGAGCGTGGAGCCTCGCCACCAAGGAGCCGGGTGCGATCCGTCATCCACGGTATGGCTCAGGTAACCCCGATTCCTTCGGTCACGGCGGAATCCGGCGGAACAACGGCGGCGGCCGAGGCGGGACCGCCTCTATTCGGGCTCCGGGGCCCACCCGGCCCGGCCGGACCGCCCCACCAAACCTCACCCGGGCCGCGAACACAGTGAACGGCCGGCTCCCGAAGGAGCCGGCCGTTCGGATCTGCGAGGATCGCCGACAGGCGACTCAGTTGCCGCCCGCGGTGACCTCCACCGTTCCCTTCGCGAACGCCGCGCCCTTGGCGTCGGCAGACGCGAGGGCGGCCAGCGCCTTCTCGGCGAGGTCCGTCCGGTACGCGTCCGCGGGCGGATCGGCCTTGATGATCCCAGCGTCCTTGGCGACCGCGACGGTCTGCGCCCAGAGCGCGGGGTCCATGATGCCGATGCCATCGGGCGACGGCCAGATGAGCGGGTTGATCTCGTTCATCATCCAGGCCTGATGGCCCGCGCCGAGGGTCGATCCGACATCGATCGTGTACTGGACGCAGTCCGCGGGATTGTCCCGGCAGTAGATCCAGCCCTGGAACGAGGCCTTCAGGAACTTGACCGCGGTGTCCTCGTTGCCGGGCTCAGCCAGCCACGAGGCACGCGCGAAGATCGCGTCCTGGAGCATCGCCGTGCCCTCGTCGTTGTAGTTGATGACGTTCAGGTCTTCCGGCTTGTACAGGGCCCCCGTCTCCGGGTTGACGGTCTCGAGGACCTGGGCGTACTCGTTGTAGATCATCGCCTCGGCCACATCGATCTGCCTCTGGAGCAGGAGCGACATGTCGAACGGCTGGACGACCTTCTCGTAATCCGTGCCCTCGGTGAGCCCGGCCTTCTTCGCCGCAGCGATCACCTCGAACTCGTTGCCGAAGCCCCAGGCGCCGACCTTCTTGCCCTTGAAATCGGCGGGCTTCGTGATGTTGGAGTCCTTCCAGGACACGGACAGGGTGCCCGAGCGCTGAAAGATCTGGGCGATGTCCACGAGGTCGGACGGCGGCGTGCCTTCACGGGCCTCGAGGACCTTGGGGACCCACGAGATCGTGAATTCCGGTCCATCTGCGGCGGAGCCGGCGGCCTGCGGGATGACGTCCGGCCCACCGGGAACGATCGTCACGTTGAGGCCCTCTGCCTCGTAGTAGCCCTGCTTGGCCGCAGCAAAGTAGCCCGCGAACTGGGCCTGTGGCACCCACTGGAGCTGGAGTCTCACGTCCGCGGTCGCGCCCGACGCGGCCGGACTCTCGGCACCGGTACTGGCCGGCGCCTGGCTCTCCGGTGCCGTGCTCTCGGGTGCCGTGCTCTCGGGTGCCGTGCTCTCGGGTGCCGTGCTGGCAGCCGACGCGCTCGGCGCGCTACTGGCGGCCGCCGAAGTCGGAGCGGTCGAGGCCCCTCCACCGGTCGAACACGCCGCAAAGACGAAACTGGCCGTCGCGGCCAGTGCGAAAAATGTCCTGGTTCGCTGCATCTCTCCTCCTGACGATGACCCGTTCCCGGGCCGTTGGCTTGATCGGCATGCCCTCCGCCGCTCCGGGCGGATGATGCCGCCTATGGTTCCGAGCCGCGTACCGAGGCGTGCCACGGGATGACGAGCCGCTCGACCACCACGATGGCGAGGTAGAACACGATACCGGTCAGCGCGCCCAGGATGATGGCCGCCCAGGTGACGTCGAAGCGGAGCGACCCGGCGCTGGCCACGATGACCTGCCCGAGCACGCTGCTCGTGCCACCGAAATATTCCCCCACGATGGCCCCGATGAGGCTCAGCGTCGCGCTCACCTTGAGGGCGGTGAAGAAATAGGGCAAGGCGTTCGGCACGCGGACGACCCGAAGGATCGTGGATTCGGACGCGGCGTAGGAGCGCATCAGCTCCAGTGCGGCCGGCTCCACCTGGGTCAACCCGCGGATCACGTTGACGACGACCGGGAAGAACACGAGCACGGCCACGATCATCATCTTGGACAGCGGGTTGAGCACGCCGAACCAGTTGTTCATGAGCGGCGCGAAGGCGATGATGGGCACCGCGCTCGCGGCGATCGCCAGCGGCAGCAGCACCTCCCGTGCGGCGGCGAACCGGGCGGTCAGGAAAGCGATGACGAGCCCGCCGGTCGTCCCGATCGCGAGGCCGCCGACGGCTTCGAACAGGGTGGCCGCCGCGGCCTTGCCCAGCGGCCAGCGCCCGCCCGACCAGTTCTCGATGAGTGCGCCGACGATCTGGGAGGGGGCCGGAAGGGGCAGACCGCGCACATCGAGGTTGCCCACGACGGTCTCCCACAG
>Ga0136611_10003546_pt1 | contig 10907 bp, 6 predicted proteins | sample AntDrymUQ2232306_2_FD_106645 | JGI IMG/M metagenome (GOLD analysis project Ga0136611, IMG submission 106645) | Polar desert sand microbial communities from Dry Valleys, Antarctica - metaG UQ223 (23.06) | ecosystem: Environmental > Terrestrial > Soil > Desert | place: Antarctica: Dry Valley... | reverse complement strand
GGGTTGATCCATCACCCGTGTCATCGCGATCGTGTAGGGGGTGTCGCCCCGACCACGGAGGCGTTTCGTGATCGCGTCCACGTCCCCCGCCAGGCCTCGACGCCGGATATCGATGGCGCCGGCGCCGAGTTCGCGGAGACGGGCCCGAAGCAGGCGTTCGTTCCAGGGCAGTGAGGCGACGATCGGCAAGGAGCGCGCAAACGGGGTGATGACTGGTTCGGGCGCCAGCAGGAAGCCGATCCGATCATCGATCTTGACCGCGTCGATCGATCGGGCGAGGTCCTCGACCAGGCCGGAGCGCGTGACCGCCGGATTGGGATCGAGCAGCGTCTCCCCCTCAGTGGGAACACGGGCTGGCACCTGGTCGCCAGGGATCGGTATCAACCGATGGATCTCCGCCCCGGCGATGATCGTTGCCGACGCCCGGGAACGGGCAAGCGAAGGCGACCACAGCACTGCCTCTTTCAAGTCGGTTCCCAGGGCGATGGCCTCGAACTCCCAGCCCACCCGCACCCGGTCGTGATCGAGGCCCGGGGCGCACTTGATCCCGACCGCCCGGTCGCCATCCGCAAGATCGACACACCACTCCAGGGGCGGCTCGCTTTGGCCAGGCGACAGCCGCCCCTGTTCCGTCCGGCGGGCGGGATCGATGAAGACCGCGATCCGGTCGCCCAGGGCCACGGTCTGCACGTCCGCTTCGACGAACGAGACGCGACTGCCGACGCCGGTCACGCCGGCGTTGAGGGCTGCGATGTGGAGGTGGAGTGGGTCGCGGTCGACCGCCAGGATACGTGCCTCGTTGGCCTCACCAGCTAGCGCCAGGAGGTCTCCCCCGATGCCGCAGCACAAGTCAGCGATATCCGGTGAGCCGGAGAACCGGCTGGCCCGGTACGCCGCGATCGATTCGGAGGTCGCTTGCTCCAGGCCGTCCCGCGTAAACCACATGTCGTCGGCCTGGCCGAACTTGGCCCTGGCCCGCGTCCGGAGGTCGTGCATCTCCATCGCGGCGATGACGAGATTGGTCGGGTAGGTCTTGCGCAGCCGCGTCGCGATCGCAATCGAGGTGACTGAGGTAGGGGCAGCGGCGCACACCTCCGCAAGCATCCGCAACCCTACTGGTGTTTGCAATTGGCGAAGCGATTCAAGAGTGACCATATATAAGGGATTCGCGTCTCCAGCCAATTTGGGATAGCCACTTTGGAAGTAAGCCCCTTGCATCGCTCAGATGGTAGAGCGGTTTTGCAATTGGGATTATGTATTGAGGACAGCAGGAGCCTTTGTGGTCTATACCCATTTGCGTGATTCAAAATAGAAATCCGGAGAGCGCCTTGGCAGGCAACTCCCCGGATCGATCAGCTTCCCGTTTTCCGCTGGATCAGGCGTGATCACTATTCTCGTCAGCGGCCTTGCTAGCGGCGGCTTCAGCGAGGGCTTCACCAGCTGATGCGGTGTCCGCGCCTCGCTTGCGGTTGGCTGGCGCGCGGAAACCGGCATTGACGGCATCGTCTTCGGTGGCAAAGTGCCACTCGGCGATCGTGTTGGCATAAGAGCCACTATCCGGCGCGTGGTAGATCATCGAGTCGGCATTGCCCTTAATTGGGTAGTCGTCGGGGGCATCCGCCGTGCCATCACCGCGGACGGCACCGGCGAATTCTTCGTCCTCGCTTGACGCATCGTCACCAGCACTGGCTTCGGTGTCGACAACCGCAGACTCGGCATCGATCACCTCGGAGACAAGAGCCATGGTCTCGTCGATGACGGCCGCGTCTTCGGGGCTGATGGTTCGGTCGCCCACGGCGTCATCGACGACGATCTCGCCCTCGGTATCGATTGCCGGCTCGGGGGCGACATAGGCATTGAGCACCGCGCCCCGGCCCTCGGTCGCGATATCGATCAGGCGGTCAGTGAGCTTGCGTTCGAACAATTCGTTCCGCAACATGCTTCGGAAATAGTCGCTCTGGTAGAACTGCGCCATGCGAGCGGCCTGGGCCTCGGCTGCTTCGTCTGATCCATCCGCGGCTGGGGGCGCCAGGCGGGAAACTTCGGCATCGATGTCCACGTCGGTCACCTCGACGGTTTCCGCTTTGGCCACGGCCTGGAGGAAGAGCGAGTTGCGAAGCCGACGCTCCGCTTCGGGGCGAAGGTCGGCGCGAACGTCGTCTTCGGTCTTGCCCTGAAGGCGCAGGTAGCCTTCCCACGGGGTGTTGCTGCGCTGGAGATCTTCCTTAAGGTGGTTGAGTTGGTGATCGATCTCTTCCCCCACCATCACGGCTGGCGGATCGATCGCCGCTTGCCCGGCCATGGCGTTGATGATCTGGTTGACGACGCCGGTCCGCCCGTCGTTCGTCTTCCCGACGTGAATGTCTTCGCGGATCTGTGAGCGGAGAACGTCAAGCGTTTCGGTTTCGTTGACCTTTTTCGCGAAGTCGTCGTCCAGCGGCAACAGGTCCCGCTGCTTGATTTCCTTCAGTGTGACCTGATAGGAGAGCGATTTGCCGCGGATTGAGGGATCGGCGGATTCGTCGTCGTCATCGAAGGCGAGCTCGAACGATTCGGTGTCATCGACCTTCATGCTTTCGAGCTTCTCGCGAAGCTGGGTCAGCAGGTTCGTTTCGCCGAGCACGAAGACTGCATCGTTGACCGGTTCCTGGAACGGCTGGTCGCCGTCGAGGACGGTGTAGTCGACCGTCACCTGGTCACCAGTCTTGGGGGACCGTGATTCTTCGAGGTCGACCCATGGGCTTTGCGAAAGCTGGAGCCGGTTCAGCACTTCGTCGACATCCGAATCCTCAACGGCCGCGTCCGCCGAGTCTACGCGCACGCCGGCGTAATCGTTTACCTCAATGGAAGGAAAGACCGGAACCGTCACCACGAAATTGACCGGTTCGAGGTCGTTGATCTCGACATCCGGCTCTCCGACGGGCGTAATGCTTTCCTGCTCGAGCGCCTGGCGATAGAGTTTGTCCATTACCTCATCGGCTGCTTCGCGCAGGAAAACTTCCCGGCCGTAGAACCGCTCGATCACGTTTCGTGGCGCCTTGCCCTTCCGGAACCCTGGCATCTGAATGTCTTTGGCGACCTTGCGATAGGCCTTCGTCATCGCCTCGGCGAATTCGTCATCGTCGGCCGTGATATCCATCACAACGAGACTCGCGGGCTTCCGCTCCACATTCAATTTCATGCGAGATGCGTCCCTTCTAGCAGTTAACCCAGCATTCAGGCCGGTCTGGCCCATGATTGCGAGATCTCCGCTTCAACATTACAGCCGGGCCACATGCTGGTTCGGTAACGTGTCAATCGTCCCGGTGCGACCTGGATGCCGTTTCGATGATCCGCGTTGCCCTCGTTGGCGCCGACATTCGGGATGACCGACGCCGGGCAGTGTCCTGTCGGGCACAACAAAACCGCGTCATCGATAGGCATATCGACAGCGACGAAGTATACCACCCGATTTCATGCACGGACGGCGCATGAGACTGGGTTGAACAACTGGTTGGCGTGACGATTTCCGGTGATTGCCGGGATTACGTGCGGCAGGAACTCGGGTTAGAGGCCCGCTCCAGCCCCACCGCGTGTACGGACACGTTGTCACGACCCGACGACGATGGTAGTGTACGAACATGCCATGCAGTCGGGGCCGTGCGCTGTCGGCGTCCCATGAACGTCTTCGAAAGTGTACGGACACTCTTTGCACGATCGCACCGTTGTGGTGATAATCAAGAGCGACCGGAGCCGTCCGCGGCGGTCGGGCAGCACGGCGGGTGAAGCGCCAGTCGACCTCCTTCGGTGTTCACGATGTTTTGCCGCGGGCTCAATCAACAAGGGACAGGATTTCGCTTTCAGGATGGACCTGGATCGGTGCTGGATGGAGTAGCCGTTTCCAGGCAGAGGGCGAAGGCGCGGGATGAGCAAACTGGGGAGCAACGCAATGACCGGTCTTCGCAGGACTATCTCACCCGTTTCGAAGAACACAGAACGACCTGGGTCGCTCAGAAGGGAAGGCGCGGTGATCACCGCTACCGGCAGCCCGTCCATTTCGGGACGGATACGTACGCTCACCCTGGCCATGACGCTGGCGGCGGGAATGGTATTTCCGTCCTTGCAGGTCGCCTGGGCCGATGGTCCGACACCAGCCCCGTCAGCGGAATCGGCGGCAGGCTTATCGATCTCGGTCGATACGGTTGAGCAGCTCACCGGCCTGACCGCCATCGTCGCGAGTGGCGGGGAGACCGTACCGGTGCGGGCGGAACCGGCTGATGAGTCGGATTCCGTAGCCGTGGTGGCTGATGGGACCAGCATCGCCCTTCGCGTCGATGTTGTCGACACCGTGTACGACAGCTTTGGCGTGCGGTGGTGGCCGGTTGTTTCGAACGGCGTTGATGGCTGGGTCGCGGGGACCTTGCTCACCCAGGCGACGACGGCCGATGGTGACATCGTCTCCTCGCAGCTCGTAGCCTTCGAATACACCGACCAGGCAACTGCGCAATCGACGGCGCGGGTGTTCGGCAATGGCCAGAACGTCAACGTTCGAGCCGAACCGGAGAGCACTGGCGAGGTCGTGGCCAAGGCCGCCGACGGTGAGGTTGTCAGCTTGCGCATCGACATGGTCGATACCGTGTCTGACGAGGCGGGAAGCCGCTGGTGGCCGGTGACGGTCGACGGGCTCGAAGGCTGGATCTCAGGGTTCTACCTGATGAGTAGTGATGGGGCGCCGACCTCTTCACCAGAAACCGACCCAGCCACGTCCACCCCGGACACGACAGCGCCGGACGTTACGGCTGCTCCGCCCGATGAAGTGACGCCGTCGGACGTGAACTCCACGCCTACCGAGGAAACGACAACCGGCTTTGCCGCTGGCGATTTCCTCCAGGTTTTCACCGGCGATGGCGAAGGGATCAACGTCCGCTCGTCTGGTTCGCCCTCCGCCGGAATCACCGGGCAGTTCGCCGACGGCGAGGTGGTGCAGGTCGTTAGTGGTCCCGTCTCATTCGAATCCAGCGCCGCTGGCTGGTATGAGGTGACCAATGACAACGCCACCGGCTTTGTCGATGGCGACCTGCTGATTACGTCCGTCGAAACGATAGCAACATCGATACCAACGCCGACCGAGCCGCCGTTGTCCGAAGAGGAAGAGGCGACGGTCGCGGCAACCCGGACGCCGACGGAGCCGGCCACTTCCGAGCCGACAGCGGTGGCCACCGAGGGGGCGACCGCTGAACCGACCGCGGCCGTGACTGAGGAAGCGTCAACAGGGTTCATCTATCCGCTCGCCAGCTACACCAAGACCCAGGCGTTTGGTTGCAGCAATCTTGGTTTCTATTCCTACAATGAAGCGTATGGCTGCCCGCTGCACGATGGACTCGACCTGGCGGCGCCGTCCGGAACACCGTTGCTGGCTGCCGCGAGCGGCACCGTAGTTACCGCCGGCTGGTGCAACTGTGGTCTCGGCTACTATGTGGAAATCGATCATGGGGACGGTATCCACACCCTATACGGTCACATGGCGTCTCAACCGTACGTCCGGGCTGGGCAGTCGGTTAGCCAGAGCGAGGTAATCGGCCCGCTCGGCAGCACCGGTATCTCAACCGGCCCGCACGTGCACTTCATGGTCAAGGTCAACGGCGTCTCCCAGAATCCGGAAGATTTCCTTCCCTGATTCCATAACTCCATGATCCGTTCGCAGACGCGCCACGAAGGCCTGGCCCACGCCAGGTCTTCGGTGTGTCGTGGGTTTCGTGCGTCGTGAGCGAACCGCTGTTTCCAGGCTGGTGCTATGATCACGACCAGAGTCGACGCAACCGGATCCGCAATACAACCTCAGGGAGATTGCTCACCAATGGCCCAGTCCGTTCACATCACGACCCCGATCTCTGATGCTGCTGCCCCGTTCGTTTCCCAGGCGGCGCTGGAATTCGTGGCTGACCTGCACCGAACATTCAATCCCCGGCGCCTCGAATTGCTCGATGCCAGGCAGGCTCGGCAACAGCGATTGCTCAACGGTGAGGACCTCCGCTTCCTGGACGAAACGGCGGACATCCGATCCGGTGACTGGCACGTTGGCCCCGCGCCGGCCGACCTCAACGACCGTCGGACCGAGATCACTGGACCATGCGACCGCAAGATGGTGATCAACGCCCTGAACTCCGGCGCGAAAGTCTTCATGGCCGACCTCGAAGACGCTTCATCCCCAACCTGGGTCAACGTGACCGATGGCCAGCGGAACCTCGCCGATGCCGTGCGCCGCACAATTACCTTCCAGAATCCGGATGGCCGGGAATACCAGCTCAATGAGGAAACGGCGACGCTTGTGGTCCGGCCTCGCGGCTGGCACCTTAATGAGCGCCACATCCACATCGATAGCGAAGAAGCGTCCGGGAGCCTCGTCGATTTCGGTCTCTACTTCTTCAACAATGCCCGCGAGTTGCTCGACCGGGGCAGCGGACCCTACTTCTACCTGCCGAAAATGGAAAGCCACCTCGAAGCGCGATTGTGGAACGACGTGTTCACCAGTGCTCAGGAGAAGCTTGGTGTGCCACATGGATCAGTCCGGGCCACGGTTCTCGTCGAAACGTTCCCGGCCGCGTTCGAGATGGAGGAGATTCTCTACGAACTTCGTGACCATGCCGCCGGGCTGAACGCTGGCCGCTGGGATTACATCTTCTCCGCGATCAAGACCTACCGGAACGCACCGGACAAAGTGTTGCCGGACCGGGCCCAGGTCACGATGGCCGTACCGTTCATGAGTGCCTACGCCCGGTTGCTCGTCCACACCTGCCATAAACGCGGTGCCCATGCGATCGGGGGCATGGCCGCGTTCATTCCCTCCCGGCGCGATGAGGAGGCAAATGCGACGGCCTTCGCCAAAGTCCACGAGGACAAGGAGCGCGAGGCGTCGCTTGGCTTTGACGGCACGTGGGTTGCGCATCCCGGTCTCGTCCCCGTGGCAATCGAGGAGCTGACCAGGGCCCTTGGCGAGGATCCGCACCAGAAGCATGTCAGCGCCGGCCAGGATCCGGGTATCGAGAGCGCAAACCTCCTCGATTTCACGATTGAAGGAGCGCACATTACCGAGGCCGGGCTCCGCGCCAACATCAGCGTTGCCTTGCAATACATCAACTCGTGGCTGAACGGCATTGGGGCGGCGGCGATCAACAACCTGATGGAAGATGCCGCTACTGCCGAGATTTCACGCGCCCAGATCTGGCAGTGGATCCGGCACGATCAGGTGACAGTCGAGGGCCAACCCATTACCCGCGACTTTTACGACCGGCTGCGCGCCGAGGAGCTCGAGAAGCTCGGGGGTGTCGCCGAAAGCCGTTACGCCGACTCGGCGAAGGTTCTCGACGGACTGGTCCACGATGACAGCTTCGTGACGTTCCTGACGCTGCCCGCGTATGCGTTGCTGGATTGACGTGAAGGCAGTGCGTTCTGGAAGGGAGGCAGCGTAGCGAGCCTTGTGTCCTTCCTTGATTCGACGAACTGCTCGCGGCGGGAGAACACAAGGTCCTCCCTTACCAGCGTGAACCGATGTGGCCATGATGATGTACACCATCTCTGACATCAACGCGCTCACGGCCGACGACGCTGTCGAACGTTTGGGAGGTCTCTTCGAGCACTCGCCGTGGCTCGTGCGAGAGACCTGGCCGGAGGGGCCGTTCGCCACCGTTGAGGATGTACACGTGGCCCTTTGCCAGACCCTGCAATCGGCCTCTGCAGACCGTCAACTCGCACTGATCAATGCCCATCCCGACCTTGTCGGACGAGCCGCCCTCGCCGGTACGCTCACTCGGGCGTCGGCTGGCGAGCAGCGGGCGGCGGGGCTGGGTCCCGAAGACCTTTCCGCAGGTGATGCGGAGCGGTTCACTCGCTACAACACCGAGTACCAGGCACGATTCGGCTTTCCGTTCGTCATCTGCGCCCGCGAGAATCGGAAGGCCAGCATCTTGGCCGGGTTCGAACGGCGGCTCGGCAATGATTATGAAACCGAGCGGAGGACGGCACTCACCGAGATCGAACGCATCGCCTGGTATCGCCTGGCCGATCTTGTGGAGAACGATCCGCCGTTGAATGGCGAATGACTCGGAGGCAATGCGATGGATAGCAGGTACGAAATCAGTTACGGCAAGATGCGGGTGCCGCTCTACCGGGTGTTTGGCCAGCCGCTTCACGGGGTGATGCCTGTGCCGGAGTCGCCATTCCTGGGGCGTGCCAATGTGCTGTTCGCGGCTGAAGTTGACATCGAGGTGTTCGGCACCGAGTTCCTTCCGGCTTACACCGTTGGCGACAATTCGATGGTGGTGGCGACCGATTCGATGAAGAACATCATCATCCGCCAGGCGCTCGAGTATCAGGGATCGACCATCGAGGGCTACCTCCACGGCATTGGCAAGCATTTCATTGGCACCTACGAGCAGGTCCATGACATACGACTGGCCGTGCGGGAATTGCCGTTTCCGGCGGCAATCGTGCCCGATGGCGACGGCGGCTTCGCCGAAAGCAGCGTCCTGTTCGTGGGGAGTGGCCGATCGGACCACGCCACGGCGCGGATGCGGATGCAGCGTGTCGACGGAGAGGCCGCCCTCGTGGGCCACGAGTCAGGCCGCTGCGGCATCAGGCTCTTCAAGGTGACGGGGAGTTCCTTCACCAGCTTTGTCCGTGACGAGTACACGACCCTGCCGGACCGCCGCGACCGACCGCTGTACATCTATTTCGATGTCTTTTGGACCTATGCAGATGGCGAGGATGCCCTCGGCGATACGCCGCATCGCTACGTTCCGGCCGAGCAGGTCCACGACATCTGCGCGACCGTGTTTCACGAATTCGTGAGCGAGTCGATCCAGCATCTCGTCCATGAGATGGGCAATCGAATGCTGGAGCGTTTCCCCCAACTCGCCGAGGTCCGCTTCATCTCACAGAACCGGACGCGGGACCCGTTCCATACGGCGGACGACGACCCGCAGGTCAAGGTCTACAGCGATCCATTTCCTGCCTACGGTGAAATCACACTCCGGTTAAGCCGAGATGGCGCATCTGATGCGAAGGATGCGGTATGGGACAGTTGACCACCCATGTCCTCGACACCGCCCAGGGGATCCCGGCGCGGGGGGTGGTGATCGTGCTTTGCTGGGTGGATGGCGAAGACCGGACGATGATTGCGAGCGCGATAACCGGACAGGATGGTCGCGTCGACGGGCCACTTCTGGATGATGATTCCTTCGCGCCTGGGACCTACGAACTCGTGTTCGACATCGACCAGTATTTCCGGTCGCAACCAGTCACCGTGGCGACGCCGCCGTTCCTCGATGTTGTTACCATCCGGTTCACTGTGGCCGATGCCGGAAGCCACTATCATATTCCGCTGCTGGTTTCGCCGTGGGCATATTCGACGTACCGCGGGAGTTGATCGAGGGGAGACACTGGCTATCGTATCCCATTGTCCCCAGCCGTATTTCTTTATACCCTCAGTGGCTATGCGAAATCTCGGCGCGAAGCGCAATACGAGTCATTCCGCAACGAGCCGAAGGCGAGTAGAGGCATCTCTCATCGCGACGATAACGGCACCGAATTCGACGAGGCGAAGAGATCCCTCTGGTCGTTGGCGCTCCCGGCGGGATAACGTACAAGCGCTTCGCGCCGGGATACCGCTTCACTGCCTCCTCGGTCGGAATGATGGAATGGGTGAATTCGAGTAACAACCGTCACGCGCCCAATCCGAGGATCTTGTCACACCACTGAAAGTTGAAACCGGAGTCCCCACCAATGCCATCCATGAGCGACCACGCCAGCCAGATCATGCGGCGAGCCGACGTGCTCGCGGCTTTCACCACGGTCGAGGGCCAGATCACCCGGCCCTATGCTACGAACGCGTTGCTTGAGGCGCGGACACGGCTGGAATCCTGGATGCGGGCAGCGGGCATGTCGATCCGCACAGACAACGTCGGCAACCTGATAGGACGCTACGATGCGGACGGCACGGCGTCAGTATCCAAGGTGTTCCTCATTGGGGGGCATTTCGATTCGGTCGTCGACGCCGGGCGGTACGATGGAACGCTCGGGATCCTCAGTGGCATCGCGGTGGTGAAGCATCTCCACGAAACAAATCGGCGCTTGCCGTTCGCTCTCGAGGTCGTGGCCTTCGCCGATGAGGAAGGCAACCGGTTTCACACCTCGTTTCTCGGTTCCTCGCCCGTCGCTGGACTCTGGGATCCCGCCTGGCTAGCGCTCGAGGATGAAGACGGGATTTCGCTTGAAGCGGGGATCCGGTCGATCGGTGGCGACCCGTACGCCATCGCCGCCGACGCGATCGATCCGGAGAGGGTGCTCGGATTCATCGAAGTCCACATCGAGCAAGGACCCGTGTTGCAGGATCGCAACCTGCCAGTCGCGGCCGTGTCCAGTATCACCGGCAGCTTGCGGGCAACAATCGAGTTCACCGGGGTTGCCGGTCACGCTGGCACCGTGCCGATGACCCTCCGGCGGGACGCGCTCGCCGGCGCCGCCGAACTGGTGCTCGCCGTGGAAACCATCGGTGGATCGGAACCAGACCTGGTGGCGACGGTCGGGAAGCTGGAGAGTTCACCCGGCGCAAGCAATGTCATCTCCGGGCACGCCGACCTCACATTGGATCTCCGCCATCCCGATCCGGTGGTGCGACGACGCGCATTTGCCAGCATACGCGAACGGGCAGTGGAGATTGCCTCGCGGCGGAAGCTTGAAATCCTCTGGACGGATTCCCCGAGTTTCGCCGAAACCCCCTGCGATGCCGGCTTGACGCAGACGCTCCGGACGGCGATCGCTGGGGAAGGGATCGAACCGCTCTCCCTCTTCAGCGGTGCTGGCCACGACGCCATCACAATGTCGAACGTTGGCCCGGTGACGATGATGTTCGTTCGTTGCCGCGACGGGAT
>Ga0136611_10003545_pt1 | contig 10913 bp, 10 predicted proteins | sample AntDrymUQ2232306_2_FD_106645 | JGI IMG/M metagenome (GOLD analysis project Ga0136611, IMG submission 106645) | Polar desert sand microbial communities from Dry Valleys, Antarctica - metaG UQ223 (23.06) | ecosystem: Environmental > Terrestrial > Soil > Desert | place: Antarctica: Dry Valley... | reverse complement strand
GTAAGGATGAAGGCGTAGCGTCCGATCTGTTTGAGCGCGATGCCGTTGACCTTCAAGACCAGTGGCACGGCTTGGTCGGATCCCTCACGGAGATGGACCGGTCGGCCAACGGTAACAGAAGGGGTTGCCGCCGGGTTGAGCAACGTTTCGCCATCTTCGGTGACGAGTTGCAACTCAAACTTCAGCGGCTGGTTGGTTTCGGTCCAGGGCACGATAACGCGGGTGGCGATGTCGATGTTGCGCGTCGTCGGCACGCTTTGCACAGTCAATCGCTCCCAGCCTCCACCGAGGACAAAGAGTTTGCCGTCCGCGACCTGAGCCGAATCCGCAATCAAGAAACAGTCAATCCGAGGCACGTTCGTTGTCCATGGTGAGCTATCAGCTGTCAGCTGTCAGCCGTCAGAAGCACGACGCCTTTACTGCGCTCCAGGAGATTCCTCGGCTTCGTTCGGAATGACCGGCGGATTGGGTGAGAACCGCTCACTGAATATCATCCCGACCTTACGAGAGACCTCTCTGTGACTGACGGGCGATGGCTAGCGGCTCGCGGCTCTCTTGCCATCTGGCGTATCGTGCTTTAGCGTACCAGACAGGTGATAGTTGGGTGAGCGGTTGGGGAGGGACGGGGGAACTGGGATGGAGATCGACAACAACCTGTCCGTGGATCCGACGCCGGCGACCGAGCGGGGCGAAGAGTACGAACCGTACACGGGACGCTGGAGTCGGTTGGTGGCGCCCGAGTTTTTGCGATGGTTGGCGATTCCGACTGCGGCCCATTGGCTGGATGTTGGTTGCGGCACCGGCGCGTTGATTCAAGCGATTCTCGACCGCTGGTCCCCGTCCGAGGTCGTCGGGGTCGACCCATCTTCATCCTATATCGCTTATGCGCGCCGGGCGATTCGTGACCGCCGAGTGCGGTATGAAGTTGGAAAGGGCGAGAGTCTGCCGGTTTCGTCGTCGTATGACGCCGTGGTGTCGGGGTTGGTGTTGAACGTGCTGTCACCAGCTAACCAACTCAAGGCAGCGAGGGAGATGGTTCGCGCAGCACGGGTAGGCGGCAGTGTCGCCTCATATGTCTGGGACTACGCAGGCGAGATGCAGATGTTGCGGCACTTTTGGGACGCTGCAACAATCCTTGACCCTCGTGTGCGCGAGAACGATGAAGGGGCCTGCTTCCCACTTTGTCACCCGGACGCACTGACGGCGCTCTTCCGCCGGGCGGGATTGAGCGCGATCGAAACGCGGGCAATTGACGTGCCGACGGTCTTCCGCGACTTCGATGACTTCTGGTTGCCATTTCTGAGCGACCAGGCTCCGGCATATGCGCGGTCCCTGCCCGATGACCACCGCGCGGCAGTGCGAGAGCAGGTTCGCGCGACGCTGCCAATCGCCGCAGATGGGACGATCTCGTTGACTGCCCGTGCCTGGGCAATTCGGGGAGTGCGCTAATTCCCCTAGGTCGCTACAACCCGATCCCACGAATGTCATCGAGCGATCGGATACCTTCGCGTTCCATCGCCATCACGAGTTCCTCCTTCACCCGTTCGGCCATACCGGGACCACGATAGACAAACCCGGTGTAGGTTTGAACAAGAGTGGCACCAGATTGAATTGCGGCAAGCACATCGGCACCGGTGAAGATGCCGCCCGCTGCGATGATCGGCAACAGCCCGCTGGTGCGTTGGTAGATGCGACGAACAACGGCGCGGGAGCGTTCGCGGAGCGGGCGACCGCTCAGACCGCCAGGTTCGGTTTTGGCAGCGTGCTGCAGGTTGGCGGGGCGGGCGATGGTGGTGTTGGTCGCAACAATGCCGTCGAGGTTGAGATCCGTCACGACCTGCAAGATATCGTCGAGTTCTGCATCGGTCAGATCGGGCGCGATTTTGACGAGGAGCGGGTGAGCGGACCGCGCGGTCCGCTCGGCGACGATCCGTGACAGGAGCTGATGGAGCGCTTCTTTGCCCTGCAGTTGACGCAATTGGGCGGTGTTCGGCGATGAGACGTTGACGACGATGTAGCCGGGGAACCCGGCCAATCGTTCGATCACGGTCAGGCAATCGGTGTCGGCAGTGCCAGCGGCGACGCTCTCTTTGTTCGGACCAACGTTCAGCCCCAGGTAGCCGTTGGCGCGATAGGTCCGACCGAGGTGACGTCCGACTTCGGCGACGCCCTGGTTCGGGAACCCCATTCGGTTGATTAGCGCGATGTCGTTTTTCAAGCGAAACATGCGCGGTTTCGGGTTGCCGGTTTGGGGAAGCGGTGTCACGGTGCCGATTTCGACGAAAGCGAACCCTAAGGCACGTAACGCTGGCGCCGCGACACCGTTTTTGTCGAATCCAGCCGCGATCCCGAGCGGGCTGCTGAAAGTTTGACCGAACAACCGCGTTTCAAGTTTCTTGTGCTCGAACCCATAGAGCCGATCTAGCCCGGCGCAGAGCCGCGCCGACTGCGACACGCGGTGTAACCCACGGATCGCCTGCTCGTGAATCTGCTCGGAATCGCCTTGAAACAAGAACGGACGAAGAAAGCGATACCCATTCATCGACGTTGCAAACCCTTACCTGGCTGACAGCGAACACCTTTGCGCTCGCTCATCGGCATTATCGTTGACCTCGGGCCTCTTAGATGACCGACGTTCCCTCTATTGCCTTGGTTCCATATTGTCACCAAGAATCTGCCAATCCATCTCACAACGGCGGAGGTCGTGCGTTCTATCTCTGCGGCAGGTAATGGCGGTCCGCATAATGATCGGGATAGCGGTTCATGAATGGAATACGATTGAATGGACCGTCGTAGACGGAAAGCAGGTCGGGCAGGCGCGGACGCACGAGGGAGGAGGGGCCTTCGCCGTCAGATATGGAACGCGCCTGCGGATCGTGGGTGAGAGCCCCTTTAGTGACGCCGAGGCACATGGAATCGTTTCGATGAGCGGTCGGGTGGGACCGCTTCGATTTGGTATATCTGATCATCCCTGTCTGAAGGCATCACGAGATCATAGCGGTAGCGACCAAGTAGGTGTTGGAGGTCGGCAAGGGTGGCACCCGCTGCCGCCCAGGCCTCCGCGTTGTATTCGAGGAAGATGTGAGGTCGCCACTTTTTGAGCGTGTGAGTCGCCCCGTGTAAAATCTCCAACTCCGCACCCTCGACATCGAGCTTAATCGCACGAATCTCGTCATACCGCGCCAAGAGGTCGTCAAGCGTGACAACGTCAACCGCGACCTTTTCCTCCAGTCCCGGTTCATGGCGATAGAACGACGACTTTCCCTGATTGCGGTCGGTGGCGGCAGGGACGTAGATCGTTCGCGTGCCGGTCGTGCTCCCCACGGCTTGCCGAAACAGGTCGAGATTGGTGATGTGGTTGAGGTCACGATTCCGCTCAAGTCGGTCCGCGAGTTGCGGGACCGGTTCGATGGCAACGACGCGCCCGTTTCCCGCGAGATGGCGAGCAATGGCGCAGGAATGAACGCCGATGTTGGCGCCGCAATCGACGAATGTGCCGGGTCGATTCATCACGTTCAGCATCCGTAACTGCACGCGAAATTCCCAATTGCGATGCTCAATCAATGACCGCTCAATCGTGCTTGTTAAGCGGGCATAAAACCGCGCTCCTGTCGGCCGCGTCTCAACGATCACCTCATCATCGGCAGTACCAGACATCGCGAGAGTCCTCCTCATGCGTTTCTTAGACGCGCGAGCTTGAATTGCAGATATGGCGAACCTGACCAGTTTCGGATCATCACCGTCATCAGCTGTGACTCAGGCGCGAATCCTGGTGGTCGACGACCCTCGGATCGCCTCGTCGGTTCGGCGGGCCCTCGTTTATGAGGGGTACACGGTCGATCTGGCCGAGGATGGTCCCACCGCGCACGCAGCGCGCGTTCGCTTCGGCCCGATTTGCTCGTGCTCGACGTCATGCTTCCCAGACTCGATGGAATGGATGTTTGCCGCCATCTCCGGCGCGAAACTGATGTCTTGATCTTGTTGTTGACTGCGCTCGATGCCACTGCTGATCGCGTGCAAGGTCTCGACACCGGGGCCGACGACTACCTTACCAAACCGTTTGCCTACGAGGAGTTGCCGCCACGCATTCGCGAAGCAACGATGCCCCAAGAAGGTCAAGCCCAAGACGTTACCGGTCGTATCGATGGAATCAGTACAGGCAATCGAGCAAGCTGCGTAGTCCCTGAGTTACCAGACCGTCGGTTGTTCCTCATGCGTGTCACGCACAGGAGACAAACCCAATGCTCGAATCGTTGTTGGCGTTTGATGCGGAAACGTGGGGGTCTCAGACGATCACCTTGCGGGATTGAAGGCTTTGTCGCTCGCTCCGTTGATCGTGGTGCTCCTGGCGAGGGCGTTACACGTTGCCGGGTATAGGGAGATTCCGGGGTTGCGGCGGATTGCCACTCGTGACAAAGCGGCGCCGTTGATACTGGAAGTTGTGTCTTGGTTGACGACGACCAGCGCATTGGTCTATCTGGCGGTGCTGCCGCCTCACCTGAACGAGGGGCACGCCGACACGGCCTGGTTGTTCGGGATCGATTGTGCGCTGTTAGTCGGCGGGGCGGTGATGGTGCTGCGGTCGCGACGGTGGCGGATTGCGGCCATGCTGTTGTTCGGCGCGAATCTCCAATTCTAGTGGGTGACAAAAAGATAGCGGTCGATCATCTCGGGATGGCGACGAAGACGATGATGGGCGATACGGAAACGCTACCCACGGCTGAGCAGATCGCAGCGGCGGAGAAACTCGCGATCGACACAAAAGCCGGAATGGCCAAGTATCAGGACATCAACGTCGCACTGGCTGACGGATACAAACCGGACGGCGCGGCACTCGAATGTGCCATTCACTATGCCAACAAGAGGTACGAGGACCATGGGCGGATTCTCGACCTGACCGCACCGGAAACCCTCGTCTACTCCGATCCGAGTGAAGGGCCACCGGTGCTCCTGGGCGCGATGTACTCACTGCCCGCCTTCGATCGAGACGCGCCGCAACCGGGAGGATCACTGTCCGTCTGGCACATTCACATGAATATTTGCTTCGGTCCGATACCGCCGCACTTTATCGGCATCGTTTCGCCCTTGGGGTCCGGCACTGCCGGTTCGCTGAGTGTTACCAGTGGCGCGATGATCCATCTTTGGACGGCCGACTGGGCGGGGGGACCGTATGGAGAGCTGACAGAAGAGGAGGCCAAAGCCGTGGTTGAGCGTGTCCTGAGCAGTCAAGACGGCGCGATCAGTCACCATCGCTAAGTACCCATCCCACCCCTGACATGGGACAATGAGTCACAGCACCCTGGGAGCGTGCTCGACGGTGGCGGCGTCTTGGAATCGCAAGTCAGGGGTGGGGAGAAGACGATGGGGCGACTGTACGACGACTTGACGATTTTCGGTGGCAACTCGAACCATGAGTTGACCGATGCCATTTGCAACCATATTGGCATTCCACGAGGTCGAGCAGAAGTCTTCAAGTTCAGCAACGACAATTCGTTCGTCCGAATCGGCGAGAGTGTGCGGGAGAACGATGTCTTTGTCGTTCAGTCGTTTTCGGAACCGGTTAATGACTCGATCATGGAGTTGCTGATCATGCTCGACACCCTGAAACGGGCGTCGGCTGGTCGGATCACTGCCGTTATCCCGTACTTTGGCTATGGCAGAACCGACAAGAAAGATCAACCACGGGTACCGATTACAGCGCGGTTGGTCGCCAAATTGGTCGGAGTCAGCGGAGCGGATCGGGTGTTGACGGTCGATCTTCACGCCGGGCAGATTCAGGGCTTTTTCGATGTCCCGGTCGATGAGATGAGCGCGATGTCGTTGGCAGCGGACTACTTCGTTGAAAAACGGTTGACGAACCCGGTCGTAGTTTCACCCGATCTGGGGAACACGAAACGGGCCCGCAACTTCGCAGAACGACTCAACGCGCCACTAGCAGTGATCGAGAAACGGCGAGTCGGCAATGTCGACCGCTCCGAGATTTTGAACCTGATCGGTTCAGTCGAAGGGCATCAGGCAGTTATTGTCGACGATGAAATCGACACCGGTGGTTCGATCACGCAAGCGGCGGAACTTTGCCTCAACAATGGGGCCGAAGAGGTCTACGCCACGTGCGTCCACCCAGTCTTCTCGGGACCGGCAACCGAACGGTTGCAGGCAAGCCGGATTCGGGAAGTCGTCGTCACAAACACGATCGCACTCCCTCCGCACAAAATGATCAATAAAGTGACCGTCTGCTCGGTCGCACCTCTGCTCGGCGAAACGATCCAGCGTATCCACGCAGGGGCTAGCGTTTCAGCGGCATTCCGGACAGCAGAGACAATGCCGTTGTGGTAGGCGAGCAGCCGGGGAGGTGAACAGGTAAGGAGGAGCAATGGGCCCTCGGAGAATACGCTGGGTTGTGCTGCTAGGTCTCTTGCTGATCACTGCGTACGCGGCAGTTGTCCCTGCGGCGAGGGCGCAGAATGCAGCGACACCAGTGGCCACAGGGGTAAGTACGCTGGAGGAGATGCTGGCCTACGCGCCCGATGTGATGGCCGGGACAGATACGCCGGAAACGCACATTGTTGCCTATGCGGATTTGGCGACGCAGGTTGACGCGATTGGCGTCCCGCGACCAGAAAGCATCGACGATGAGCACTTTGTTCGCTGGTCGTTCGGTCTGGAGACGTTGTTCTTTCCGGAACTCTTGCTGACATCATCCTTGTCGGCACGATGGCAGGAGCTGATTGGGTTCGACATTCTGGATATCGACGAAACACTGGAGATCGGCGAACCGCCGGCGCGCACGTTGTTGCGCGGGCGTTTCGACCACGAGGCGATTGAAGCGGCCTGGGCGAGGCTCGGCTATCAGATGACTGAGGTCGACGGTCTACCGGTGGCCTCGCTCAATCCCGACGGTGGATTTTCGATCGACTCCGAACTCGGTCGCTACGCATTTGCCCGATTTAACAATGCCGCCTTTTTGCCAGACGGCACCCTCGCCTATGCCCCGACGCTGGACGGGTTGCGTGAGATTATCGCTGTCACGAAGGGCAACGCACCGTCGCTTGCCGACCGGCCGGATGTCTCGTCGATGGTGAGCGCGATGGATGAGCCGCTCGTTTCGGCGCTGCTCCTGACCGGCGAATCGTTGCGCTACGAGTCGTTGCTTGGACCGGTTGCTGATCAGGTCACGCGACTACCGGATGTGATGCCCGCAGTCGAACTGGCGCTGTTCGGGGTAACGGCTGGCGGACCGGTGTCGCGGCCACTGTCGCAAACGTCGCCGACACCAGAGATTCCCCGCGCCACGTTCAAAATCGCGTTGCTGCACCAAAGCGAGGAAGACGCCGTCACGTCCGCTCAGGTTGCGAGCGACCGTTTGGCGTCTGCCTCGTCGTGGTACTCGATGCGGCCACTTGCCGAACTCTTTGAATCAATGGACGCCCAAGCACTGGCGAATCCACCGGTGATGTTGCTGTCGCTCGTATTCGCCGACAACAGCTTCGCCACGTTTTGGCTCCGGATGATTCTGACTCGCGATCTGCCGTTCCTCGCGTGGTGATTGGAGCCTCCCGATTGAGGTTCAGCCGTTCGCTCGCAATCTCGGGATGACGTCGGCGGATACCCGGACGTAGGTTTCGTGATCGGCGGTCGAGCGGGGCCACGGAATGCGGAAATCGGTAAACCCTTCGGCGCGGTAGGCGGCAATCAACTCCGAGAATGTCTGAGGAGAGGACCAGACCTGGAGTCCAACGCTGATCGAACGGGCAATTGCGTCTGGGTCGCGCCCAACTTCATCGCAGGCGCGATCGAGAGCGCGGTTGCCATCGCCCGCTTCGGCTGGTGTTCCCCGAGCGTTCCAGATGTCGGCGTGCTTGGCGGTCAGGCGCAACATGCGCGGGGCAGAGGCCCCGATGAGGACCGGGAGTCGCGGCTGCTGCGTCGATTTCGGTTCAAACGGCGCGTCGATTAACTGGTAGTACTGCCCCTCATACGTTGTCCGCTCGTTCGCTTGCAACGCATCCCAAATCTGAAGTGCCTCGGCAAAGCGGTCGACACGTTCGCGTGCCGACGGATAGTCGAATCCGTAGGCTTCATGTTCCCGCTCCAGCCAACCAGCCCCAACACCGAAGTCCACCCGCCCGTTGGAGATGTGGTCGACCGTGATCGCTTGCTTGAGCAAAAAAGCTGGATTGCGGTAGGTATTGCCGCAGACCATCACCCCGAGGCGAACGCGCTCAGTTTGCGGTGCGAGTGCGGCAAGGATGGTGTAGGCCTCATGGGTGGGATCCATAACATCGATCAGACCATAAAAATGATCGACGACATTAAAGTCGTCGTATCCCCGGGCTTCGACATCTTTGACTCGGGCGAGCAACTCCGGCCAGGGCGCCCGTTGACCGAGGACGATGCCGAATCGTAGGGGGTGGTTCGTCGTCATTCCAGGATGGTCCTTTCCGCAAACGCCGTTCTTTTTAGGCAGATGGCATCACTCTTGGGGAGCCTATCGCGCCGGGTGCTGCTGTCAACCCTCCCAGTGGCCGACGAAGATAGAGGAAGACGAGTTGGCAACAATTGTGCGCCTCTCCGCGCGAGTAACGATAGTGTCGTTCCCGGCATGATGACGGATACGACGCGTTACACTAAGCGATTGGGGTGTGCGTGACGCGCCAATCTTTTCCCACGAAGTGTTCGTTGGTGTGCAATGTCTCGTGTCTCGTCCACTCCCTCATCAGATTCGGAACGTCTGATCCTCTCCGCGACGTCTGCGCGACGGGGAGGGATCGGGCTCCTGCTTGTCGGTCTCCTGTCGATTGGCTGCTGGTTGGCACTTTATCAGTGGTACGGTCTTTTTGAGAATCGCGACAACACGCATTTCGCATTTGAGAAGATTCCAGGACAGTTCAACTCGCCGATTATCCGGCGGACGCTGCTTCTGTTTCTCGCGGTCTCCGTGCTCTATGCCGTGGGCTATCTGCTGATACGACGCGCGGCCCAGATCTCACCGTTCGTAAAAATGGGCGTTTTGGTCGCGATCCTTGGACCGGGTGTACTCAACATTCTGCTCTATCCGGTCGGCGCGCTCGATGTGTTCAATTACATGATCGAGATCAAACTCGCCTACCACTACGATATCAATCCCTATCTCGAAACCTTCGTTGGCTTCCGTACCGATTCTTATGCGCTCCCCGCATTCCTTGTCGACAGCTATCTGTTCTACGGTCCGGTTTGGCTGCTCGTTTCCTGGCTGCCGGGAGCCGTTGTTGGCTATTCCGACGTCATCAACTCGCTGATCGCGATGAAGCTCCTGAACGCTGGTTTGCTGATCTTGACGGCCCTCGTCATTGTCCGCGACATGGGAGGCGACGCACGTCGCCGGTGGTTGGCAGCGTATGTTCTCCTCGCTAACCCGCTGGTGCTGTTTGAGGGACTCGCGAACGCCCACAACGACGTGATGATGACCTGCTTCCTGGTCAGCGCCCTCGTCGCGTTAAAAGCCCGTTCGGCAACGGCAGGTGCGTTGTTGGCGGCGTCCGCGATGGTGAAGTTTTTCTCGGGCGTGCTGGCGCCGCTGTTCATTGTGATCGTCTGGAAGCAACGCTGGGGAACTCGAAGAATCGGCGTTGCGGTCGTGTTGACCGCAATCACGATTGGGCTCGCCTGCGCGCCGTTTTGGGCGGGTGGGAAGATGGTCGACGGGCTTCGCGATGGGACTGCATCATCGCAGGAGATGAATCACGTTTCGATCTACTCCCTAGCGCAGCAAGTAGAGCGCGACCGCGAGGTTGACCGACTCATTGAGCGCTCGCCGATGATGGAAAGCAACCGAGTGGCGTTCGCAGCGCAACAACTCTCGCCACCAGAAAAAGCGCGGATGCAACGGATCTTCGGTGGCCTGTTCGCGGTTGCGGCGATCCTCCTGCTGATCGGCGTCAAACGCGGTCGTCCACTTGAGGCAGCGGCGATCGATCTCATCATGCTCTTCAGTTTGTTGTTGACGAATCTCTACGCCTGGTACTTGATCCCAGTGTTTGCGGTGCTGGCGATTCGGCGAACCGCGCTTGGAACCGCCTACCTGTTTCTGGCGACCGCGCTCGGATTGGCCTACTACCCGGCGTATGTCTGGAGCCATTTCAATTCTGGGTGGGCAGAGAAACTCGATGTCCACCTCTTTCTCTCACTGTTTTTGACGGTTCCAATGGTGCTGTATTTGTTCGCCGAAGTTGGTGATTGGGCATATAGGCTCATTGCGCATCGAGCGGACGTGCGCCAACAAGTCGATACCAGCGAATCTGCGAGCGTCGCACGTCGCACACAGGTACCATCGTCTTAAGGAGGGCGAGAAAAGATCTCTCGCCCCCCTCCGTGTCAAAGCGTCGCTAAACAGCGGTTCGCGCCACGCTCAATAAACAGACGCGATTGGCGCGTTAGAATTCGCCGCCTCCGAAGTCTCCCCCACCGAAATCGCCACCGCCAAAGTCACCGAAATCGCCGCCAGCATCTCCGGTGTCACCGGTATCGCCCGAATCGGTGCCTTGGTCGCTGTCAGACTCGGAGCCGTCAGAATCACCCTGGTCACCACTGTCGTTGAAGATCGCGTTAGCGACGGCACTTCCGATGACGACTCCGGCGATCGTGCTGAGGAAACTCCCAGCCATCAATCCGCCCATGCCGATTCCGCCGCCAGCAGGGTTCATTCCACCGAACGTCCGCTCCATTGTGCCGGGGCGGCGCAACTCGGCACGCGTCGCCATTCGCGCAAGCGATTGCGGATCGTCGCGATCGCTTCGCTCATGGGCGGGGAGGTCGGCGCTCAATCCTTCAAGCACGAGACGTCGTTGCTCAGGTGTCAATTGGGTGAACGCTTCAGTATGGGCTTGCTCATCGTTGCTCAACCCTGATTGAGCACCCATTCTCGGTCGCGGACC
>Ga0136611_10003544_pt1 | contig 10913 bp, 5 predicted proteins | sample AntDrymUQ2232306_2_FD_106645 | JGI IMG/M metagenome (GOLD analysis project Ga0136611, IMG submission 106645) | Polar desert sand microbial communities from Dry Valleys, Antarctica - metaG UQ223 (23.06) | ecosystem: Environmental > Terrestrial > Soil > Desert | place: Antarctica: Dry Valley... | reverse complement strand
GCCAGGTGGAACCCTTGTCCGAGCTCACAGTGCATGTCCCGCAGCGCCACCAGCTGGTCCTGATTCTCGATGCCCTCGGCCACGGTCTCGAAGCCGAGGGCGTGGCCGATGCGCACGATCCACTCGGCCAGGCCGGTCCGCGAGTCGTCGCCCATCCGCTCGATGAAGCTCTGGTCGATCTTGAGCACGTCGACCGGCAAGCGGTGGACGTAGCTGAGGGATGAGTACCCGGTACCGAAGTCGTCGATGGCCAGCCGGGGGCCCAGCCGCTTGAGGTGGTGCAGGGTCTCCAGCGTGTCCTCGGTGTAGTCGATGAGCACCGACTCGGTCATCTCGAGCAGGAGGTTGGCGGGCGTGAGTCCGGACGCGTCGAGTGCGCGCGTGACGTCCTCGAGGAGCGTCAAGTTCTGCACATGCCGCCCGGAGAGGTTCACGGAGACGAAGGCATCGGCGTCGAGAAGGTGCTCCACCTGCAGCCCGGCTGTCTGTGTGCACGCCTGCTCGAGCACCCATCTACCGATGTCGAGGATGAGTCCCGAGCGCTCGGCGAGGGGGATGAAGTGGTCCGGCGCCACGATGCCGCGCACGGGGTGGTTCCAGCGGACGAGGGCCTCCATCCCGGCTACTCGGCCCGTCTCCAGGTCGATGATCGGTTGGTAGTAGACGGCCAGCTCGTGCCGGGAGAGGGCGTGGTGCAGGTCGGTGTCGAGGTCCATGGCGTCGGCTGTTGGGCGCATGGCCACCTGGAAGCGCTCGTATCCCCCGGCCCCCCGGGCCTTGGCTCGGTACATGGCGATGTCCGCCTCGCTGATGAGGCTGTCGGCGGTATCGTTCGCGTGGTTGGACACGGCGATGCCCACGCTGGCGCTGACGAAGACGTCCCGGCCGTCGAGGCCGATCGGGGCCCGGAGCGCATCCTGGATTCGCGTTGCGACCGCGAACGCCTCGGGCTCACCCGCCGCATCTTCGAGGAGGATGGCGAACTCGTCACCGCCCAGTCGGGCCACGGTGTCGGTGGGGCGAACGCAGGTGAGCAGCCGTTCGCCGACCCTGGCCAGGAGGCGGTCGCCCATCGAGTGGCCGAGGCTGTCGTTGATGGCCTTGAAGTTGTCGAGGTCGCAGAACAGCACCGCCACCGCCCGTGGGTACCGGTGGCCCCGCATGAGGGCCTGCTGCAACCGGTCGTGCAAGAGGGCCCGGTTGGCCAGCGCCGTCAGGGAGTCGTGGAACGCCTGGTGCACCAGCTGGTCCTCGAGAGACTTCCTGGCGGTGATGTCGCTCGTGTTCAGCACGAGCCCGGCGACGCTCGGCACGTGCAGGAGGTTCGTCACCGTCGTCTCGCAGCGGCGCCAGGCCCCGTCGGCGTGGCGTAGCTCGAACTCCGACCTCTTGGTGGCCGCCTCCCTGGCGCTCACATGTTCGAAGACCTCGGCCAGGCGCCCGTGGTCCTCGGACCGCACCATGTCCCACAACGCCGAACCCACCAGGTGCGCCGGCTGGTACCCGAACACCGTCGTCAGCGAAGGGCTCTGGTACTGGATCACGCCGTTGCGGTCCACGATGGTCACGACGTCCGACGAGTGCTGGACGAGCGAGCGGAACCGCTCCTCGTTGCTCCGCAGCTCAGCCGTGCGGGTGCGGACGCGATCGTCGAGTGTCCTGGCCAGTGACCCGTTCTCCACGATGGCCAGGTACTGACGGGCCACCATCAGGCCCATGACCACGATGAGCATGGCGAAACCGGCGTCACCAAGCGACCCCTCCGTCATCCGCTCGTAGGTGGCCACGAAGATCGCCGCCAGCACTGCGAGGTAGGGCATCGCCACCGACACGCCTCGCGGGAGGCCTGCCTCGTGACGTTCCTCGACGTTGCTGGTAGGCCGCCGAGCCGCCAGGTAGAGCAGGGCGAACCCGAAGTACCAGGCGATGTCGATGGGGTGACCCGACTGGTAACGACCGTCGAGGCCGAGGTAGAAGAATCCGGTGTCGGCCACGGCCAGGAACACGGATGCTCCGACCAGCATCAGCAGGGTCACCGAGGGAAGGTGGGCAGCACGCCACGACCTCGAGAGCAGGGACAGCGCAATGGTGATGGTGATGGTGTCCCCGATCGGGTACGCCATGCTGAGCGCCCCGTCGGCCCAGTTGTCGTAGCCGCTCTTGAGCCCGCGCTCCAGGACGAGGACGTAGCTGATGAAGAGCAGAGATGCGGCGATCACCATGCCGTCCGAAGCCACCCGGGCTCGCCCGTATCGCGCCCCGCGGCCGATCGGCAGCAGGAGGAGAGCAGCGATGGCGAACGGAATGGCAAGGAGGTAGCCGACGTCTGCTTTCGAGGGGATGGGCAGGTCGCGCCCGGCGACCTGCTCGTACCACGTCCAGATCACCTGCCCGGCGCCCCAGCAGGCGACGGAGGCGGCGAAGCACAGCCACGCGTTGCGGCTCTCGGGCGTCGTGCGGTTGGCCCTGAGAAAGCACGCCCCGGCGGCAGCCAGAGACATGAACAGGAGGAGGAAGTTGGAGACCAGCTGCGTCGTGGCGTCGCGCCGGAGCCAGAAGAGCAGCAGCGTGGCCACGCCCAAGCCCACCATCACGGTGGCTTCCGTCGACGCGACGTTCCGGCGACTTCGGTCGGGCGCTCGCTGGAGACCCACAGCCCGAGCGTAATGCTCCCATCGGGCATATTGGACACATGTCACAGCGTTGGGGCAGGCCGGCTCAAGCGGACAGAAGGTGCAGACGATGAATTCGGGGCCGAGCCGTCGTTGACCGCTCCCAGGAACGAGGACTTTCCCTGTGTCGTCCGTGTTGATCAGTGAGACCGAAGCGCAGTGCCAGGCGCTGACGCCTTCGGCCCTCGGACAGCTACCCCGCCCGACGCCCTTTCTGGCGTGTGACACCTCAGTCGTCGGCCAGCAGTTTCGTGCGCTGGCCGCGCAGCTGTCGGGGTTCGACGTTCACTACGCGGTGAAGTGCAACCCCGCTCCGGAGGTGCTCAGCGCTCTCGCCGCCCAGGGGTGCCGGTTCGAGGTGGCGTCCATCGGCGAGCTGGCGATGGTGGAGGCCATCGGCACGCGTGCGGCCGACGTCTTGTTCAGCAACCCGGTGAAGCCGCCGGCGGCCATCGCCGAGGCCCACCGCCGAGGGCTCACTCGCTTCGCGTTCGACTCCGAGTGCGAGGTGCGCAAGCTGGCCGTCCACGCCCCCGGGAGCAGCGTCTACGTGCGCCTGGCGGTGGACGACACCCAGAGCCGGTTCCCGCTGTCCCGAAAGTTCGGGGCCGACCTGGATGAAGCCGAGCGGCTGATGCTGCTGGCACAGGACCTCGGTCTGGTGCCCTACGGGGTGACCTTCCATGTCGGCTCGCAGTGCACCGATCCCAGCGCGTGGCCTCGAGCCATCGGGCGGTGCGGCCAGCTGTTCGAGCGCCTGGCCAGCCACGGCATCCAGTTGGACATGCTCGACATCGGAGGCGGTTTCCCGGTGGAGTACACCGAGCCGACACCGGCGATCGCCGCCATCGCCATTGCCATCCGTGCCGCGATCGACCAGCTCCCGCACCCGCCATCGGTCCTTGTGGCCGAACCCGGCCGCTTCCTGGCCGCCGGCTGCGGTGTGATGGTGGCCACCGTCATCGGACTGGCCTCGCGGTCGGACGGTCGCTGGGCCTACCTCGATGTCGGGGGCTACAACGGGCTGATGGAGGCGGTGCAGACGGGTGGACGTTGGCAGTTCCCGCTCCACACGTCCCGTGCGGATGCCGACTTCGCCCCCCACGTGCCGTTCACGGTCACCGGTCCGACGTGCGACGCGAGCGACACGCTGTTCTACGACGCCTCCCTCCCTGCGGGGCTAGAAGTGGGCGACCGGGTGTACATCGGCATGGCCGGTGCCTACAGCCTCAGCTACGCCTCGTCCTTCAACGGCTTTCCGCCTCCGGAGCTGGTGCTTGTCGAGTCGGATCGGACTCCGTGAGCGTGCTGCCCCTGGCGGCCACCGTCGTGGCCGCCGTGTGCTTCGGCGTGGCGTCGGTGCTGCAGCAGGTAGGTGCCCGACGCGTGCCCACCGGCCGCGGCCTCGACCCCAGGTTGCTGGTGCGGCTGGCGGCACAACCGCCCTACGCCGTCGGTCTTGTGCTCGACCTCGTCGGGTTCGCCCTGTCGGCGTGGGCGCTCCGTTCGCTGCCCCTGTTCGCGGTGCAGGCGGGCGTAGGGGCCAGCCTGGCCGTCACCGCGGTGCTCTCGGCCCGGGTGCTCGGGGAGTCCCTGCGGCCGGGAGCTTGCGCAGCGGTGGCGTCAGCCGGCGGTGGGCTCGTGTTGCTGGCCGCCTCGGCCGGCACCGAGCAGGCATCGCCTACGGCCTTGCTGGCCCCGGCGCTGTTGGCCGGGGTTCCGGTGCTCGTGGCCATGGCCATCGCCGTGCACCGACTGGCCCCCGAGCGCACGGGCGTGGCCTTCGGTGTCCTGGCCGGTGTCGGCTTCGCCGGCTTCGCCTTGGCCGGTCGCGCCGCTGATCTCGACAGCGTGGGCGACGCCTGGTCCGATCCGGCCGCCTGGGCGCTCGTTGCCTACCTCCTCCTCGCCGTGCTCCTGCACGGCACCTCCCTCCAGCGAGGCTCCGTCACCGCCGTGACTGCGGCCTATGTCGGCATCGAGGTGGTCGTGCCGGCCCTCGTCGGAGTGGTCCTGTTGGGTGACGCCTCCCGCCCCGGCACCGGCCCCGCGGCGATGACCGGCTTCGTGCTCATCGTGGCGTCGGTCCTGGCCCTGGCCCGGGCGGACCGGCCGGACAGCCCGGCAGGGGACGTCCCGCCGCAGTGCTCGCAGATGCGCTTCGCAACCGCCTCGAGTGCTCAGGCGTAGTTGCTGGCCTGAAGGGTGAAGAGCTCGGCATAGAGGCCCCGTGCCGCCATCAGCTCGTGGTGGGACCCGGCCTCGGCCACCCGGCCCCCAGCGACGACGACGATGATGTCGGCCATGCGGACGGTGGAGAACCGGTGGCTCACGAGCATCGTCACCGCCCCGCGGGCGCGGCCGGCCGAGGCCGCCGCTGCGGTGTATCGCTGGAACAGCTCGTGCTCGGTGTGGGCGTCGAGACTCGCGGTGGGCTCGTCGAGGACGAGGAGGAGCGGCGTCGTGCGCATCATCGCCCGTCCCAGGGCCACCTTCTGCCACTGCCCGACGGAAAGCTCCACGCCGTCGAAGTCCCGTCCGAGCTGGGTCCCGAGCCCGTCCGGGAGGCGGTCAGGCAAGTCACCGGCTGCCGCCCGGCTCAGGGCGGCTCGTACCAAGGCGTCGTCACCGAGGTCGTCGAGGCGCCCCACCCCGACCGAGTCCCGCGCCGAGAACTGGAACCGGGCGAAGTCCTGAAACCCGGCCGACACCGCGTCCCGCCATTCGTCGAGGTCGAAGCGGTCCAGCGCGATGCCGTCCACCGTCAAGGCTCCGGACGTCGGCTCGTAGAACCGGCACAGCAGCTTGACCAGGGTCGTCTTGCCCGCACCGTTCTCGCCCACGATGGCGACGATCGAGCCGGCCGGCAGGTGGAGGTCGACTCCGGCGAGCACGGGACGATCGGTGCCCGGATAGGTGAAGCTCACGTCCGAGAACCGGATCCCGTCTTGCAGCGCTTGGGGCACCGGCGCCGGCGACGTGGGTCGCAGGCCCGCGGTGGCGTGGGCCGAGTAGTCGAGGAGCCACCGGTACCGAGTGAAGGCGGCGAGGGTTCGCGAGAACCAGCTGGTGTTCGACACGAGCTCGCTCAGCTGGCTCGTGAGCTGCGCGCCCATGCTGAAGGTGACCACGACCGCCCCCAGCGCCTCGCGCCCGTCGAGCACCCTGAGGGTCACGAACGCCACCGCGGCCATGTACGCGGCCCCGAACACACCCCACGCAGTGGCCATCACGGCGCCGCTACGAAGGTTGAAGCGGGTGCTGGCCCGGTCGAGGTCGGTGAACGCTCGGCGATGACGGTCGACCAGCAGACCGCCCAGGCCGAACAGCCGCACCTCCTTGGCCGCGGCCGATCTCGTGGCCAGCTCGAGCAGGTGCAGCATGGTGCGGGTGCGCTCGGCTTGGTCCTCCCGGAGGGCGGCCCGCTGCCGCTCGGTCCGGCCTGCCGCCCACAGGGACGGGACCCCGCACACCGGCAACAGGGCCAGCCACGGCGAGATGGTGGCGAGGACGATGACGGTCGCTCCCACCTGGACCACGCTGGCCACCGTCCAGGCGATGGGCATGAAGGGGTTGACCAGGTAGGGGCGCTCGAGGCGCAGCAGCTCCAGCTTGTCGCGATGCTCAGGTCGTTCGTGATGCTCGAGGCCGGGCACATTTCCGGTCACCTGCATCACCTGCTCGTCGAGCAGGAGGACGGTGTGCTCGCGAAGACGCATGCGGATGGTGAGCGATGCCCACTCCAGCAGGCGACTCACGGCCGTGAGGGCGGCGACGACCAACATGCCTCGTGTCGCCGTTGACGTGTCCGCGCGGTAGATGCCGTCCGTCGCCAGACCAAGACCGATGGCCCGCAGGGGCCGGGTCACCGGCAGGAGGGCCGTGGTCACGAAGGCACCCACCGACCGAGCCCGATCGGCTTGCCACGACGCCCTCACCATGAGGGTCAAGTTGGCCAGGAGCTCACGCATCGACGGTCTCCTCACCCGAGAACCGGGCGGCTTGGAGCAGGTACATCCGGGCGTAGCGACCGCCGGCAGCGAACAGGACGTCGTGGGTCCCGTCTTCCACGATGCGGCCGTGCTCGAGCACGATGATCCGGTCCGCCCGACGCACGGTCGAGAACCGGTGCGAGATCACGATCGTGGTCACCCCTCGGGTCATCTCGAGGAAGCGGTCGTAGATCGCCGTCTCGCCGCGGACGTCCAGGGCCGAGGTCGGCTCGTCCAGGATCAGGACACCGGCGCCGTGGGCGACGGCGAAGAGGGCGCGGGCCAACGCCAGGCGCTGCCACTCGCCACCTGACAGGTCGCTGCCGCCGGTGAGCTCTCGCGACAGCGGAGTGTCCCAGCCGGAGGGGAGGCCTTCGATCGCCGCGCCGGCACCCGCCCGTCGGCCTGCCTCCTCCACACCGGCGCGGTCGTCGAGGTGCTCGACCCCCCCAAGGGCGACGTTGTCGTGAGCGCTCATCTTGTACGCCACGTAGTCCTGGAACACCGCCGCGACCCGGCGCTGCCACTGCGTGGGGTCGAGGTCGCGCAGGTCAAGCCCGTCGACGGTGATCCGCCCGTCCGTCGGGTCGTAGAGGCGGGCCAGGAGCTTGACGAAGGTCGTCTTGCCGGCGCCGTTCTCGCCGACGATGGCCAACGACGTGCCCGCCTGAATCTCCAGGTCGAGCCCGTCGAGCACGTCATCCGCCTGGCCCTCGTAGTGGAAGCGCACGCGCTCGAACCGGATGGCCTCCCGAGGCAGCCCTTCGGCCGATCGGGCCCCGCTGAGGTGGGCGCCGGCAGTCGGGACCTCTTCCTCCAGACCGAGCAGGACGCGCAGGGCGGCGGTGCCCTCGGTGACGTAGACCTGCGCGTCGTTGAAGACCCCCAGGTTCGACGCGGCCACGACCGCCTGGGAGTACACGACCACCGCTCCGATACCCAGCCGGCCGTCCAGCCCGGCCCGGCCGATGGCCAGGAGCACCGCCCCTTCGAGCACCAGGAGGGCCGTCGTGGCCGCGGCTGCGACCATGCCGCCGTTCCGACGCTGCCGCCAGATCGGCTCGAGGGTGTCGAGCGCGGTGGTTCGGTAGCGGTCGACGAGCCAGGATCGGAGGCCGAAGATCCGCGTCTCCTTGGCCGCCGCGCTCTCGACGGCCACCTCCCGGAGGTAGTGGGACCGGCGCAGGAGGTCGGTCCGGCCGTGGAGGACGTTGGTGACCTCGTTCCAGTGCCAGCGTCGGAACCGGTAGCTCAGTGCATGAGCGACGGTGAGCGCCATCGCCCACCACGGGGAGAAGACGAAGACGATGCCGACCGAGAGCAACGCCTGGAGGCGCTGTGCCCACAGCTGCACCAGGTAGTAGGCCGCCATACCCGGCGTGATGGCGGTGACTGCCCCAAGTGCCTGCGCGATGCGGTCCAACACGTCCGGGTCCTCGAGGTGGGCCAGGCCGCTCGGCTCCACGACGCTCGTCATCACCCGCAGCGCGAGGTGCTCGTCCACCCGCCGCATGAGCGCATCCCCCGCCGCCTCCCGCGCCGGGTTCAGCACCAGGCTGAGGACATAGACGCTCGAGGCCAGCCCGAGCAGCAGCACGATCCTCGGCGTCGGTGCCCTGATGCCGTCAGCCAGCGCCGACGCCACGGACGCCACGAGCGCGCCCGAGGCCAGGGTGAAGATCGGGTTGAGCACCCCGGCGAGGACGGCGGTGGCGACTGCGAGCACGGTCAACCGGGGGCTGGCCCGACGGAGGACGGTGAACAGCCGGGCCCGGCCGGCAAGCCTTCGTCGCAGCTTCTCGCCCACCTTGGCCTCCACCGGCTCAGTCTCGTCCGGGCGCCGTCTGGGCCGCACAGTGTTTCCCAGCCGTTCAGTGTTTCCCAGCCGTTCCGTCAACCGGGTTCGGTATGGTTGGGGGCGGTTCGACGCCACGGGCGTGGGGCATGAGCAAGGAGCTCGTCGGCATTCTCTTGCGAGGTGGGCACGACAAGGTGGGCACGCTGTGAAGAACCCGGCACTCCGGTTGGTCAACGACAGCGAGGGTGGCCCAGACGGGCACACCCCTCGTCGCGCAGTGGGCGGGCAGCCCGCACCGTCCTCACCACCGACACCGCCCGAGGTGGCGCTCACCGCCGCCGCTGCCGAGGTACCCCGCCGGCTGAGGCGGCTCCGCCGACAGGCACCGAAGCTGGCCCTGGGCGCAGGGGATCTGGTGGCCGTGGTAGTGGCCATGTGGCTGTCACTGGCCACCCGCGACTACCTCCGGGTGGGGTCGGCCTACGCGCCGCATGCCGCCACCGTCGGGGGGCTCTCGCTCCCCATCTGGCTCATCGCCTTCAGCCACCACCGCCTCTACAGCGCCCGTTACCTTGCCCGGCGCGCCGAGGAGATGCGCCGGGTCGCCCGCGCCGCCGCACTCGGGGTGGCCGGCATGGCGGTGATCAGCTTCCTGCTTCGGGCTCCGGTATCTCGCGCCTGGCTGGTGCTCAGCGGTCTGCTCGCCTTCGTCATCATCGGCGCCGAGCGCGAGGTGGCGCGACGGCTGTTCAAGCGCCTTCGACGCACGGGGAGCCTGCTACGGCCGGTGGTCGTGGTAGGCGCCAACCATGAGGCCCGCGAGCTAGCCGCCATGCTCCAGAGCGACGCCAGCCTGGGCTACCGGCTCGCCGGCTTCGTCACTGATCGCCCCTCCGACGAGGTGCACCACAGCATCAGTGGACGGGTGCTCGGCACCGTCGCCGAGACGCTCGAGGTGGTGAACGCGACCGGCGCTGTGGGGGTCATCGTCGCCGCGTCTGCCGCGACCTTGGACACCTCCAACCGCCTGGTCCGCGAGCTGACGAACGCCGGGATCCACGTCGAGCTGTCGTCCGTGCTGAGGGACATCGCTGCCGAACGGCTCACGGTCCGGCCGCTCGGCCGGTTCCCGATCATCTACATCGAGCCCGTCCGGCGCGGGTGGCGCACGGGCGCCAAGCGCGTCTTCGATCTGGGTCTCGCCCTTTGCACCCTGGCCGGCACGGCCCTCGTGCTGGCCATCGTCGCCGTGCTGATCCGTCTGGACTCACCCGGACCGGTGCTGTTCAAGCAGCCGCGCGTGGGGCGGGACGGGCGCATCTTCCGGGTCCTCAAGTTCCGGACCATGGTGGTGGACGCAGAAGCCCGGATGGCCGAGCTCCGCGACCGCAACGAGGCCGACGGACCGCTGTTCAAGATGGCCGATGACCCCCGGGTGACCCGCGTGGGGCGGTTGCTGCGCAAGACGTCGATCGACGAGCTGCCGCAGCTGTGGAACGTCGTCCGGGGTGAGATGAGCCTGGTCGGCCCCAGGCCTGCGCTGCCCTCCGAGGTTGCGGGATGGCAGCCTGAGCTCCACGAGCGGCTTAGGGTAAAGCCCGGGATGACTGGAATGTGGCAAGTCAACGGTCGCAGCTCGGCATCGTTCGCCGAGTACATGCGCCTGGATCTGTACTACGTGGACAACTGGTCGCTAGCCACCGACCTCACGATCCTGGCCAAGACGGTTCCGGCCGTGCTCGCGAGTCGGGGCGCGTCCTGACCATGATCGAGAGGCTCCTCCGCGCAGCCGGGCGAGGGGCACCATGCTGACCCTTCTCGCCATCCTCGGGGGATGGCTGCTGGCGGGGGTCGGCATGGCCACGGCGGTTGGCCCCACCCTGCGTCGGGCCGCCCGGCACGCCGGCACACCGCTTCCAGCCTCCTGGGAAGCCACTGCTATGGAACGCATGCGCCAACAGCGGCGGCGGCGCTGGGGCACCTGGGCGCTGCCTGGCGCAGTCGCCACGGTGGTCTTCGCTGGCAGCGGAGGGCTGGCTGCTGCAGGTGCGCTTCCGGCCCCGGCCCAGACCGTGGCCCACAGCGTGCTGAGCAACGTAGGGGTCGAGGTTCCCCAAGCGCCCACTCGTTCCTGGATGCGGCCCACCGCACCGGCGTCGGTGGCGGCGGGCACCGCCCCAGACACGGCGGAGGAGCGCACGCCGCACGGCGCAACACCGCTCGATGTCGCTCCCGCCCGAGTCGGGGATCGGTCGAAGCCTGAGGCACCTCCGATGACGCCGCCACAGAGCTCGGCGGCCGACGGGCTGACCGTGCCGCCCACGTGGCCAGCCAGTCCGGCGGCTCCTTCCGAGGTGCTCACCGGGGCGCAGCCGGCGTTGCGGGCCCTCGCCGAGCGATTGCGTGACCCCGTGCCCGTGCCCGTGCCGGGGCCGGTGAAGGCCCCAGTGC
>Ga0136611_10003543_pt1 | contig 10914 bp, 6 predicted proteins | sample AntDrymUQ2232306_2_FD_106645 | JGI IMG/M metagenome (GOLD analysis project Ga0136611, IMG submission 106645) | Polar desert sand microbial communities from Dry Valleys, Antarctica - metaG UQ223 (23.06) | ecosystem: Environmental > Terrestrial > Soil > Desert | place: Antarctica: Dry Valley... | reverse complement strand
GCTCCACCCCGGCTGCCGCTCCCGCCACCGGCTCCACCCCGGCTGCCGCTCCCGCCACCGGCTCCACCCCGGCTGCCGCTCCCGCCACCGGCTCCACCCCGGCGTCGGGCCTGGCCGCTGCTCCCGCCGCCTCCGCCGTTCCGGAGCGTGGCACGCCCTCCACCGCCACGCTCGAGCCCCCCGCCCGCCGGTCCCGGCTCAGCCTGGCGACCTGGTCCCTGCGCCGGCTGGCCACCGTGTGCACCGCCATCGGACTCGTGACGGTGCTCACCGCCTACTTCGCGAGCGCGATCCAGCCCCCGGTGTACGGCGCTCAGGCCGACGTGCTGTTCGAGGTGACCGGCAGTGCCCAGGAGGGTGAGCGCCAGCTGGCGACGCAGGAGGTCCTGCTGGGTAGCCGCGGAGTGCTGGCACCCGCCGCCGAGCGGTTCGACGTGCCGCTCCGTGAGCTAACCCGCTCGCAGAGCGTCGAGCAGATCTCGGGCAGCCAGGTGCTGAGCACCTCCGTCCGCAACGAGGACCCGACGCTGGCCGTCCGGCTCGCCCAGGCCATCGCCGACAGCTACGTGTCCTCGGTGTCCACCGGCACCGTCGACATCGGTGCCGAGCAGGAGCGGCGGTTGCGTGACGAGATCACCGACCTGTCGGTCACCGCCGCCAGTGGTCGGGCCCGTCTCGAGGAGATCGCCGCCGGCCGGGCGGTGGCGGAGGCCCGGCCCGCACCGGTGACCCCGGAGGAGCGTCAGTTGCAAGTGCAGGACACCGCGCTGGCGCAGCGCATCGGCGCGCTGCAGTCCCAGCTGACCGAGATCCTTGTGAGCCGGGAGAGCGCGACGCGCGCCAAGGTGCTCACGCCGGCCTACGTGCTCGACGAGCCGGTCGGCCCCCGACCGTTGCGCGCCGCCGCTGCCGGGATGCTGCTCGCCATCTTCCTTGTGGCGGGGCTGCTGGCTCTCGCGGCCCGGCAGCGCCCGGGCGGCCTGGCCGCGTGAGACCTCCGGACAGACCGGGGTCGGTGTGAACGGGTGTCCGCAGACGCGGTGGTCCACCCGCCAGCCGCGCCGGCACCTCCCGGGTGGCGCTGGAGCAGCGGGACGGTCTACGTCGCCGGAGGCGAGGCGCGAGGACGCGTGGCCGCTGCGGGGTAGGGCAAGGCCTCGATGACGGTCACCGAGGTACGGCCTGTCGCGCCGGTGGAGGCCCGAAGGCCTGATGGGCATGGAGGCGCGCCGCTCCGGTCTTCCGCCGACGCCCCGCAACCGCGCCCGGTAGTTGGGCCGGCGCTCGTGCTCGCCGCCACCGCCGGCCTGCTCGCCGCCTGGTCCCCGCTCCTGTCGATCGCGGTGGGCCTGGTCCTGCTGCTGGTCACGGTCGTGTTCCTGCGCCCTGTGCTGGGGACCTACGTCGTCCTGGCGCTTACCCCACTGCTGGCCGGGATGGACCGGGGTGTGCTTGTGCCCCTGCTGCGACCGAACGAGGCACTGGCCTTCTTGGTGGGCGGGATCGTCGTTACCCGGGGAGCGGTGCTGTGGCTGCGCGGCTCCCGCTGGCCGCGCGAAGTGCGGCGGGTCGAACTGGCCCTTGTCGCGCTGGCCTTAACCTCTTCGGTGCTGCCGGTGCTGTGGCTGGCCGCCCGCGGAGCGGAACTGACCGCAGACGACCTGCAGCACTCGATCATGCTGTGGAAGTACTTCTTCCTCTACCTGCTCGTCCGCTGCACCGTGCGCAGCGAGCAGCAGGTCGGCCGGTGCCTGTGGATCATCCTCGGCACGTCCGCTGCGGTGGGCGGAGTTGCCATCCTGCAGTCGCTCCAGGTGCCCGGCGTCCTCGACCTGGTTTCGACCTACTACGCACCATTCGGCGACGAGGGCGCGGTGACGAACCAGCGCGGTACGTCCACCCTCGCCTCGTCCATCGCCGTCGGCGACGTGATGGCCTACTCGCTGGCGATCGCGCTCGGTTGGCTGCTCAGGGGCAGCCGTCGGCGGGTGCCGCTGGTCGCGCTCAGCATGCTCTTCGTGCTCGGCGGCCTCGCCTCCGGTCAGTTCTCCGGCGCCATCGCCCTGCTGGTGGCCGTCGCCGCTGTCGGCTTCATCACCGGGCAGCTCCGCCGGGCAGCGTACGCAGCCGTGCCCGCGGCTGCCCTCGGTGCGCTGCTGCTGCGGCCGGTGATCGAGCGACGGCTGACCGGGTTCTCCTCGAACGAGGGCCTCCCACGCAGCTGGGTGGGCCGGTTGGAGAACCTCCAGACCTTCTTCTGGCCCGAGCTCTTCTCGGACTTCAACGTGGTCCTGGGCGTACGGCCGTCGGCCCGGGTCCCCGCCCCGGAGACCTGGCGGGACTACGTGTGGATCGAGAGCGGACACACCTGGCTGCTCTGGTCGGGCGGCATCCCGCTGTTCCTCGCGTTCTTCTACTTTCTGTGGACCGCCCTGCGCAGTGTCGCCCGGGTGGCGCGGGAGCGGCAGGACGCCATCGGCGCGGCCGCGGTCGGCTGCTTCTCCGCGCTGTGCGTGCTGGGTGTGCTCATGACACTGGACCTGCACCTGACGCTGCGTGGCTCGGCGGACCTGCTCTTCCCACTGCTGGCGCTTGCCCTGACGCGGGAGGCGGGGCCGGACGACCCGGGCAGCCACGCGCCGGCCCGTCGCTCCGGGACGGGATGAGGCGGTCCCGACCGGGACGGACGCGACGGGTTCTCATCCTGCTGGAGAACCTTCCGCTGGAGAAGGACCCGCGGGTACGCCGGGAGTGCGCTGCCCTGCTGGAGGCCGGCTACGCGGTGTCCGTCATCTGCCCGAGGGGCTCGCTTCCGGTGGTGCGGGGGCTCGAGCACGTCAGGCTGCACACCTACCCGCCGCCGCCCGAGGCGCGGGGACCGTGGGGCTTCGTCTACGAGTTCGCCTACTCCTGGCTCCGCACGGTCCTGTTGACGCTGCAGGTCGCGGTGACCGAGGGCTTCGACGTCATCCAGGGGTGCAACCCGCCTGACACGGCCTTTGCCATCGCCTGGCCGTACCGCCTGCTCGGCCGGCCGTTCGTCTTCGACCACCACGACCTGAGCCCTGAGATGTTCACGGCCCGCTACGGCCGGACCTCCGGTCCTGTCCTGAAGGCGCTGCTGCTCCTCGAGCAGGCGACCTACCGCACGGCCGACCACGTGATCGCCACCAATGAGGCCTTCCGCCGGATTGCGCTCGACCGCGGCCGCAAGCGGCCCGAGCAGGTGACCGTGGTCCGCAACGGCCCGGATCTGGCCAAGGCGCACCGTCGGGAGGCGCAGCCGCAGCTTCGTCACGGCCGAAAGCACCTGTGCTGCTGGCTGGGCCTGATGTTCCCCGACGACGGCGTGGAGCTGGCCGTGGAGGCGGTCGCCAACCTGGTCCACGTGCGCGGCCGACGCGACTGCCATGTCGCGTTCGTCGGTGACGGAGAGAAGCGGGCTGCCGTGCAGGCGCTGGCCTCGCGTCTCGGGCTGGACGACTGGGTGAGCTTTCCCGGCTGGATCCCGCTGGAGGAGGCCTTCGACTACCTGTCGACGGCCGACCTCGGGCTCTCACCGAACCCGAAGACCCCCCGGCTGGACGTCTCGACCAGCATGAAGGTCATGGAGTACATGGCGTTCGAGCTGCCGGTGGTTGCCTTCGACGTGGCGGAGACGCGGCACTCTGCGGGAGCTGCGGCGGCCTACGCCGTGGGCAACGACCCCGCGGAGTACGCACGCCTCATCGATCAGCTACTGGACGACTCCTCGTCCAGGGCACGGATGGGGCGCAAGGGCCGTGCGCGCGTCGAGGGCGGCCTGGCCTGGGACCACCAGAAGGTCGCGTACGTGCAGCTGTACGACGACCTGCTGCGACCGGCCTCCAGTCGTCCGGGAGGCGCTACAGGACGAGACTCGGCCCCAGATCGCTGAGCGCGCTCTCCGTTTCCTTCCCGGCGGCGCTGGGGCTTGACAGGAGCGGAGCCAGAACCGGCCGCCGGGGCGGGTTCATAGGCACACCCGGTGCCAGCGCGGCGTTCATGAGCCGCAGGTCGGCTAAAGGCGCGGGCGGCAGCATCCGAAAGGCAGTGGGAGACGCAGTGCATTACGTCGAGCAGCCGCGCCCGGACGGGCGCCCGACCGCTGGAGAACTCTTCCATGTCCTCGTTCGCTTCCACGCCGCGGTCGACCCGATTCACAAACCGGTTCCTGATTCTGGCCGCGTTGCTCGCGGTCATGGTCGCGGTGACGCCGGCGCTGGCAGCACCGGCGGTCGCCGCGCCCTTGCTGAAGCTGTCCGCCAGCAGTGGCGCACCCGGCACGCCGCTCGGGATCAGCGGCAGCGGCTACGCCAAGCTCGCCGACGGGTACGTGCTGTTCGGCGGCACCCGCCTCGTGAGCTTTCAGACCTCGACCCGCGGGACCTTCTCGGTCAGCACGACCGTCCCGACCACTGCCAGCGGCACCGTCACCGTGACGGGCGCGGTCGGGTTTGGCAGCGCGTCGGCGTCGTTCACCGTCATCTCCCCGGCTCCCGCACCGGAGCCGGAGCCGGCGCCGGATGCGCTCGTGGCGCCGCGTCGGGTGTTGGGGGTGCAGGGGCCGAGTGCTGCGGGGTCGTTGTATGTGGTGGTGACGTGGGATCGCAGTGCTGCGGGGGCGGTGGGTTATGAGGTGTCGCGTGATGGGGGGGCTTTGGGTTCGGTGCAGGTGGTGGGGGATGCGTGGGATGACTTGGTGTTTCACGATCGTGCGGTGGTGGCGGGGGGTCGCTATGAGTATCGGGTGCGGGCTCGGTTTGCTGATGGGTCGTGGAGTGGGTGGTCGTTGCCGGCGGGAGTGGTGGTGCGTTCGGATGCGCAGCTGGGTTCTGGTCGGGTTTTTGTTGTTGATGAGTTCGGGGGTGGGGATCGGGCGCGGTTGCAGGCGGCGGTGGATGCGGCGGTGGATGCGGGTGGGGGTGTGGTGCAGCTGGCTGCGCGTACGTATGTGTTGGACGCTCCGGTGGAGGTTCCGCCGGTGGATGATGTGGTGCTGCGTGGGGCGGGGATGGATCGCACGTTTGTGCAGCCGGGGTTTGCTGGTGAGTCCGTGACGTGTGGTTCGGGTGGTCGGTTGATCGGGTTCACCGGGAAGCCAACGGTGTTGTCGGCGCGGTTGACCGCGCCGGTGGCGGTGGGGGATCGGGTGTTGCGGGTGGATTCGACCAGTGGGTTGGTGGTGGGTCGTCGGTTGGTGCTGTTCGAGCCGACGTCGGTGTCGGATGGTTCACCGGCTGATTATGAGGCGGCGGGGGTGGTGCAAGATCCTGGGACGGGTCGTGATGAGAGGCATCGTTGGGATGCATCGGAGATCGTGGCGGTGGACGCGGGCGCCAAGACGGTGACGTTGAAGGATGCGTTGTCCCAGTCGTTCACGACGGCGGTTCCGTTGGTGTGGTTGGAGAAGGGGAACGGCAACGGCTTGGAGCTGTTGACGGTGCAGGGTCGTTCGGCGGGGGAGAGCACGCATTACCGGCTGGTCGACCTGAACTCTCAGGCGGGTTTTCGGATGGCGGAGGTGCAGGGTCGTTGGGCGAACCGCAACTACGTGCGGGCGAACGGTTATGACATCCAGGTGGTGGGTTTTCGGGGTCCGTTGGGTGATCCTGGTGGGACTGATGGCACGTGCAAGTACAAGTTCAGTGTGTGGCGGTCGGCGAACTTCACGTTCGTCAGCGGGGTGATGGGGGAGCCGTCGCACTCCCAGAACACCTCCTTCATCACCACCCAGCGGGCTCAGCGCACGTTGGTGCGCAACTCGACCTTCTGGGGCAACCGGACGTATGCGTTCAACGAGCACGGGTTGGGCTCACGGCACTACGTGTTCGAGAACAACTACGTCGCGGTCGGGGCGCTGGCCAAGGCCGGGGTGTTCCTGGGCAACAGCTCCCGGGGGTTCGCCGGCGCCGGGATCATCCGGAACAACACCTTCTCGGGCAACGGCCGGGACATCGTGATGCAGGAGAACAGCTACGAGGTGCGGGTACTGGACAACGTGATGCGCGGCACCACAGACCGGGTGATCTCCGGATACAGCTGGGCTGCGCCGTTCACCGCACCGACCGTGCACGGCTCGTTGCGCTGGACGATCGCGGGTAACCGCGTCGAGGGCGGCAAGGGCGACGGGATCGTGTTCGGTGAACCGACCAGCCCGTGGTATCCCTACCAAGGAGTCAAGGACGTCGTGATCACCGGTAACGCTCTCGACGTCGCCGGCACCGCGATCCGCCTGGACGGCACCAGCAGCACCACCAACCGCCTTCAGGTCGCCCACAACACCGGCAGCAACCGCTACCTCAAGCCCACCCTGACCACCGGCAGCTACTGGACCGGCAATGCCGACAACACCAGCTACGGCACCCCCACCAGCGTGACCTGGACCCGCCCCTACTTCCCCTGACCGCTGGCCGACCCCAGCTCGTCCAGGCGCAGCACCACGCGGTGCTTGCCGGCCGGCGTGCGAGGGATCGACTCGGCGACCGTGAGGGAGACCGTCACCTGCTCCCCGCACCGGTCCCGGAAGTACGAGCGCAGGGTCTGGGTCTCCTCCTGGGTCAACGGGGCGTCGAGCTCCATCCGCACCTTCAGCCGCCCCGGCGCCTCCTGGACGACCTGCCACAGCCGCACGTTCGGACAGCGCTTGAAGACGGCGCCGAAGGCCAGGGCGGACAGCTGCCGGCCGTCGGGCAACACGACGCGGTCGCCCTGGCGGCCGGCGATCCGCAGGAGCGTGGTGCCCGGACGGCCGCACGGGCAGTGGTCCGCACCGATGACCGCGCGGTCGCCGACCCGGTAGCGCAGGAAGGGCAGGACCTTGGTGTGCAGATTGGTGACCGTGACCGCACCCTCCCTTCCGGCGGGACAGGGCTGGTCGTGCTCGTCGAGCACCTCCACGATCGAGAGGCTGTCGGCGACGTGGAACCGGTTGGCCGGGCAGGACTGGGCGAGCACGCCGCCGTCGTTGCAGCCGTACTCGTCGGCCACGCGCACGCCGAAGGCCTCCTCGATCTGGCTCCGCCACTCGGGCAGCAGGACCTCCGAGGTCGACAGGATCGCCTTGGGGGGCCGTACGCTGATGCCTTCCCGCAGGACCGCCGCGGCCATGGCGGCGAGGGTGCCTGCGTAGCCGTACCAGAGGGCCGCCCGGGCCGACTCGGCCAGCCGGGCGCGCTGCAGGCTGGCCTCGTGGTCGACTTCCAGACCGGCGGCCGCGCTGACCCGGCGTTCCAACCGGTAGCGCAGGGCGGTCTTCCAGCTGGTGCCACCGGGAGTGAGGGACAGCGGGGTGCCAACGAGGATCATGCGGTCGCCGTAGCGGTATCCCAGGTCCTCCCGAAACCGCAGAGCCGCCGCGTAGATCTGGGTCCACCCCTCCTTGCCGAGCGGGTAGCGCCAGGGATCACCGGTCGTGCCGCCGGTCCGCTTCTCGATGCTCCGCATCGTCTCCCAGCCCTCGCTGAGGAACATCGGCATCGCGGGGCGGATGAGCGCCTTGTCCACCACCGGCAGCTGCGACAGCTCGAGTGCGGTGTGGCCCGGGAATCGCTCGCGGTAAAACGGGACGCTACTCAGGGCATGGCGGACGATGTCGGTCCGTCGTTGCTCCTGCCACTCCCGGCGGCGTTGATCGGGCCAGCGATCGAACTCGCGCAGCCACCGGGCCGTGGTCAGGTACGGCGCGCCCAGCGCCGGCTCGAGGATTCGCCGCGTGATCACGCCGAGCACCGGCGGGTACACGTGGTCCACGTCCAGCCTCACCCGGCCGCCTTCCGGCGCGTCAGCTCGCTGCGCATCCAGGCCAGTTCCGGCGAGCGGCACAGCCTCTGGACGACGAGATAGACCAGCAGCCCCACTCCGACTGCGAGCACCAGGTTCACCCCTGGTGCCACGTCCTTCCACGGCAGCGGCGGGACCAGCTCGGCAGTGAGGTAGGCGGGTCCGGCCAGGACGAGCGAGGCCGCAACGGCGCGCAGGAGGGCGGGACGTGAGCCTGCACCGCCTCGCGGCAGCCCGCGGTGCACGCTGCGGCCGAGCAGACCAGCACCGGCCAGGCTCCCCGCCGACACCGACAGTCCCAGCGCGACGAGCACGGCCGTGCCGTCCAGTGCCACGAGCGCGACAGTGATGCCGACGGCGGCGACCGCGCACTTGAGCACCATGGCGCGAAGGGGTGCCCGCGCGTCACGGCGGGCGTACGACGCGTAGGTGCTCACCACGAAGAAGCCCTCACCGGCCACACCTGGAGCCAGCGTGAGCAGCGAAACGGCCACCAGGGTGATGCCGGCCGCCGTCGCCATCTCCCCGACGGCCACCGCGCGTGCCAGCGGGTAGGCGAGCACCGCGTACGCCACCGACGCCGGGATCACGAAGAACATGGTGAGCGAAGTTCCCCGTGCGAGCTCGTCGCGCAGCTGCGCCTGCTCACCGCGGTGGTGCAGCCGCGACAGCCTGGGCAGCATGGCGGTGGCCACCGGCCGGGCACAGCCGGCAACCGGCAGGTGGAAGAAGTTCAGGGCTAGCTGGAAGGCGACGACACCGCCGGGAACGCGGTTCGCCACGACCAGGACCGCGAGGACGCGCAGCGAGTTCAGCCCGGCGTAGCCCAGGGAGGGCACCACCCGGCGCAGCACCTCACGCACCTCGGCATTCCGCCAGCCTGCATACGGCCGAAGGAGCACACCGATCCGCCGGGCTCCCCACCACTGCACCGCGGCGTGCAGCGCGACGGCTGCGGTCGTTCCTCCCCCGAGGACGAGCAGCTCCGACGTGCCGACCTGCGTCAGCTCCGGCCCCGTGCCGAACAGCGCGGCGGTCAGGATCATGGTGACGATCACGCCGACGCTTTCCACCGCGGGGGCGGCGGCGGCCAGGGCGAAGCGGCCGTGGGCGTTCTGGACGGCGGCGCCCGTCGCCGCCACCCCGTAGAACACCACCTGGGGCATCAGCAGCACGAAAAGGATCAACCCGACTCGACGTTGGTCGGCGGCCACCACGGCATCGTCGACACCTACCGTGAGCAGCCGCATGATCAGCGGACCGGCCAACAGGAAGCAGGCCGTGACCGCACTGAACCCGAGCAGCACGACGCCGAGGAAGCCTCCCGCCGTACGGGCAGCTGCCGCCGGATCACCGTCATCGAGGTGCCGGACGAGCGAGGGGACGAGCAGCGAGGTGAACAGGGCGCCGGTGAGGAACTCGTACGTCAGGTTGGGGATGAGGTTGGTCGCCTGGAAGACGTTGCCGAAGTAGGTCGGTCCGAGCACCGCAGCGATCACCACGACCCGCAGCAGGCCGACGAGACGGCTGACCAGGGTCCAGACGGCCACGGACGCCGAGTCCCGCGCCAGGCCATGACCTGCTGGGACGTCAACCGAAGGTGATGGAGAAGCGGCGGAGGCGTCGTCGGAGCCGGTCACCGGACCAGGAGGCGCCATACCTGCTGCTCCCGTCGCCCGCTGTGGCCGAACCGGGACGCCGGCCCGGCATGCTCGCAGCCTGGCATCACGTCAGCCCACACCGCGGCAGCCGGCGCAGAAACACACGCACGAGTCAGCATATCGTCCGGCGGGCTGGCGGAGTCCTCCAGCCGGGGGCAGCGTGGCGGTCCTGACTCCGCACGCCACGCGGACCTGGACCAGTCTGGTCATCGTGAGCGCCCGGCGTCGCCCACACGCTCACCAGCGGAAGGCGCAATCCGCGCCGCGGGGATCAGGCGGTGGCCGGCGTGCGGCGTCGACCCGCAACCACCAGAGCGGCACCACCGGCCAGCGTGCCGGCTCCAATGAGGCTCAGCAGAACAACATCGCCACCGGTGAAGGGGAGCGTGTCGGGCGTGGTGGTCCGACCGGACACCGTGTTGCCCGTACCGGCCCCCCGGTTGAACTGCTCCCCCTGAACCACCGGGCAGGTGCGGCCGTAACTGTCACAGACCACCATCTCCGAGGCTGTCGCCGCAGGCATCCCGACGAAGCCGGTCACACCGAGGGCAACGACGCCGGTGGCAAGGCGGGCGGTGCGACGCATGAGATCTCCCAGGGGGCGTTGTTGCTGCTGCGCGGACAGTACCACTACACGCGCTCCGGCCAGGGCAGCGGGGTCCCGCCGAACGGCTGGGTCGCGGCAGGAACTCCCGCCGCCGGGTGGCCCGCTCGATCGCGTCCCACAGGGCGAGCAGCTTGCGCTCGGTGGCCCGCAGGTCGGCCTCGTCGGGGGAGTAGCGCAGCACCTCCCGGTCGCCCAGGTACATCAGCTGCAGCACCCGGGGGAGCACGCCCCGGGTGCGCCACAGGACCAGCGCGTAAAACTTCATCTGGAACAGCGCCCGACCCTCGAACAGCTCCCCGGGGGCCCGGCCGGTCCTTTTAGTCGACCACCCGCAGGTCACCCGAGGGTGCCCGGTCGAGCCGGTCCACGATGCCGCGCAGGCGCAGGCCGCCGGGCAGGACGACCTCGACGAGCTGCTCACGCTCGGCCGGCTCGAGCCGCGTCGGGTCCTCGAGGCTGAAGTAGCCGGCGAGGAGCTCCCGTGCCCCGGCCAGCCAGGCCACGCGTTCGGCGTCGTCGGCGAACAGGCCCGCCACCTCAGGCTCGGCGGCCACCAGACGTTCCCACTCCGGCTGGAGCAGCGCGGCCGCCGCGTCAAGCGTGCGTGCGGCGGCCGGCAGGTCGTACAGCCGCTCCAGGACGGCGTGCACCACGGTGCCGCGGGTGGCGGCGGGGGAGGGGTTGGAGGCCAACCGATCGATGGTGCGGTAGCGGAACAGCAGTGGGCAGGTCATGAAGTCGCCGGCGCGGGAGGGCGACAGGGAGCCGATAACCGGCGGCGGCAGGTCCACCGGAGCGGTCGGAGCGGTCGGAGCGGTCGGAGCGGTCGGAGCGGTCGGAGCGGTC
>Ga0136611_10003542_pt1 | contig 10915 bp, 8 predicted proteins | sample AntDrymUQ2232306_2_FD_106645 | JGI IMG/M metagenome (GOLD analysis project Ga0136611, IMG submission 106645) | Polar desert sand microbial communities from Dry Valleys, Antarctica - metaG UQ223 (23.06) | ecosystem: Environmental > Terrestrial > Soil > Desert | place: Antarctica: Dry Valley... | reverse complement strand
GTATTATTATTATGAAAAAACATTTGTAGTTTTAAATCTAACAGATTTATTCTTTTTGAATATTTATTTTCTTTTCCACAACAAGATTCAATGAAATAATTATTTTCATTATAATGATTCCCTACTCTTTGTAAAAATCTATCTTTTAATTTATCTACATCCACACTCATGTTCAAACTTTTTGATTAAATCTATTGTGTAATTGTAATATTTTATTCCTGTCTTTTTGTCACCTTTTTCAACAACATATTCAGCAGCATCTATATATTGAGCTATTACAGAAAGTTTCTCAGCTTCCATTGCATATATTCGTTTATCTTGCTTACATTCATCTGCTAAATGACCACACAAAGCTTCTAAATATCTATATCTTAAAAATGAAGTTCTTAAATAATAATAAATCTGGACTGTATTTATATTAGGTTTATATGATTGTTTAATTTCATAAATACCATCTGGTAGATCTATTAAATCTAATTCACTATTTACAGTGTTATACCTTAGATTTGAAGAATTTAGAATTAATGAAAACCCAGGTTTAACAAAATGTGTAACCCATGATTTTTTGTTAACAGGCATTATTTCTACTAAATAATTTTCTAAAGGAAAATTTGGATTGATATAAGATGTGTCAAAAAGTCTCATAACTTTGAGATCATTACTCTTTGCTACATCTAAAGAAAGTCTTGTTTCGCTCACGTTATAAGATAATTAAAAATTGTATAAATATGAAATAATACTCTAAATTAAAAAAGTAGGTTTAGCAGACACATTTAAGCTGCCTACCAAACCTACTTTAATAAATAGTGTATCCGTTATTATTGAGCTATATGGAATTTAGCATCTTGTTCAGACTTACCTTCCAATACACTTAAAATTTTCTCTTCGAAAATCTTAGCAGAAGCATCATTTTCTTTGAAGGCAAACTTCGCTGTAAACCTTTCTTGCTCATTCTTTCTAAAGCTCTTACCGTAAGATGCTCTAAATGTTACATAATAAATCTTATAGAAAGCATTTCTGTCTACTTTCTCTAATGAGAAATTACGACTCAATGAATTTTCTAATTGATTATTATCATACACAGGAAGATGTTTTAAATAAGAAGCATCTTTAATAATAAGCTCTCTTAAAATTTCCTCACCTGATTGTTTAGACATTTGACCTCTTTGAACTTGCGTGATTGTAGGCCACATTTTAACATCACAATTATCTTCATCAGACTCGATAAGAAGAGATATCTCCATCTTAACTGGCATAGTTTCGTAATAGTTCATTATATCGAAAGAACAATTTCCTGTCTTTGGATCAACATATCCAGCGTTAATTCTAATACCACATTTTCTAGCAGCATTATCAATCACTGTAACTGGAACCACTTCGAAACTTCTTCCTTCAACTGCTGGAAGATCATCGTATTGGAATGTTACATTATTAGTAAGACAATCTTCTGCAAGACAATCAACACTATCTTGTTCTACTGTATAGTCATCCACACAAGCCACACCTGCAATCTTAGTTAAAGTTGCAATCTTAATACCTATAACACCTGCTAGTATTTTCTGAAGATCAGCTATTCTATCACCATCTGTACAATCAATTCTGTTTAAAGAGTTGATTCTCATTGTTCTAGAAGAAGCAATACCTACACCACATGTAGCCCAGGCAACTGATGCTGGAGCAGCAAAAGTACATTCGGCTGGTTGTGTATAAGCAAAACTTACTTCATCACTTCCTTGAGGTGGCATTGCAGTTCCAGAAGCTACTTTAACTTCTATTATAGCTACACCATCATCTAATCCTATAAATGTTTTATCAGCATCAGTTGCAGCAGCATTATAAGCTGTACCCACACTATCAGCAAAAGTATCTTTTGCTTCAGGAGTTGTTAAATCTGTTGTAGCAGCAACAACTCTTCTGATTCTATAAACATCTTTTGTTGGAACAAGCACGGAACCTGTAGGACAAGTTAAACAAACAGCTTGTAGTACACTCCCAGTTTGTGCGAAAGGACCTGGAGCAGGAGCAGTTGTTCTTTGACAAAATTCATATGTTGAAATTGCACCTTCTCTTTTTGTTCTAGTTATAGAAGCTGTTGGATATTGTGCTCTCACATTATTAAGTGCCAATGTGTCACCATTATCACATATAGACATACAATACTTTGTCATATTGGCTGTACCAGCAACATATGGTGCATTTACTAATTGGGCTTTTACACCAAACTTTCTAAGTTCTGTATGTTCATTAATCTTATTAATTAACGCTTGTGTATGAACTAGACAATCTACTATTGGTGGAGGACAATCTGCCTCAACACATGGTGCTGTACAATCCTTTGGTGGAGTGTAAGAAATCACATATTCTTTTGGACCTCCAAAAAACCTATAAGTAGGTTGACCACTAAATAAGAATTTGAATCTCATTGGTTTTCCAACTTCGTAAGTAAGACTTTTAGAAGATGTAGAACCATTAAATCCTAATACCCATTCTTCATTTTGTAATCTTGCTGGCAAAGAAACATACAAATTCTCAACGTCTCTTCCTAAAAAGAAAGGAGATTTATGAGATTCTGTAAGTTGTGATAAGTCCCATGCAAGACCACCAAATGCTCCTTGTGCAAAGAAAAATTCTCTGCCTGATCCAGCATTTGTTGCAACTGACCATGTTGCTCTATCGATTAAGGCTATTTGACCAGCTGTTAAGTCTGATGAATGTCCTTGTGTCATGATACCACCTGTAACCACATAAAAGGGTACGTGATAGCTAAAATTTTCCATGTTTTGTGTTTGTGTTGTTAATTATTAAATCCTGTTTACTTTTAGTTTGAAAATTCCCCACGCTCTTGCGCTAAACTCTTTTGATTTATACTTTCTATATCAGAAGCCAGGATTTTACAGGCTTCATCTACAATAAGTTCGCAAACATCATCTTTAAATTCTATTACAGTGTCAAGCTTTTTAAAATTATAATACTTGGGTTTTCTGTAATAAGTAAGTTCTATTTTATTAATATTAAAATCTTTATTATGATAAATATGTGCTTTATTATTTATAATCGTATGAAAGGTTTCTTCGAAGTTGAAAGAAGGCATTTGGGCTATATCATCCACATTTGCTTCTTCTCTTAAATGTGATTTCATCTTTACCTCTGAACATCCTCCTTTACTAACTATTGGTGTTAACCTTTTATAATAAAGATAATCTTCAGGGAATACTGATGTTTGAACATATAAGCCTTTATCTTTAACAGACATTGGTTTAGATGAAACTAATAATTGTTGTAAATCATCTACACGCATATCTGTTTCTTCATCACCTTCTTGTGTAGCATTTTTACCATGCTTTTGTCTTCTTACCCACTCGTTTATTCCCTTATTAAAAGCTTCTTGTTTAGCATAAGGCCAGATATTATCATAATCTCCACTAGCTGACTTATTAAGTCTTAAATCAATTTTAGCTGATATTTGAGAGATTGTCATTTTATTCTTTCCATTTTGCTTCAACTTGATCTCTTAACTTTTCAAGGTCTTGTTGAAATTTGGGTTTTTGTAAACTTGCAACGGCTTCTACCACTGTATTTCCCAAAACTGTTCCGTCTGCTGTTACGTATTTCTTTTCTCTTTGATTTATAAAACTGTAATATTCTCCTGCTTTAACATATGCTTCTATATAAAGAGAAGCTCTGGTTTGTTGTGCATCCCACTTTTCAGCGTATTCTATAAATTGAGCAGGTGTATTTCTTTTTTTCTTTGTTACCAATTTACCATCGATAAATTTGATATGAGAATTTATAATTTCTTTTGGTGCTGTATTTCTGAAAAATCCACCAAATCCATTTGTATCAATCTGTAAACACCAAGCTAATATAAATAAAGATTCGTTTCCTGCATCTTTTCTAAGATGTGCCAAAGCTCCATGTGCATCACTTCTTGTTATTTCATCTTCTTCTTCAAAAATTACATCTGTTGATAAAGCTACATAATGTTGTCTTTGTTTATCCTGAGCCCAATCGTATGTAGGTGCAATTGTGTCTTCATATGCACCAGCTATAAGAGAAAGATATAAAAGAGCATGATTTGGATTCTTTGTATCAAAGAACATTTCATTAGTCTCATTCGTAACTGTTATTTGAGCAACTGTTCTATCTTTTGCCCAAAAATATTGATTATCATCAGCTAACACTTTATCTCCACCATAAAAAGCAGAAATAACAGGTGTTAATTCTTTGATTTGCTTTTTAATTTCTTTCTTTTCTTCTGAATTATACCAAGGGTAAAAATCAACCCTATTTTCGTCTAACCCAGTGGTAAATCTAAAAATTGGTCTTCCGTTTGCATCTTCAGCTTTCTTTTCAGCTAACCTTGATGATGTTCTTCTGAATGGTTCAGCTATACCAGAATACCTAATAATAGTACCATCAGATTCTTTTGTAGCCTTTGTAGGCGTGTTTTGAATTGTAAATCTTATTGACATATATGTTGGTTTATGTAATTCTTTGTTATTCCAGCACTGCCGCGGGGAGGCGATTACGTTAGTGCCAAAGAACCTTACGGGGTTCCTATGGATCTAAGAATACTATTCTTAGAGATGTTCATTTTAATTTAAAAAAACTTATCTGATTTCCTTCTTTATCTACTAATTTTTTATCTAATGCAATATATACTGTTAATAAAGATTGTTTCATTTCTTCTAAAAATTCTTTAGTCATGATATTTATTTAAAGTACCAAATAATTCACATACTGGTCATCATAATGATGCCAATCCTGTTCTTGGATTTTTAGGAACAAGTTTTAAAAGTTTAGTAGGATCAATTACTACTGCTGAGTCAGCCTTACTTGAAAACTTAACTTCATATCCAGTTAATTCATCTGTTGATTGATGTGCTGTAATATTCTGTCCACCTATATTATGATTATGTCTAAATAATGGATGTGTTTCATCTCCAGCTTCAACTCTCATTCTAAACCTATTTCCTGTATGTCTAAGGATAACAATATTATCTTTTGACATATCGTAATCTTCGATTAACATAGTATAAGAAGATAGTCTATATCCGTCTGCAAGAATTGGGTTAGTCCTTTCATCTTGTAAAATTGGATCGAAACCTGGTTCATATTCCACTCTGATATAACCAATGTCAGGAATTTGATATCTCACAAATCTTGGAAGATTATATGTTAAATTAGCAGCATTTGATCCAGTGATAAATCCAAACTCTGCGTTTTGTACTTGACCTGGAATATTAAATCCTGCAGCCATCATCATCTTATATATAAGCTTTTGTCCACCTTTACCTGTTTTGATAACATATTCGGTAGTACTTACTGAATCTCTTAATGCCACTTTACCATATTCGAAATCCTTAATAGCATTTGTTAATGTATCTAAAGTAAATGTATCAATACTGAAAGAGTGCTTATAACCTGCCATATCCATTTGGAACCAAATACCTGGAACAAGTCTCATAGTATCATATCCATCTCTTAATTGATTAATAGCATCAGACCAAATTAACAAGTTGTTATTTTGAGCTTGCATCATATCAATTGATATAGCATCTAAAAGATTAACCATTGCTCTTTCACCATTACCTTTAGCTTTTTCATCTTGAATTCTTTCAAACCATTGCTTATAGTTATCAGCATTTCTAAGATCTATCACTTTATTTTCAGCTATTCCTTTGATACTATAGAATTGCATCACTGCATTTTCCATTTGTTTCATCTTAGCACCTGTAAATCTTGTTTGGTGATTTAAATATTCCACCGCACCAGAAGTCACTCTATAAGACTGTTGCAACATTGCATTTGATAGGTAGTTCTTATATTTTGCATTTCCCATATCAGAGATTTGCCATACACTCTTATAACTAGAAAAGTCTAAACTTCTAACATCAGCAAGTTTAATTATTTGTCTCATTGGCTCAAATTCAGCCTTTGTAACATATTTAACCTGTGAATTGGTATTAAGATAAGCCCAAAGCTTAAAATATTTACCAACTTCTTCAATCACTCTATCTACCACTGTAAATGATATTCTAGACTCTAATGCAAATTTAAAAATAGCTCCTGGTGAAAGATCTCTTTTAGATACAACAAAAGGAATTTCTTCCATATCCATACCCATTTTATCTTTATCTAAACCACCACTAATAAGACGAGTTGTCATATCACCAGCGTTAGGAAGTTCAAAAGTATAGCTATCTGCATCTGTATACCTAACTTGAGCATTATCAATTGCCATTGTTAATAATGGGCTATCTGTTCTTTGCTTTAATGCCCATAAATCAAGTACACCAAAATCAAGACTATTATTTGGTGCTAAAGAAGTTACATATGGAATATCCAAATGGTTTCTCAGACCAAAGAAATCTTGTGCCTGGCCTATGAAAATACCGGGATGGCCCAATGTACCTAGCCCCGTTGGTGAAGTGTTTATCATTTATATTTGTTTTTTAATTGTGTCTTTTTTATCCTCTTCCAAATCTAGGCTGTCTATTATAAGTTTGCCTATTTACTGTTTGTGGGTGTGTTTCATCTGCTAAATCTTCAGACAGTGTTGTTGTTGCTATCTTTTTTTCACCTGCCACACGAAGTGTTCTTTGAAGTTGTTCTCCTGCTTCTTGTTTAGCATCATTTTTTATATAATTAAACAATGCATCCTTTTTAGAAAATACAAGAGATATTAGTCTTAATGTATCAAAATCTCCTTTTTCAAATGCTTCATCTATTTTTGAATAAATTGGGTACCCTCCTGTTTGTTCACTTGGTTCTCCTATCAAATCATAAATAGCATTTTTTTCATCTGTCTTCAATTTGATTTTTCCGAAGAGTGGTGTTTCGATACTTTTTATAGCATTATTTCTAATAGACGTAACTAATTGCTCCACTTCTACCTCTTCTTGTCTTTTTTGTTGAACCATTTGCTGTAAAAACTGTTGTTCTTGTTGAACAATAATTGGTTTATATTGCTTTGCTCTGCTAATCAACTTATCTGTGGTTTTCAACATATCAATTTGATCATCTATCGTAGCTTTTGGTTCCCCTGACTGTTCGAGTCTTCTTCTTACTATTTGTTCAGCACCATCAATTTCATTTTCATCCATTTCTGAAATGCTATCTATATTTTGTACACCTTGTATAAATGGAATTAATTCGGAAGGATCTTTTGTCATCTCAGCATATTTTGCAACTGTTTGCCATGCTGGAGATTTTCCTTGATACCAATTATCTTCTAACTGTTTTTGTTTTTGATCTAATTGATATCTCACTTGTATATCAATTACTTCATCAAATTCTTCAGGAGTTTTTGGTATAAATGTTCTTACTTCTCCATCAACCTCTTCTTCTACACCTACAAACTTTCCTGATTTAAATCTATCTTCGAAATAACCAGAAGCATCTGAAAAGTCATATTTAGGTTTCCTACCTGCTTTAACTGGTTCATCTCCACCTAATATATCAGCATCTTTTGGTTTTTCATCTGCTGGTTTTTCTTTTGTATTTTCAGGAGATTCTTCCGCTTTAATTGGTTCAGCTTGTTCTTTTGGGGGAGCAGCAAATAAATCTATATCAGCTACTGGTTCAAATCCAAATCCTGTTTTTTCTTGTAAAGGCGCAGATGCGATTTGTGCTTTTGGGTCAGAGAATATATCAAGATATTCTTGATTTGGTACTGTGTTGACTTCCATTGTGTTGGTTTGATTTTATTATAGTTAAATTATATGAACTTTCCAAATGATAATAATTCTTGAAGTTAATTAGCGATAATATAGCTAAAGTGTTTTTACTATCCTTTCTCTCTAGTATTTTCTTTTGCTATCTTTAAAGCACCTTCTTGTTTAATTTTTTCTTTTTGTATACCTATTAAAGCCTTCTCTCTTTCAAGTATAAGTCTTTGTTGTTCTGATTGTTGTTTAGAAGCAATTTGATCAGAATTTAGTTGACGTTTATCAGAAAGTTCTTGTTGTTTAAAATGAGCTTCAAGATTTGCATTAGCATCTAATGAACCATCTTTATTATTATCTGTTTGTATACCACCAAGAGCTCTAATTGTAGCAACTTCAATATCTGTTTCTCTCTTAAATTGTGCTTGTTCAGCATTATAAACAAGTTGTTGTTCTTTCATTTGAGCTTGCATTTCAGCTTGTTTTTGTTGCTGTTCGATTTGAGCTTGATATTGTGCAGTTTCTCTTTGTTCTTGTTCTAATTCTGATTTTTTAACAGCAGAACGTATTTTAGGAATAGAATTTTCTACAAGTGCATCAATTTTAGCACTATCTTTCATTCCACTTGTATTATTTTGTAAAAGGTATTGCGTAATAGTACTTAATACAGCTCTTACATTTGCTTTAGATTCTAAATTTATATTATAATGAGGAAGAAGATTTTGCACTCCCTCTATATCTATCCATACATTTTCATAATCATCATTCATATATATGCTCTTAGAGCTTTCCTTGAATGTTGTATAAAATTGAGCAGCATCTATCATTCTTTGTCTAACTCTTTGCATTAAATTAGAATGCTGTTCAAAATATTTTTCTGTTTGTGTTTCAGAATAATTTATACCTTGTTGAATACCAGTAGCTGTTTCTGATGCTTTTTGACCTCCCACTCTTTGCCTTGTAATACCAATAGTTTCACCAGCCATCCACTTAATCTGATCAGCCACTTGTAACCATAATTGAGCTTCTTGCGCTGTACTTAATTGTAAAATACTGGGAAGAGCAGGTTGACCCAACCCTCTTAATGCTTCTGCATCTAAAGAATAATCAAATATGGATGAATTTTCTAATTTATCTTCAAACTCTGTGATTGGGTCTGTTTTTGATCCATCTGCATTTAATGTAGGTTTATGGATCATTCTCCTATCAATCGCTATTTTTGGTCCTTTATCCTCTAATATTTTCTTAGGTACTTTGTTCATAGAAATATTATAAAGAATTTGCCAGGGAGCAATCCTATCAATAAAAGAATGTGGAGCACTATTAATCCACGAAAAAGAACACCCTTCAATAGGAGGGAGACTATCAAAAGGATTGTCTCTACCTTTAAATTGAAATTTAACAGATGCTCCATCTATATATATGGGATCAAAATCTTTTTTACTTTCCATCCAAAATGTATGTTTTCCATTTGGAGATATTTTAATAACATGTCTCCAATCTGGAACCCATGTCCAATCTATGTGTTCACCGTATAACAAATTATCTTTACTTTCTGTCTCAACCTTTGATTTATCATAAACAGGTTCTACTGTCATTTCAAAATTTTCATCAATCCAAGTAGGAGGCATCATTGTCCCATCTCTATCTATTTTTGTTAACCAACCTATTTTTTTCAAACTTCTCCAATAAAGTCTCATTACTCTAAACATCTGAGGATGTCCAGTTTGATTCTTAATTTGATTATTACCAAATATATCTGTATCAATATTATGATCAAAATTAGGTGTACGCATATAATTATATGCAAGCTCTTGACCTAATAACAAATCATTCATTCTGGGATTTAAATCAGTAGCTTCTTTCCATGATTTTGTTCTATCATAATAAGCACCAGGCATTGCTTTAGCATAATCAGGAATTAAAAGATTTGCAGAAGAAACATAAACATCTTTAAGTTTCTTCATATCATCTTCTTTCATTCTTCTACCATACTTATTTACGATATCTCCTGTAGATGCAAGATCAAACCAAGCAAAGTAATCACCATCACTAACATATTTATTATTAGGACTTTTAAAATAATCACAATACATTGGATTTAAAAGTTCTACTTTAAAATCATCATCCATTAAATCTAAATGCCAATATTCACTGTCTGTAATTAAACCAGATTCAAAAGCATCGGGTTCTATTTCATGAAGGTTATATCTTTTTTCATGTATTTTTATTACCTTTTCTGCCCATTTGGCACCTGTAGTTCTAAAATTTTTAGCTTCAAATTCTATATTAGTAAGCTGATCTTGTACAGCTTGCATCTGTTGTTGGAATTGTTCTGGGTCAACTTCTTCTGTTAAACCCATTTCAGCAAGAGTTTGCTGTTTTAACATCATTGTATTCTGTGAAATCACTTGTTTAAACTGATTTTCTTTTTCAGCAAACATTTCTGCATGAGAATACGGGTCAACAACATCTATTGTCCACCTGTTATCTCTTTTAATAAATTCTCCCCTCATTACATCTACAAAGTTTGGAGCTACAGGGTAGAATTGTCTTAATGGTGATTTATCATTATCTTCAGGTACAAACATTCCTATTGCCTGATGAAAAGGATTAATTTCTGGATTTATAATATAGTCGCTTTTATTAAGCTTACCATATCTCATCATATAATTCCTTTGAATTTTTGATGCCTTTTTCTCAATATTATTCCAACTTACATTATCATAATAGTCAGCAACTGCTTTTATCCAATCAATACTTTTTACTTCTAATGATAACATTTGAAATGGAAGTATATCATTAATTTGTCCAGAAGAAAATTCATTCTTTCCTATTTTGAACCCCTTATAAAGGTCACTACCTGTTACTAATATTTTCTTGGATGCCATATTATTATTTTAAAAGAAATATTTTACCTTTTGAGATTTTTGAGAAATAGTTCTCCTGCTTTTACCTCCAAGCAAATCAAATTCTCTTATTTGTTTTATCGTTTTTTCTAATGGTTCTTCTTTCACTTCATCAAGAACATCAACTCCACCATTCATCTCATATATCTTACATATGAATAAAGCACCCATAAAAGATACCAATCTATCGTAGTTACCTTTTCCTTCAAAATGTTTACAAAACTCTTCTAAGAGCCAGTAATCATCAATACGATCTATTCCTGTAAAGATCTTAATGTCTTTTTCTGTTCCGTCTTTTTGTGTAAAACTATTTCTACCAAATTCTGTAAAGAAATATTC
>Ga0136611_10003541_pt1 | contig 10915 bp, 11 predicted proteins | sample AntDrymUQ2232306_2_FD_106645 | JGI IMG/M metagenome (GOLD analysis project Ga0136611, IMG submission 106645) | Polar desert sand microbial communities from Dry Valleys, Antarctica - metaG UQ223 (23.06) | ecosystem: Environmental > Terrestrial > Soil > Desert | place: Antarctica: Dry Valley... | reverse complement strand
CTGGCGGAAACGGAGGGATTCGAACCCTCGATGAGGCTCTACACCCCATACTCCCTTAGCAGGGGAGCACCTTCGGCCACTCGGTCACGTTTCCAGATCGCGGATTATGTCACGACTTTATTCCGGACTCAGGCCAACAGGTTGGTCAAGGCCGAAAGCCTTGTGCAGCGCGCGAACGGCCAGTTCCATGTATTTCTCGTCGATGACCACTGAGGTCTTGATTTCGCTGGTCGAGATCATCTGGATATTGATGCCTTCCTCAGCCAGCACGCCGAACATCTTGCTGGCGATGCCGACATGGCTGCGCATGCCGATGCCGACGATGCTGACCTTGCAGATGCGGGCGTCACCGGTCACCTGCTGCGCGCCGAGAGCCGGCAGCACCTGGCTGTTGAGCAGGGCGACCGCTTTGTCATAGTCGTTTCGGTGCACCGTGAAACTGAAGTCGGTCTTGCCGTCCTTGCTGATGTTCTGGATGATCACATCGACTTCGATATTGGCTTCGGCCACCGCGCCCAGAATTTGGTAAGCGATGCCAGGCTTGTCGGGAACGCCAATCACCGAAACCTTGGCTTCGTCGCGGTTGAAGGCAATGCCCGATACGATGGCTTTTTCCATTTTTTCGTCTTCCTCAAAACTGATCAATGTGCCCGACACGGCTTCTTCTTCAATCGCGATGTCCCAGTCGGTGAAGCTGGAGAGCACCCTGAGCGGCACCTTGTACTTGCCGGCGAACTCGACCGAGCGGATCTGCAGCACCTTGGAGCCCATCGACGCCATTTCCAGCATCTCTTCGAAGCTCACCGTGTGCAGGCGGCGCGCTTCGGGCACCACGCGCGGGTCGGTCGTGTAGACGCCATCGACATCGGTATAAATCAGGCATTCCTTGGCCTTGAGCGCCGCCGCGATCGCCACCGCCGAGGTGTCGGAGCCGCCGCGCCCGAGCGTCGTGACGTTGCCGCCCTCGTCCATGCCCTGAAAGCCGGTGATGATGACGATCTTGCCCGCGTCCAAATCGGCGCGCACTTTTTCGTCTTCGATCGACTCGATGCGGGCCTTGGTGTAGGCGCTGTTGGTCTTGATCGTGACTTGCCAGCCGGCATAGCTGACTGCCTGCATGCCCTCGGCCTGAAGCGCGATCGCCAGCAGCGCGCTGGAAGCCTGCTCGCCGGTGGCGGCCAGCGCGTCGAGTTCGCGGCCGTAGGCGTCGTCCGCCTGGGCCGGCGCAAGTTCCTTCGCCAGTCCGAGCAGGCGGTTGGTTTCGCCGCTCATCGCACTGGGAACGACTACCATCTGGTGGCCGGCGCGCGCCCACTTGGCGACGCGTTTGGCGACATTGCGGATGCGCTCGGTCGAGCCCATTGACGTGCCGCCGTATTTATGAACGATCAAAGCCATTTCAGGAGGTCAATCAGGATTTTTATTAGCTTGCTTTGCCGCCAATCGGCAGGAATCAGCCTGGCGAACATGGCACTCGCAGCGCGGCGGCAAAGCCCTAAATTATAACGAGGGCAAGTCTTGGATCGGCAGTACGGCTCAAGGCGGGGTGTAGTCAAGCACCATGCCGGCCCGCGTGACATGGCCGGCGGCGATCTTGAGGTGGATGCGGTGGCCACGCGTAGTACACGCGGCGACTTGCAACAGCAGTTGCTCCAGCTGCGCTGCGGTCGGCGTGTCCAGATGCGCTGTGAGCAGCCAGTGCCGCAGCACATTGGCTTGCCGAGCTCCGGAAAGCGTTTGCAGCGCCGTGATCACGGGCGGCATGCCGACACGCGCAAGATCTTCAGCGGCGATCTCCGAAAGCAGGGTCTGGGCCTGCGCGGCGTGCCGGGCGCTGCGGGCGAATGTGTCGCGGAAGGCGGGAAAAGCGTCGGCCAGGACCGGAAGCAGACGTGAACGAATCCGGTTGCGAGTGTGGTTTTCGTCGCGATTGGTCGGGTCATCGGCAAAAACGATCTGATGATGAATCAGCCAGTCGCGCAGGCTCGCTGCCGGCGTCCGCAGCAAGGGCCTGTGAAACACCACGCCGCGGCGTTCGAACACCGCCGGCATGCCGGAAAGCCCCGGCAGCCCGGCGCCGCGGCTCAAGGCCAGCAGCAGCGTTTCGACCTGGTCGTCGGCGTGCTGGGCCAGCAGGACGCTCTTGAATCCCATCTGATTTGCCGCACTCGTCAGCGCCTTATAACGCGCGCGCCGGGCGGCGTCTTCGGGACTCACGCCTTTCCCGGGCGCGGCATCGACGCGAACGATGTGCAAGGGAAGCGCCACGGTCGCGCAAACCGACTCGCAGACGCGAACGAAGTCGTCAGCCGCCGCCTGCAGCCCATGGTGGATATGAATGGCATGCACCTGGCCGGGCCAATATTCGGCAGCTGCCAGCAGCAAGGCGGTGGAATCTGCGCCTCCGCTGTACGCCACCGCCAGCGGCCCGGGGAGGTGGAGTTGCTGCAGCGCTGCCAATGCGGGATTGGATGTATTCATGGCCACATCCCCGCGCAGCGAAGCGTCAAAACCTGCCCGGCGCGCCGCCGCCGCCAAAATTGCCCCCGCCGCCCAACGAAATAACGGTTCCACCGTCGGCGCCTTTCGACGCCGAAGCGCCCGCGGCGGCGTGAATCAATCCGTCGGCGGCAACGCCGGCCGAGACCTGAACCACCGACAACGCCAGATCCTCGGCAATCGCCAGTGTCGGCTTGCGCTCGGCAATGCCCTGAAAAACGGGGTCGAAAAAAATCTTGACCAGCGCGAGAATGAGGCCGCTGAACACACCACTGATCGCCAGGTTCGCCAGCAGGTCGGACTCCCGCCATGCGGCGAAACCAAAGATGCGGGCCGGAGCGCCGCCACCGATCTTCACAAAAATCACGCAGAACACGGCGGCACCGACGCCGCCGTAAAACGCCCACCGCCAGCGCGACGGCAACGCCTTTTGCCGTTTAGCCGGCTTCGGCGTCGGCCTTGGTGTCGGTGAAGCGGCCATAGCTTTGCAGCCGGTCGTAGCGGCGGTCGAGCAGTTCCTTGCCCTTCAGGTCGCTGACCTGGCGGAACGCGTCATTGAGCGCCCGCTTCAAAAAGGCCGCCATCTGGCGCGGGTCGCGGTGCGCGCCGCCGACCGGCTCGTTGACGATCTTGTCAATGACGCCCAGCGCCTTGAGCCGGTGCGCCGTGATGCCGAGCGCTTCGGCCGCTTCCTGCGCCTTGTCCGACGTTTTCCAGAGAATTGACGCGCAGCCTTCGGGGCTGATGACGGAATAGATCGAATACTGCAGCATTACCACCTGATCGGCCACGGAAATCGCCAGCGCGCCGCCCGAGCCGCCTTCGCCGATGATGGTCGTGATGATCGGCACTTCGAGCTGCGCCATCTCGAAGATGTTGCGGCCGATGGCTTCGGACTGGCCGCGCTCTTCGGCTTCGATGCCGGGATAGGCGCCGGGCGTATCGACAAAGGTGAACACCGGCAGCTTGAATTTTTCGGCTGTCTTCATCAGCCGCAGCGCCTTGCGGTAGCCCTCGGGCTTGCTCATGCCGAAATTGCGCAGGCCGCGCTCCTTGGTGTCGCGCCCTTTCTGGTGGCCGAGCACCATGCAGGCGCTGCCGTTGAAGCGCGCCAGGCCGCCGACGATGCTCAGGTCGTCGGCGAAATGCCGGTCGCCGTGGAGCTCGACGAAATCGGTGAAGATATCCCGGATGTAGTCCAGCGTGTAGGGCCGCTCCGGGTGGCGGGCGATCTTGGTGATCTGCCAAGGACTCAGGACGCTGTAAATGTCCTTGGTGAGCTGCTGGCTCTTCTTTGCCAGTTGGTCGATTTCGTCCGAAATATCGACCGCCGACTCGGTTTGCACATAGCGTAATTCTTCGATTTTTTCTTCAAGCTCGGCGATCGGCTGCTCGAAATCGAGAAATGTCTTTTTTGCCATCGTTGCTCCTCAGGCTTGTTCTTGGAAATTCCGTCGCGTCCGGCCGCTTCAGCCAACTGGCGTCGCGATCGGCGCTTGCGGGTCCAGCGAACGCCAAATATACCAAGTCGCGACGCTGCAGTAAGGCGTCCAGGCGGCAGCGACTTCGCGGGCGTCGCTGCGGCTGACCGCTTCGCCGGAAAAATAATTGCGGCTGATACCGTTGATCAGGCCGACGTCGTCGAGCGGCAGCACGTTCGGCCGCGTCAGGTAAAACATCAAAAACATCTCGGCCGTCCAGCGGCCGATGCCGCGAATGGCGACCAGTTCCGCAATGATGGCGTCGTCGTCCATCGCCTGCCAGTCCCGCACATGAACGCGGCCCGCGTCGAAGTGAATCGACAGGTCGACCAGGTACTCGACCTTGCGCGCGCTCAGGCCGGCGGCGCGCATGTCGTCGACCTTGAGGCGCAGCACGTGGGCCGGCGTCATCTCCAGCGGCAGCGCCGCAAACCGGTGCCAGACGGTCTGCGCCGCTTTCACCGAGATCTGCTGGCCGACGATGCTGCGCGCCAGGGTGCTGAAGGCGTCGCCGCGCGACTGCAGACAGGTGTTGCCGAATTGCGGAATCAGGCGCTTCATGACCCGGTCTTTCTTGACCAGATGATTGCAGGCATCGTCCCAGTAAGGCGGCAGGATGATCGCCGGTTCCGGCGCGCCGGACTTGTCCGTGAGTTCAATCGGAGGCAGGCCGGCCGGATCGGCGGAAACTATCTTTTTCATAGCTTCTCACGCCCGTCTGGTATGCGTAAAAGGCTTAAAACATTCCAACTTTTCATGATTGCACCTCCCAGGTGGTGCCCTGGGGCGAGTCTTTCAGCACGATGCCATTGGCCAGCAGTTCGGCGCGGATGCGGTCTGCCGCTGCAAAGTCCCGGGCCTTCTTGGCATCGGCGCGTTGCGCGATCAGGGCCTGGATGGCCGCTTCGTCCAGCGTCGCGCCAGCCTGCAGAAAACCACCCGGTTCGCCCTGCAGCAGCCCCAGGCAGGCGCCCAGGCTTTTAAGCAGGCCCGCCAACGCGGCTGAACGGGTTTTATTCACCTCGCCGGCCAGTTCGAACAGCACGGCGATGGCTTCTGGCGTGCCGAAGTCCTCATCCATCGCCGCCTTGAAACGGGCCGCGAAGGGATTGCGCCAGTCGATGGCCATCGCGTTCGGCGGCACCAGGTCAAGCGCCGTGTACAGCCGCTTGAGCGCGGCCCGGGCATCGTCCAGATGCGCGTCGCTGTAGTTCAGCGCGCTGCGGTAGTGGGCACGGATGATAAAAAAACGCACGGTTTCGGCGTCGTACCTGGCCAAAATTTCGCGGATGGTGAAAAAATTGCCCAGCGACTTGGACATTTTCTCGTTGTCCATGCGGACGAATCCGTTGTGCATCCAGACCCGGGCCAGCGGCTTGCCGAAAGCGCCCTCCGACTGGGCGATTTCGTTCTCATGGTGCGGAAACTGCAGGTCGGCGCCGCCGCCATGGATGTCGAAGGATTCGCCCAGCAACGCGCACGCCATGGCCGAGCATTCGATATGCCAGCCGGGGCGGCCGGGACCGTAGTCGCTGTCCCATTTCGCATCGGCGGGCTCTGCCGGCTTGGCGCTTTTCCAGAGAACGAAATCGAGCGGATCGTCCTTGCCGTCGGCCACTTCAACGCGCTCGCCGGCGCGCAATTCGTCCAGCGATTTGCCCGACAGCTTGCCGTAGCCGGCAAACCTGCGCACCGCAAAGTTCACATCGCCCTGCCCTGCGCCGCCTTGCGCCTGGTAGGCCAGGCCTTTTTGCTGGAGCATGCCGATCAAGCCCAGCATTTGCGGCACATAGTCGGTGGCGCGCGGCTCATGCGTCGGCCGCTCAATGCCCAGCGCATCGGCGTCCTCGTGCAGCGCCCCGGTCATGCGCTCGGTCAAGGCGCGTATCGTCTCGCCGTTTTCAAGCGCCCGCTTGATAATCTTGTCGTCGATGTCGGTGACATTGCGGACATACGTCACCCGCAGTCCGCTCGCGCGAAGCCAGCGTTGCACGATGTCGAATGCCACCATGGCGCGCGCATGGCCCAAATGGCACAGGTCATACACCGTCATGCCGCACACATACATGCGGACCTTGCCGGGAACGATCGGAGAAAAATCTTCCACGGCACGCGTCAGCGTGTTGTAAATGCGAAGGCTCATGGGGAAATGTCCGGCTGCAGGCTTCTTTTTCGTCAACCCGTCAGCCGGGAAACGAAAAAAGTACGGATTTATGGGAGGTTGCCGGTAACGATGGCATGCGGGCTCAAGCGAAAAAGACAGGGAAAAAGCGTCGTTGACCCACAGGGAAAACCGGTGGCGGCGAAACGACGCCGGCCAGACCCCTCAGATAGAATTGCTCAGTGTAACGGGCCAGTGTAAGCAGGCGGTACAGCGCCCGCAACGCCTTTTGGCGCCGGGTTGTTTAATTGTCACGTTGCGGACCGGCGCGGCTCTTGCCTCAAAAAACAGCGAAAGTTTTTATGCCCATGGGAGCCCTTTCTTACCGCAAAACCGTGTCGGCGCTGGCGCGCCGCGCGTTGCCGCTGCTCATGGTTCTCGGCGCCGTCGGGGCCCGCGCCGACGACTACGCCGACGTCGGCCGTCTGATCGGCGCGCGGCAGTTTCCGCAGGCGCTTGCCAAGGCCGAGCAATACCTTTCGTCTAAACCGCGCGACCCGCAGATGCGTTTTCTCAAGGGCGTGATACAGAACGAAACCGGCAAGGCCGCCGACGCCGTCGAAATCTTCACGAAAATCACCGAGGACTACCCGGAACTGGCCGAGCCGTACAACAACCTGGCGGCACTTTATGCCGGCCAGAACCAGTTCGACAAGGCGCGGGTGGCACTTGAAATGGCGATCCGCATCAATCCCGATTACGCCATCGCGCATGAAAACCTGGGCGACGTCTACGCCCGTCTGGCCAGCCAGTCCTACGGCAAGGCGATCGGGCTGAATGCTGGCAATGCAGCCTTGCTGGGCAAGCTGGCGCTGACAAAGCAGCTGCTCGCGCCAGTCGCGACGAGCGCCGGCTTGGCCATGCCACCGTGAAATCCCTGACTTGACTTTTTAAGGACTCCTACCCATGAAAATCCCGCTGACCCGACTTAGCCGCCGCGCCGCCGGCGCCGTGCTCGTCGCTTTGACCTTGAGCGCCGCCATCGGCGCGGCTGCGGCCGCTGACGCACCTGCGCCGAAGGTCAAATTCGCCACCAGCGAAGGCGATTTCGTAGTCGAGGTCTATCCCGACAAGGCGCCCAAAACCGTCGAGAACTTCCTCCAGTACGTCAAGGACAAGCACTACGACGGAACGGTTTTTCACCGCGTGATCGACAACTTCATGGTGCAGGGCGGCGGCTACGACACCGGCTATGCCGAGAAGAAAACCCGCGCGCCCGTGGTGCACGAAGGCCGCGAGGCGCTGGCCAGGGGCGGCGCGAAAAACGTCGCCGGCACGGTTGCCATGGCGCGCACCAGCGACCCCAATTCGGCTTCGTCGCAGTTTTTCATCAACGTCAAGGACAATGACTTCCTGAACCCATCCACCCAGGCGCCGGGCTATACCGTCTTCGGCAAGGTTGTCGGGGGCATGGATGTCGTCAACAAGATCAAGGCGCTGCCGACCGGCGCCGGCGGCCCTTTCCCATCCGATGTTCCCCGGTCGCCCGTCGTCATCAAATCCGCAACCCTCGTCAACTAACCCCCACTAAAAACCATGAGCAATCCAAAAGTAGAACTGCACATCGCCAACTACGGCGTCATCACCCTCGAACTCGACGCCGACAAGGCGCCCAAGTCGGTCGCCAACTTTTTGAGCTACGTCAACAAGGGCCATTACGAAAACACCGTCTTTCACCGTGTCATTCCGGGTTTCATGGTGCAGGGCGGCGGTTTTGCCGTCGGCATGAAGCAAAAGCCGACCGACGGCGAGATCGAGAACGAGGCGAACAATGGTCTGAAAAACGACAACTACACCGTAGCCATGGCGCGCACCAATGCGCCGCACTCGGCCAGCTCGCAGTTTTTCATCAATGTGTCGAACAACGGCTTTCTGAACCACACCGCGCCCAGCGCCTCGGGCTGGGGCTATGCGGTATTCGGCAAGGTCGTCTCGGGCACCGACGTGGTCGACAAGATCAAGGCCGTGAAAACCGGCAGCAAGGGCGGCCATTCCGATGTGCCGGTGGAAGACGTCGTCATCGAAAAAGCCGTCGCGCTTTGATCTCTGGGCTTCTCCTGCTCTGACGATGGCCGCCGTGGCCGAGCTTGTTGCGCCGCCCGGCTGGCGCTCGGTCGATTTCATTTCCGACCTTCATCTGGGCGCTGACGATTCGGCCACGTTCGCTGCTTTTCAAAACTACCTGGAAAACACTCCGGCCGACGCGGTTTTCATTCTCGGCGACTTGTTCGAGGTCTGGATCGGCGACGACCTTGTAAGCGCAAACCAGGCCGAACTATCGTTTGAAGGCCGATGCGCCAGTGAATTGCGACTGTCGGCCAAGCGGCTGGCGCTCTTTTTCATGCACGGGAACCGCGATTTTCTGTTCGGCCCCGCATTTCTCGCGTTGTGCGACGCCACCTTGCTGGACGACCCGACCGTGCTGACCTTCTCCGGTGAGCGCTGGTTGCTGTCGCATGGCGACGCGCTTTGCACGGGCGACACCGACTACATGCAATTTCGCCGGCAGGTGCGCGGACCCGACTGGCAGCGCGATTTCCTCGCCCGTCCCCTCGCCGAGCGCCAGGAAATCGCCCAGGGCATACGCCGGCAAAGCGAAGCGCGCAAGCGCTCGGGCATTGACTATGGCGAGGTCGATGCCGCCGCCGCGCGCGCGTTGCTCGAAGCCGCTGGCGCACCGGTGCTGATCCATGGCCACACCCACAACCCGGGCGAATACGACTTGGGGCAAGGCTTTTCACGCGAAGTGCTGAGCGACTGGGATGCGAAGGCCAGCGTGCCGCGCGCCGAGGTGCTGCGCCTGGACAGCGGCGGCCTGCGGCGCATCGCCCTGTTTACGCCTGAATAAAACGATGCCTGGCTGGTTGAAAACCCTGACGGCGTTTTTCTCCGGGAAACCCAAAGCCATTCCCGAATCGCTGTGGCTGGCGACGCTGCGAAGCTACCCGTTTCTGGCCTCGCGGCCCGGCACCGAGCAGGAACAGCTGCGCGCCCTGTCGGACCGGTTTCTGAGGAACAAGGAATTTTCGGGCGCGCACGGTCTGTTGGTGACTGATGAAATGGCCGTTGCCATCGCCGCGCAAGCCTGCCTGCCGGTGCTCAACCTGGGCCTGGGCTGGTACGACGATTTCACCGGCATCGTGCTGCATCCGGGGGCAATGCTGGCGAGACGCAAAACGATCGACGCCGCGGGCGTCGTTCACCACTACCGCGAGGCCTTGCTCGGCGAAGCCATGCAGGGCGGGCCGGTCACGCTGAGCTGGCAGGACGTGGCAGCGTCGGGCCAGCTGGCCGAGCACGGCCAGAACGTCGTCATTCACGAGTTCATCCACAAAATCGACATGCGCGACGGCCTGGCCGACGGCTGCCCGCCCCTGCCCTCGCGCAAGGCCCACGTCACCTGGCGCGCCGTGATGCTGCCTTCGTATGAAGTTTTTTCCGAGCAGGTCGCGCGGGCCGAACGCTTCGGAGCAGAGCCGCCCTGGCTCGATGCCTATGGCGCGACATCGCCGGCGGAATTTTTCGCAGTGGCCTGCGAAGCCTATTTCGTCAACCGCGAACGTTTCGCGCAGGATTTTCCGGACATGACGGCGCTGTTCGACCGGTTTTTCAAAACAAAATAGCGTCTTGCGCAATCGGCATATAGGTTTGTAGCTACTTATTTGATAGCTAGTGCAAAAAAAGCGCTGTCCGGACCCACTTTTCAGGCCCGGCCAGCGCAACAGTGCGGCGTCGAGCGGCGAAGCGCCCGATGAAAACGATTTTGCCGCTCGACGACCCATCGCCCCGGTCATCTTGTTGACCGGGCTGGTAGCTCGGGCCGTTCGGCTCATGTGTCTGGCTGGTTTGCTGACGCTGTGTCACCCCCTGCATGGCGGGTCGTCCATCTCAGGCGCCTCACTTATGCGGCGTTTCTGTGAAGCACCTTGTGGATAACAATGTTTACAAGCCGCGAAACCCGCGCCGTTAAAGGCTTTGCGGCGACAGCTTAAATATTGGTCGATAGCGCCCCATTTCGTTTGAACGAAGCAATGTTTTGTCGAATACCGGGGGTCTGGAGTGGGAACCCGGTTCAAGAGGGTCGCAGTGATCTTTTGTCAACCACAATTTTCCCTAAAGGGACCGCGAAATCCTGTGGATAACAATGTTGACAACCAAAAAAAGCCGCATGGATAGTGGCTTCCCGGGACACGCTCTGAACGCTTTAATGCGCGGAGGTTTTGTTAAACGTCGTCGCCAAGCAACTCAAATCCTCAGCGCGTCCAGCTGCGCTGACGGAACAGACCGAAAGTCCTTGACACCAGGCTTAACGCCGCAGCCAGCGCCGTCCTATCAACAGCCCTGCAACCAACGCGCTGCCGACAACCGCCATCGAAGGGCCTGACATCGCACGCGCCATGTTCACTGCAATGTCGCCGCTGCGAGGCGCAACCAGTTCCAGACGCCGCTTGGTCATCTTGAGACCCAGGTCGTCCAGCTGATCGGGAATCAGCCGCTCGGCTTCAGGCAACACGATCGTCTCCTCGTCGGCGACGTGGTGGATCACGTCGCGCATCAACTCCCGATAGGTGTCGTCATAGCGCGCATCGTCGGGCTTCATGCCGCGCAGCAGCGCGATCAGCCGCTTCATCTCCGAGTGTTCGGGGACGCTTTTTTTCAGGGCTTCGATGTCGCTCACGGCACGCAACGCCGGATAGAAGATTTCTTCCTCAAGCTGGGCATGCACCTCGAGCCACAGGCAGGCGGTGTTCACCAGACCGAGCTTGACCTGCGG
>Ga0136611_10003540_pt1 | contig 10915 bp, 12 predicted proteins | sample AntDrymUQ2232306_2_FD_106645 | JGI IMG/M metagenome (GOLD analysis project Ga0136611, IMG submission 106645) | Polar desert sand microbial communities from Dry Valleys, Antarctica - metaG UQ223 (23.06) | ecosystem: Environmental > Terrestrial > Soil > Desert | place: Antarctica: Dry Valley... | reverse complement strand
TCGGGATCTCGACCGCGGTGATGTAGAAGGCGGTGGGCAGGTCGGCGAGGATCGCGTCGACCTGGCCGCTGAGGAGCTGTTGCTTGGCGATGTTGGTGTCCTCGAGGACAGCGGGGTCCTCGGCGGGCTGGATCACGTCGCGGATCGCCGTGAGCGAGGTGGTGCCGGTCTGGGCGCCGAGCTTGAGGTCGGCGAGCTCCGCGACCGTAGTGGCGCCCGCGGCCGGGCTGTCCGCCAGGGCGATGACGGCCTGCGCGGCCTGGTAGTAGCCGTCGGAGAAGTCGACGACCTCGGCGCGGGCCGGAGTGATCGAGATCTGGTTGATGTCGAAGTCGAACTCCTTCGGACCCGGCTTGTAGGAGGTGTTGAACGGCACCGTGACCCACTCGACCTGGTCAGCAGCGAAGCCGAGCTGCTCGGCCACGGCGTAGGCCACCGCGGACTCGAAGCCCTGGCCGTTGGTCGGGTCGTCCTTGCGGAACCACGGGTCGTAGGCCGGCGAGTCGGTGCCGACCGTAAGCGCGCCCTCGGTCAGCGTCTTGCCCGCGGCGCACATGGTGGCCGAGGCCGACTCCTCCACCCCGGTGCTGGGCTCCGCCTCGGTGGGCGAGGACTCCTCGGCCGTGGTCTCGTCCTCCACCGGGGCGCACGAGGTCGCCAGGAGGAGCGGCACAGCCAGCAGGGACCCGAGAATGGTCAGGGTGGTCCTAGACGGGCGCATGGCTAGATCGTAGGGCCGCCCGCGCACCCTGTGGCGCTCGTGTCTCAAGCGTGGTCGTGTTGCTGGTTGGCCGCGTGCCCCCGTGCAGATCGTGGACCACGGCATGGCCGCGGCCGCGAGCGATCAGCCAGCGGTTGACCGACACGGTGAGCACGAAGGCGACCACCAGCGAGAAGGCCAGTGAGCCGAAGAGCAGCAGGCTCAGCCCGGAGTCCATTGCGCCCGGCACGGTCACCATCACCAGGTTGTCGATGACCTCCGTGGTGGCGATCGACAGGGTGTCGGCGGCGAGCGCGGATCATATACCCCCCTAGGGTATTTGCTACCAGTGCGCTCTTGCGAGTCGTGCAACTGGTTGCATACGCTCGCGTCCGTGACCCTCGAGCATGCCCTCCTCGTGGCCCTGCGGGAGCAGCCCGCCTCCGGCCTCGAGCTCGCGCGCCGCTTCGACCGGTCCATCGGCTACTTCTGGCACGCGACGCACCAGCAGATCTACCGGACCCTTGCCCGGATGGAGACCGGGGACTGGGTGCGGTCGGAGGCGGTCAGCCAGTCCGGCCGGCCGGCCAAGAGGGTGTACGACGTGACACCGGTCGGCGCCGACGTGCTGGCGACGTGGCTGGCCGCGCCGACTGCCATGGAGCCGCTGCGTTCCGAGCTCGCCGTCAAGCTGCGTGGCGCCTCCTTCGGTGACCGCGAAGCCGTGCTGGCCGTGGCCCGGGACAACCTCGCCGACCACGCGCTCCGGCTGGCGCACTACGAGCACCTCGCGAAACGCGACCACCCCGATCCGGCCGCACTGACCGACCACGCCCTCGACCAGTACCTCGTGCTCCGCGGCGGCATCCGCGTCGAGGAGTTCTGGGTCGGCTGGCTCACCGAGTACCTCGAGGCGCATTCCGGTGGTTGAGGTGCGAAGGCGCCCAGCGCCTGAGCCTCGAAACCCCGTGAGCCGAATGACAACCGAAAGCGAAGCCGATGACCGACTATCCCCACCTGCTCGAGCCGATCACCCTCGGCGACCTGACCCTGCGCAACCGGGTGGTGATGGGCTCGATGCACACCGGTCTGGAGGACGCCTTCTGGGACGTGCCCAAGCTGGCGGCGTACGTCGCCGAACGGGCGCGCGGGCAGGTCGGCCTGATCATCACCGGCGGCTACGCACCGACCAAGCGCGGCTGGCTCAAGCCACTGGCGGCCGAGAGATGACCACGCGCCTGCAGGCGATGCGGCACCGCCAGGTCACCGACGCCGTGCATGCCGAGGGCGGGGCGATCGCCCTACAGGTGCTGCACGCGGGGCGCTACGGCTACCACCCGTTCAGTGTCAGCGCGTCGGCGAAGAAGTCACCGATCACCCCGTTCTGCCCCTCGGCGCTGTCGACGCGCGGAGTCGACCAGACGGCCACGGCGTTCGCGCGGTCGGTGGCGCTGGCGCGCAAGGCGGGCTACGACGCGGTCGAGATCATGGGCTCGGAGGGCTACCTGATCAACCAGTTCCTGGCGCGTCGTACCAACGACCGCACCGACGCGTGGGGCGGCTCGGCCGAGACACGGCGGCGGTTCCCCCTCGAGGTCGTGAGGCGCTCGCGCGAGCTCGTCGGCGCCGACTTCCCGATCATCTACCGGATCTCGCTGCTCGACCTCGTTGAGGACGGCCAGACCTGGGACGAGGTCGTCGACCTCGCGCACGGACTCGAGGAGGCCGGGGTCTCGGTGCTCAACACCGGCATCGGCTGGCACGAGGCCCGCATCCCCACCATCATCACGCAGGTGCCGCGCGGTGCCTGGCGCTCGCTGACCGCGCGGCTCAAGGCCGAGGTGTCCGTGCCGGTCTGCGCGTCCAACCGGATCAACACCCCCGAGCTCGCCGAGTCGATCCTGGCCGCGGGCGAGGCCGACCTGGACTCGATGGCCCGCCCGCTGCTCGCCGACCCCGACTTCGTCGCCAAGGCCGCCGCCGGCCGCGCCGACGAGATCAACACCTGCATCGCCTGCAACCAGGCCTGCCTCGACCACGTGTTCGCCAACCGGAAGGCCTCCTGCCTGGTCAACCCGCGTGCTTGCCGGGAGATCGAGCTGGTGCTGCTGCCGACCCGGAGCGCCGGCACCGTCGCGGTCGTCGGCGCCGGTCCCGCCGGCCTCGCGACCGCGGTCTCCGCGGCCGAGCGCGGCCTCGCGGTCACGCTCTTCGAAGCATCATCGATACTAGGCGGCCAGTTCCGGTTGGCGATGGCGATCCCCGGCAAGGAGGAGTTCGCCGAGACGTTGCGCTACTACACCCGCCGGCTCGAGGTGCTCGACGTCGACGTACGCCTGGGCATCGAGGCCACTGTGGCCGAACTGGCGGAGTACGACGACGTGGTCGTCGCCACCGGCGTGGTCCCCCGGATGCCCGTGCTGGACGGCATCGACCACGCCAGCGTCGCGTCGTACGCCGAGGTGCTGCGCGGCGAGGTGGTGCCCGGACGCCGCGTGGCCGTCGTCGGTGCGGGCGGCATCGGCGTGGACGTGGCGCACTGGCTGACCCACGAGCCGGAGGACCTCGGTGAGTGGATGGCGCACTGGGGCGTCGGCGACCCGTCGCTGCATGCCGGCGGGCTCACCGAGCGCAAGCCGCGCTCGCCGTCCCGTGAGGTGACGCTGGTGCAGCGCAAGACCACCACGATCGGCATCGGCCTGGGCAAGACGTCGGGCTGGGCGCACCGCGCCGTCCTCAAGCAGAGCGGGGTCGTCCAGGTCTCCGGCGCGACCTACGTCCGCGTCGACGACGACGGCCTGCACCTCACCGTCGACGGCTCCCCCGTGGTCGTGCCCGCCGACACCGTCGTGGTGTGCGCGGGCCAGGCGTCGGTTCGCGGCCTGTACGACGACCTGGTCGCGGCATCGGCGGGGTCGACCAGCGGGCAGGGAGTCCACCTCATCGGCGGGGCCGACGTGGCCGCCGAGCTCGACGCGAAGCGGGCGATCGAGCAGGGAACCCGGGTCGCCGCTGCGCTCTGACTACCCGCCGTCAGGTGCGCTCGAGGCGAAACCCCGCCATCGAGCGCGCGTGGGCGGCGAACTCCGGGACCTCCGCGGCGAGCTCCTCGAAGTCCTCCGCGGTCAGGGCGAGCAGCCGCACCGGGGTCATCGCGACGACGTTCGCCGTCCGTCGGCCGTGCTCGAGGACCGCGATCTCCCCGAAGGTGCTGCCCGGGCCGAGCGAGGTGACCGTCTCGTCGTCACTGGTCACCGCCGCCGTGCCCTCCATCACCACGAACAGGTGATAGGCGAAGTCGCCTTAGCGGGCGAGGACCGTGCCCAGGTCGGCGACGACCTCCGTCAGCCGTTCGGCCGCGCGGCTCCGCTGGTCGTCGGTGAAGTTCTTGAAGAGCGGGATCGATCTGAGTTCGTGCGAGTCCATGGCGCCTCCTTGCCGATCCCACCCTGGCCACTGTGACCCCGCACGTCAACGGTTCCCGAGCATGCGTGGGTAGGTTGGCGAGGTGATCCGGGATCTGACCGACGACGAGGCCCGCAAGGCCCTGGTGCTCAAGTGGGGCATGGTCCCCGAGGGTGTGCTGCCCGCGTGGGTCGCCGAGATGGACTACGCCTGCGCGCCGGTCATCACCGAGGCCCTGCTCCAAGCGGTGTCCGACGGGGTGCTCGGCTACCCGCCGTTCGAGCAGGGCGGCGGTGCCCTGGGGGCGGCGTACGCCGGGTTCGCTCGCCGGCACTACGGCCAGGAGATCGACCCCCGCCAGGTGCTGCCCGTGGTCGACGTGACCGCAGGCGTCCGGGTCGCGATCGACGTGCTGTCCGAACCGGGACCGCTGGTGATGCCGGGCCCGGCGTACTCCCCGCAGCTCGCCGTCGCCGAGATCACCGGCCGCGAGCGAGTCGACCTGCTCGTCGACGCCGATGCGGAGCGGGCCGAGCTCGACCTCGACCGGCTCGAGAAGCACCTGGGCGACGGCGCGCAGACCGTGCTGCTCACCCAGCCGCACAACCCGTGGGGGCGGGTCTTCACCCGCGCCGAGCTCGAGGGCGTGCGTGACGTCGTGCTGCGCCACGGCGCCCGGGTGGTGAGTGACGAGATCCACGCGCCGCTGGTGCTGCCCGGCGCCGAACACGTGTCCTACCTCGACCTCGACGAGACCGCCGACCACGCGGTCGCGATCGTGGCGGCCTCGAAGGCCTTCAACACCGCCGGGCTGCGGTGCGCCCAGATCGTGGCGTCGCACCAGCCCACCTGCGACCGGCTGCTCGCCGTGCCGATGGCGCGCAACGACTCGTGGTCGTCGCTTGGCGTGGTCGCGGCGATCGCGGCCTACACCCACGGTGACGCCTGGCTCGCCGCGCTCGTCGACCGCCTCGACAGGCAGCGGACCCTGCTCGGCGAGCTGCTGGCCGAGCACCTGCCGCAGGCCCGGAGGCGGCCGCTCGAGGCAACGTACCTCTCCTGGCTAGACCTGCGCGCCTACGGCCACGACGACCCGGCGCAGGTGATCCTCGACCGTGGTCGGGTGCAGGTGTCGCCTGGTCACGACTACCAGCCGGGCCTGCCCGGCCACGTCAGGCTCAACATCGCCACCTCGCCCGAGCGGCTCACCGAGATCGTGCGCCGGATGGCGGCCGCGCTCACCTGAAAGTCGGCGACACTGGTCGAGGTGCGGGGCCACCGCACCCACCTCACAGTCTCGAGGCTCGTCGCTGGGGCTCCTCACACCTCGACCAACGGGCACCCCCATCGACCGGTGGTGGGGCCGTCAATCCTCGCGGAGGAGGCCGACCTTGCGCGCGAGGTTGGCGGCGAGGTCGGCGGGCGAGAGGGTGCCGGCCGCGAGGCGGGAGGTCGGCCATTCGGAGACGTCGAAGCCCGACAGGGTCGCGAAGTCCGCGAGGTCGCCGGCGTAGATTTCGGCCAGCCGGCTCATGTCGTCGGGGGTTGGCGGGGCGCCGACCTGGTCGCGGGGGGTGGGGTTCTCACGCTGTTTGGGATAGGCGTGCCACGGCCCGATCCCGAGGAACGTCGCGAGGTCGTCGAGCACGTCGTGCGGCTCGGTCACGAACCGGCGGAACGGCACCAGGTGCCACTGCGACCGGTCGTAGATCGACAGTCCGCGGCGCAGTTGTGCGCCGTACAGCCCGCGCACCACCATCGCCGCCCGCCGCATCTCCCGCGAGGTCTTGCCGGGCGGGAGGCCGTTCATCAGGGACAGGTCGCCGAAGATCTGGATCGACCGGCTGAACGACGGGTAGGACGGCTGCCGCTTGCGCTCCATCGACCACTGGGAGAACGCTCGCTCGATCGGGTCGCGGAAGGTCGCGACCAGTGACATGTCGGGGTTGTAGCGGTGCATCCGCTCCAGCGCCTCGGGCCACCAGATGTACGACGGGGTGGCGTCGCCGGCGATCCGTTGGCCGGCCGCGGTGCGCCGGACGCCGTAGTGGCTGTAGTCCGGTGCCGACCAGTCCAGCCGCTCGTCGTCGAAGAAGTGCAGCTCCTTGGCGTCGCCGCGCGCGATGTGGCGATGCCGCACCAGCATCGAGTGCAGCGTGCTGGTCGCGGCCTTCTGCACCCCGACGATCCCGAAGGAGATCGACAGGTCGTGCGTACGCAGTTCGTCGGGCATGTCGGCAGACCTCAGTCGGTGACGAACTTGGCGGCGAACCTGCCGGCGAGCTCCGCGGCCGTCATCTCGCCGGTGGCGATGCGCCGGGTCGGCCAGGCCGAGACATCGAAGCCCGACAACCTCTCGAAGATCGCGAGGTCGTCGGTGTAGCGCTCGACCAGCCGGGTGACGTCGGCCTCACTCGGGGCGGTGCCGACGTGCGCCTCGGGGGTCGGGTTGAGCCGGAGCGGGGGGTACTTGCGGAAGCGGTGGATGCCAAGGAAGTCGGTGAGTTGGTCGAGCGCGCCGGTGTAGTCCCGCACCCACTCGGCGAAGTTGAGCATGAGCCACTGCGACCGGTCGAACTGCGCGAGACCGCGCTCGAGCTGCGCGCCGTAGAGCCCCCGGATCACCATGCTCCGCCGGTGCACGCTCCACCGACCGGCGCCGGGTGGCACCCGGTCGAGCATCGACTCGTCGTCGAACAGCTCGATGGCCTCGCTGAACTCCGGGTAGGCGTTCTTCTGCTTGCGCCCCATCGACCACTGCGAGAAGGCCCGCTCGATCGGGTCGCGGAAGCTCGCCACCAGCAACATGTCGGGGTTGTAGTCGCGCATGCGGGCCAGCGCTCCGGGCCACAGGATGTAGGACGGAGTCGCGTCGACTGCGAACTCCTGCTGCGCGGCGATCTTGGTCCCGTAGTAGTGGGAGTAGTCCGGCGCCGACCAGTCGCGTTCCTCGTCGTCGAAGAAGTGCAGCTCCTTGCCCGCGAAGTGCCACCGGCGGTCGGCGCGGGCGGGATCGTTGGCGAAGGTGGGTGCGACCAGGCGGTGCCGGGTCAGCATCGTGTGCATCGTGCTGGTGGCGCCCTTCTGCACCCCGATGATCGAGGCCGTGATGGGGATCCGGCCGAGCTCGACCGGGCGGTCCTGTGCGTTCGGTTCGGCTGTCATGACTGCGAGGCCTCCCGGGCGCCGAGCCGGTGCGCGCGGAAGACCTCACGGTCGGCGTGCGGCAGCCACTCGTGGGTGACGTGGTCGATCACGTGCACGCCCGCGGGCGCCTCGATCCGGTGCAGGTGCGGCCAGCCCTCCCACTCTCCACGGCCGAGCGCCTCGAAAAGCTCGTACTCACGGCGCTTGCGGGCGGTGCGGAAGTTGTCGGCGAACGCCTCGGGCGCGGTCCAGTGGGCGAACTCGTCGGAGTCGAGCCACTTGAGCTCGAGGCTGGCACCGTCGGGGAGCCGCACGAACTCGACGTCCTCGGGGTAGGCGCGCAGCTCCCACTCGAAGGCCTTCACGTGGGTGTACGCCGGGCCCATCGGGTAGCCGTAGGCCTCCACGTTGGGCAGACCCAGGTCGAGGTAGGCGACCCGGTCGTTGTCGACGTACAGGCTGTGCCGCGGGACGCGCACGATGACGTCCTTGCCGGGCAGCTGCCAGGCCAGGTCGTGGATCAGGCCCTCGGCGTCCTCGGTGAGGACCATGTCGCCGTCCCACTTCAGGGAGTAGCCGGTCTGCACGTGGGCGAAGGACCAGTTGTAGAAGTAGACGAGGCTGTGGATCGAGTCGGCGCGTGTGCCGAGGTGCTCGGGGCCGCAGCGGCTGACGTCGAAGGGGTAGTCGAAGACCCGCATCTTGTCCTCGAAGCCGTGGTCGCGGGCGACCTGCATCGCCACGTCCGGGGTGCCGTCGTCGGACTGGTTGTCGACCAGCACGACCGCCTGGGTCGCGCGCAGCAGCGGCGGCAGCACCCAGGGCAGGGAGCGCGCCTCGTTCTTGACCCGCAGCACCGAGGTGGTGCCGGGCTTCGGCCCCCCCTCGCCCTCCCAGGGCCAGCGGACCTCGAAGTCGTCGCGTCGCTCGAGGTTCGTCGAGCCCGAGGGTTCGGTGGTCGAGCTTGTCGAGACCACCGTCATCGGTCGCCCTTCCGGGCCTCGAGCCGCTGCTTCACGGCCCGTCGGGCACCGGCCGGGACCATCGCACGGAGGCCGTGCGGGATCCGGGACCCCTCACCCGGCTCGTCGATGTCGGCGACCGCCGTCAGCCGGTCGCGCTCGGCGACGACGCCCTCCTGGCGGGCGCTGGCCGCGGTCGACTGGGTGAGCAGCTCGGCCTCGGTGTAGTAGTCGACATAGGCCCCGCGCAGCTGGTCGAGGGTGGCGCGCACCTCGGGGGTGTCGCCGTCCTTGTCGGCCAGCCGGTCCAGGGCCACCCACGACTCCTGGGCGATCTCACGCAACCGCGCTGGCACGGTCACGTCGTCCCAGGTCAGCTGCACGCGGCGCAGCGACGGGTCGATGAAGGAGTGCACCTTGCGAAGGTCCTGCGCGGACGCCCGCTGCACCCCGGCGTAGCGGAGGCGCTCCCCTAGCTCGAAGACCGGCACCGTCCAGTCGTCTAGCAGGTCGGCGTAGCGCACGAAGGCCCGCTCGCTGTCGCGGGTCGCGCGCTCGGTGTGCAGCATGACGTTGACCCAGCCCGCCGTGCGGCTGATCTCGCCGATCCTCGACGCCTTGCCGGCGTAGTACTTCTGCTTGCTGCCCACGACCTCGGTGACCGGGCGCAGCATGGTGATGTACGTCGGGGTCGCGCGGCAGCGGATGGCCGCACCACGCCACATGCCGAGGAACCACACCAGCCGCGGGTCCTTGACGACGAGCTCGCTGGTGCCCGACTGGCTGTCGGTCCCGGCCTCGGCGTCCGCGAACTGGTCCTCGAGCCACTCGAAAAGCTCGTTGCGGAAGACCTCGCGCATCGCCGGGCGCTCGGTGTCGAACCACGCCTGCGGCCGCGCGTCGGCCGTCTGGACCCGCACCCGGTTGAGCAGCCGCTCGTGGAACTCCACGATCCACTGCGGCTCCCCGAACCCCTTGGGGTTAGTGGCGTCGGCCCCGACCTCCGGCTGCGGGACGTGCATCCCGAGGGCCTGGAGGGTGCCGGACATGGTGCTGGTGCCGCTGCGGCCCGAGCCCACCACGAAAGCGATCCGCCGGCCACCGTCCGGCGTGATCGCAGGAGTCTCATCAGGGGTGGTCGACATGGCGGTCAGCCTACGACCCGCGCTAGTCGCCCGGAACTCCGCGCGAGGGTCTCGATACGCCTGGGTCCCTCACTAGGCTGGCGCGCATGCTGATCTCCGACACCCACCGGATGGTGTTCGTCCACGTGCAGAAGACGGGGGGCGTGACCGTCGGCCAGGTGTTGGAGGAGGCGGTTCCCGACGTGCGGCGGTGGCCGGAGCGCGGGATCAAGCACGCGACGCTGGCCCAGCTGATCGACGCGGAGCCGGAGCTGACGGCGTACTGGACCTTCGGCTTCGTCCGGAACCCGTGGTCGCGGCTGGTGTCGTGGTGGGCGATGGTCGAGAGGTTCGACGAGCTGGCCCGGCAGGGCGTGGAGCGGGCGCAGGCGCGGTTCGACAACAACGCCTTCCTCCGGACCTCACGGGGGTACGTCGACTTCGAGACGTTCGTGATGGAGGGGCCCGCCGAACTCGACCGGCTCCGCACCCCGCAGCTGACCTACCTGACCAGCGAAGCGAAGACGATCGACTTCGTGGGCCGCACGGAGTCGTTCAAGGCCGACCTGCAGCACGTCTTCGACCACCTCGGCCTGACCTTCCCCGCCGAGCTGCCGCACCGCAACAAGAGCCCCCACGCGCACTACACGACCTACTACTCCCCGGAGTCCCGTGACCGGGTGGCCGAGCTGTTCGCCCCCGACATCGAGGCGTTCGGCTACGAGTTCGGGCCCGCCCCGGCCGGGTCCTAGACTCACCCGCGTGCGCATCACCGTCCTGGGCTGTGGCTACCTCGGAGCCACCACCGCCGCCGGCATGGCCGAGCTGGGTCACGAGGTCCTGGGCGTCGAGATCGACCCCGACAAGCGGGACCAGCTCGTGGCAGGCAAGGTCCCGTTCTTCGAGCCCGACCTCCAAGAGCTGCTCACGACGCACGTCGAGAGCGGGCGGCTGCGCTTCACCGACGACTACGCCGAGGCCGCGGCCTTCGGTGACGTCCACTTCATCTGCGTGGGCACCCCGCAGCTCGCCGAGGGGATGGGCGCCGACCTCAGCCAGGTCTACAGCGCGGTCGAGCCGCTCGCACCGCACCTGACCCGGCCGGCTCTGGTCGTCGGCAAGTCCACGGTCCCCGTCGGCACCGCGCCCGCGCTGGCCGCCCGGCTGGCCGAGCTCGCTCCCGTCGGGGCGGACGCCGAGCTGGCCTGGAACCCCGAGTTCTTGCGCGAGGGCTTCGCCGTCGAGGACACGCTGCGCCCCGACCGGCTGGTCTTCGGCGTCACCTCCGAGGCCGCCGAGCAGACGTTGCGCGAGGTCTTCGCGACCGCGCTCGCCGCCGACACGCCCGCGATCGTGACCGACTTCGCCACTGCCGAGCTGGTCAAGGTGTCCGCCAACGCCTTCCTGGCCACCAAGATCTCCTTCATCAACGCGGTCGCCGAGGTGTGCGAGGTCACCGGCGCCGACATCGTCGACCTCGCCGACAGCCTGGGCCACGACGACCGGATCGGCCGCAAGTTCCTCAACGCCGGTGTCGGCTTCGGGGGCGGCTGCCTCCCCAAGGACATCCGTGCCTT
>Ga0136611_10003539_pt1 | contig 10918 bp, 14 predicted proteins | sample AntDrymUQ2232306_2_FD_106645 | JGI IMG/M metagenome (GOLD analysis project Ga0136611, IMG submission 106645) | Polar desert sand microbial communities from Dry Valleys, Antarctica - metaG UQ223 (23.06) | ecosystem: Environmental > Terrestrial > Soil > Desert | place: Antarctica: Dry Valley... | reverse complement strand
CCCTCTTCAGAGGACCGATGTCCTCGCGGGGAGGGCAGGGAGCTTCCCAAGCCATACAACGTGCTTGTGCATTCGCGGCGCGAACGCGGGATGCGGTCCGGGAGATTGGGGCACTACGGATGCAGAATGTGGACCTGCTGCACCGACGGGTGCTGGTACGGGCATCGCTGAGCGAGGTAGCCGGAACGGTCCATCCCAACCTGCCGCCCAAGACCGGTGAGGGGCGGGAGGTTGTGCTGGACACGTCGTTAGTACGGATGCTCGGCGACTATCTCAATACCCAGCCGGCCAAGGGGCCGAACGACTTTCTGTTCACGGCTCCCGACGATCACACCAAGCCAGTGCGGCATGGCGGCTGGTTCTACGGGAAGGTGTTCAAGCCTGCCGTTCGGCGGGCCGGACTGCCGCCCGGACTCCGGGTCCATGACCTCCGGCACACTTGCGCGTCAGTCGCTGCTGATTGCGCAGAGCGTCCCGGCGAAGGAGATCCAAGAACGGCTCGGCCATTCGTCCTACGCCATAACGATGGACTGCTACGGGCACCTGTACCCAGCGGCCAAGGAGCAACTCCGGGACGCGCTAGAGCGAGCCTTTCACGTCGTCTGAAAGGGGCCCATAAGGGGCCTGGCCAACACCAGTCGGTCGCTGCTCATGGGGACTTATGCTGCTCATGGGGACTTATCCCGTTTGACCAGCGGAAACGTTACGATTGGAAGCACCAGGAGGGCTCGCCTAGTGGCCGATGGCGGCGGTCTTGAAAACCGCTAAGAGGGGTGACTCTCTTCGTGGGTTCGAATCCCACGCCCTCCGCGATCTGAGGGCACATGACGCTCTTTCACACCAGATCCGAGGGCTAGCCGGACCGGCCGGGCTCCTTCCATGGTTCGGCGCACCGAGCCCGGCGGAAACGCCTCCGGAGTTCCGTCCAGTTCACCGTCGTTGCACGACCCAGTCGTCCCGGTACCACTGCACGATTGTGACGGCGACCTGAACCACCGCACGCGCTTCCCGCAGCGACGGAATGCGCGTGGCTCCACCGCCGTGGCGGTCATGGTTCGGCCAGATGAGTCGAAGCAGGACTTTGAGGTCCGCACCCGGCTTCGGCACACTGCTGGGGTGAGCGCTGACCAGCTCGCTTTGATCGCTACCGATCCGCAGGTTGTGCATGGCCACGCGGTCATCGCAGCTACCCGAGTACCAGTGAGCGTGGTCTTGGACTGCATCTCAGCCGGCATGACGGTCGAGGAGATCGTGTTTGAGTATCCGGCTGTGACGACGGATGGCATCCGAGCGGCGGCGGCCTACGGTGCGCTGCTCGCCCGCGACGAGATCGTGCCTCTGCCCACCCCGGAATGAGAATCAAGCTCGATGAGAACCTTCCGGCATCGGCTGGCGGGGTCTTGTCGCCTTCGGCCATGACGTCGACACGACCGAGGGCGAGGCCATGGTCGGGGCACGGACGGCGAGGTTGTGGCCGCCGCTTTAACGCGGAACGCCTCCTGATCACCCTGGACAGAGGGATGGGTGAGGTTCGTCATTACCCTCCGGGACACCACTCAGGAGTGATTGTGCTGCGGCTCGACAACCCGTCAGCGGCCAGCGCGCGTAGAGCCATTGACAGTCTGGCGTCGACCCACGACCTTGAGCCACTTGTCGGTTGTGTAGTCATCTTCCAGCGCGGTCTGCTGAGAATCCGGCGACCGTGACAGCGTTCACGCGGCGGGAGGGTCGGGGCCGGCGCCTCGAACAGGATCAGGGGGTGTGAAAACCATCCTGCGAGGTCCGCAATTAGGATCTCAGGAGATCGGCGACAAACCAGACCCGCGCTCTGCACCGCCTCTGCGAGCGGTCCTGGTCGGTTGTAGGTCGAGACGATCAGGCTGGCGGTGACCATCCTGTTAACGTTCGGTTCTCGGGACGCTGCTCGGGAGGTCCTCGAGTGGCGGTCGCGCCGCGGGAAGCCCTGACCGATTACGCGGGAGGCGTGGGCACGTGGGGTTCGACGAAATCGTGTTCCTTTTTCCCGGGCATGAGAACTTGGCCGGCCTGCGAAGGCTCGACGTGGACCGTGACTGGCGCCACTTCACCACCGGCCTGTCCGCGTGGGTGCTCCAGACGTATCTGCGGCTGCATGAGCGCGGCCTGCCCGTGCAGCTCACCGACAGGATGCCCAACAACGGAATCGTCGTGATGCATGCCCACAGTGGCGCTGCCGTGCAGCACGCAGGCATCCCACCTGCTGTCGTGGTCGTCGGCGTCAGAGCCGACAAGCCGGCCCAACACTTCGCCGACTTCGAGATTGTGCAGAACAACAGGTCCGCGGATGGACGCTCGTTCGCTGTCCCGCACTGGCCACAGCCAGGTCTCCTCGCTCGCGACGCTCAGCGAGGGCACCTGCTGGGCAAGGCCGGGTACAAGGGACATCTCAAAATGCTCAACCCGGCGCTGCGCTCAACCGCGTGGGAGGAGCACCTGCGTCAGGCAGGCATCGCCTGGTGCTGCGATGCAGTGCCCTTCGGCGGCCCGGGCAGCGTGTACCAAACCGTGGCTTGGAACGACTACCAGCGCGTCGACGCTGTCGTCGCGGTGAGACCGGAATGGCGAGGTTCCTACCCGACCAAGCCGGCGACCAAGCTGGTCAACGCATGGCTCGCGGGTGTCCCTGCCGTGCTGGGCCCCGAAGATGCCTATCGTGAGCTGCGGCGCGGCCGCTTGGATTACCTGGAGGTCCGTTCCCTGACAGAGGCAGAGCGCGCGGTTGACCGGTTAGCCACCGACAGCGGTCTCTACCTGGACATGGTGGCCAACGGGCGGACCCGGGCATCGGCGTTCACGGCCGAGGAGGTAGCCCAGCGCTGGGCGACGCTGCTCTTCGAGGATCTGCCACGTGCCCTCGCTGCAGGAGGAGGGCGTCGGGCGGCCAGTCGGCGCAGCGGCCTGCGAGGCTGGCGGCGCCGTGGCATTTCGGCTCTTCGAAGTTCGCGGAGGCCCTGAGATCATCAGCTGGTCGTGATAGGCCGAGACATATTCGCCCCCAGGTGACCGTCTCGTCGCCGGTGTCGATACCCGAGCAGAGACGCCGCTAGCCTTGCCTCCATGCCTGATTTCTTCGCCACCGACCGGCAGGATCCGCTGCACTCGGGTGCTGAACGGCCGATGCTCGACGGGTGGCTGGACTATCACCGTGACACCCTCTTGCGTAAGTGCGAGGGCCTGGATGCCGACCAGCTTCGGCTTCGCTCCTGCGAGCCGTCTACGCTGACCCTGCACGGCCTCGTCCGGCACATGGCCGAGGTGGAGGCGTGGTTCAACAACGACCTCCTCGACGGCGAGACTCCCAAGATCTTCTACTCCGAGGAGCGACCGAACGACGACTTCGACGCCTTGGACGCCGCCAGCATCCGAGACGACGTCGCGATCTACCGACGGATGGTCGAGCGTTCCCGAGCCTTTGCCGCCCGTACGCCGGACCTCGACACCGTTTGCTCGACCAGCCGCAGCGGCCATCGCATTACCTTGCGCTGGATATACCTGCACATGATCGAGGAGTACGCCCGGCACAACGGACACGCCGACCTACTCCGGGAACGAATCGACGGGGCGGTCGGCGACTGAGGTTCCGATGTTCGAGCACCGACCCGGTGAAGGCTTTCTCGACCGCTGTGACGGCGGGCGCCAGCTCCTCGACGCCGTCCGTCGCGGACTGCCTGCTGACGATCCGCTCATTCTTGGTCTGCCGCGCGGGGGCGTTGTGGTCGCCGCCGAGTTGGCCAGGGACCTACCGGCCGAACTCGACGTCCTGATCGTGCGTAAGGTCGCCCATCCGTCCCGCCCCGAGCTGGCGCTCGGCGCGGTCACCGCAGGCGGCGCCTACCGCAACGAAAGCCTGCTACGTCGCCTCGGCATCACGAACGCGACGTTCGAGCAGCTGGCCGCCGTACAGGCCGCGGAGGTTCGGCGCCGAGAGCGTGACTTTCGCGCCGAACGGCCGCCGCTGGCGCTGGCCGGCCGTGCCGTCCTGCTGGTCGATGACGGGGTGGCGACCGGTGCCACCGCCACGGCAGCAGTGCGGGCGGCGCGAGCTCAAGGCCCGGCCTGGCTGGGCTTTGCCGCGCCCGTGGGCTCGGTGAGTGCCGTTGATGCGTTGTCCGACGAGGTGGATCACCTGATCTGCCTGCTGATCCCTTCGATGTTTCGGTCCGTCAGCCGGTTCTACCGGGACTTCCCCCAGACCACCGACGAGGAGGTGCGCGACATCCTGTCGAGCACCTGAACTCAGCCCGAGGCTGTTCACGGAACCTCATCGGAACCGAACTGGCGATCAGAACGGTGGGACCTCGGGTAGCGGCGGTGGTCGGGGGTCGGGTCCCGTCGCTTGTCTCGCGTGTCGGAGTCTGCGCCGGTTCGGGCGGCGACAGCGCTATCCGGCTGGGGCCGCTGTCCGACAACGGGCCTGCTTCCGAGGCGAGACCTTCCGCGCCGCGTTCGCCGCGACGACCTGCTGCTGCGGCACGTCCGTACCCGAGTCAAGAGCCCGCAGACCAACGGCGTCATCGGGCGATTCTTCGGCACCGTCAAGTACGAGCACCTCTACCGTGCCCTCATCGATGACGGTGACGCCCTGGCGATGGAGTCCCTCGCTACCGGCACATCAACACCGTCCGACCCCGTCAAGCCCTCGGTGAGCGAACGCCGCGGGTGGCTTACTTCGCCCGGTAAGCGCAGCCGCTCGCTGTGAACGTCTGCGTTTGGCAGGGTGAGCGCGTGACGATCCGCGCCCCTCTGGATCAGCGGTGCAGCGCCGCCGGCATTGCTCCCGACGCGGACCCGGTGGATGCCTGGCGCCAGCTACGGACGGCCGACGGGCTTGCTGCGACCATTATTGATCTCTACGAGCTGGCGGCACGTCGACGAGGGTTGAAGGTCGATGACCTTCCAGCGGCAGAGCGCCACGCCTTGGCGCGCTCGGTCATGCCCGACATCTGGCCCGGCTGGAATGTGACCCCCGGCAGCGAGCGCGTCGGCGACGTGATCACGATCGTCGACTACGACCCAGCGTGGCCGGACCGCTTCGCAGCCTGGCGGCAGGTGCTTCGCGCTGCGCTGGGGACCACCGCTGTCCACATCGAACACGTCGGTTCGACATCTGTACCGGGCTTAGCGGCTAAGCCCATCGTCGATGTACAGATCAGCGTCGCCGACGTGGCCAATGAGGAGGCATACGCACCGGAGTTGGGGGCCATCGGCCTCCAACTCCGCAGCCGCGACACCTTCCATCGCTACTTCCGGCCGTTCCCCGAACGTCCTCGCGACATCCACGTGCACGTCTGCCAGCTGGGCTCAGAATGGGAGGCTGAGCACCTGCGCTTCCGCGACCATCTCCGCGCGCACCCCGAAGCGCGCGATGCATACGCCCAGGCCAAGCGAGCCGCCGCTGCGCTATGGGCTGATGACGGTCTGGCCTACACAGACGCCAAGACCGAGGTCATCCTCAACATCATCACGCAAGACGCCGCACCACCGACCATTCCGCGGCGTTGACCGGAACTGTGCCCAACCCATGCAGCCGCGCCCACCCGCTACCGGCGGATTGCCCATCGGCGGACCTACGCCGGCAGAGTCACCTCGAGGAACTCCAGGTCGGCCGAGGGATGGCTGAGCTTGTACGGCGTTCCCGCCGGAACGGCGACCGCCACGCCTTTGGACAACGACTGATCGCCGAGGCCGTCCACTCCGAGCAATGCGTCGCCGGACAGGACGTACCAGAACTGGAACTCCCCGTCGTGCGTCACCGGATCCGTGCCAACCGGCTCGCTGACCCGCACCACCCGGGCGCCGGCCAGGCCGTCGGTCGCTGCACCGATGCCGGTGTCCCGGCAGTCGAAACCCGGGACCCGCCACGGTACCCACGCGGCCGACGCGGCCTGGTGGCGGACGAAGAGCTGACCGCTGAAGCTCCGTTCGGGGCGGACATCGCCGGTGGGCAGGACAAGCACATGGTCGACCCCGGTCTCGTGCTCTGCCGGACAGCCGATCTCGATCACTTCCAGGCCCGGCGAACTCTCCAGCACCCGGTGCCGGATCTGAGGTGGCTGCAGCACGCAGTCCCCGGCTTGGAGCAGGAACGGCTCGCCCTGGTCTTCATAGACCACGCGCACCCAGCCGGCCGCGCAGTAGATCATCTGGAAACGGATCCGATGGTGGTGCACGTAGTCCGGAACCGGACCGCCCTCGGGAATGAGAACATGCGAGGCGATGAACCGGCCGCCCTGGCGTTCGGGAAGCAGATCCCGGTAGAGCATTCCGGCCCGGCCTGCCTCGCCGGGGGACCCGTCGGGCCGGGACAGCTCGAACACCGACACGCCCTCGGGCACCGCCAGCGGCGCGACGGCGTCGACAAGTTCGATGCGGGTGCCGTTCGGTGCGGTGAGCACCCCTCCGGCAAGGCCGTCGCCGCTGAGCCGCAGCACACCGGGATCGCCAGATCCGTTGCGTACCAACCGGACGCGGACGCCGTAGCCGGACAGCACGGCGATCGCGGGGTCGTCCGCCGGCATGATCATGTCGAGCTGGAAACCCAACCGTTCGGTGAAGAAATCTAATGACGGTTCGAGCTCAGCGCAGGGCAGCACCATTTCGGCCGTGGTGTAGTCAGGCATCCGTCGACCCGCTGGCCCGGTCCTCGGCCAGGGTGTGGCCGACGAGGGCATTCGCATGTCCGTGGCCCATTCCGTGCTCGGTCTTGAGCCAGGTCACCAGTTCCATGTGCTTGCCCAGTTCGGAGGACCGGATGAGGGTCTTCCACTCAGAGATCGGGCGGCCGTACTTCTTCTCGACCGACGGAAAGTACGTCTCCGGACCTTGCGCCTGCTCCGCCATCCGCCGCCTCCAGTTGCTGTCGGGGCACCCAGCCCGGATCAGCCTACGGGGCAGCAGCGGCCTGTCAGCCGGGCGTCAGGCGGGTGACAGCCCCGGGTTCCCGGCCTCGGTGACAAAGGTGGCCGTCGTACTCACCGGTGACTGGCGGCTGGCGATCAAGGCCACCGTCCGCGCCTCGGTCAGCCACTGCGAGCGGTCGATGGTCATCCGCAGATAGCCCCGTCGTGACCCGTCGAAGTACTTCACCTGCGGGTTGAGCCAGGGGTTCGCCGCCTTGATCAGCGGGTCGAACTCGGTCGGGAAGTCTGAGGATGGACGTCGCCGCCGTCCGGCAGCGGATCGCCGCTGACGATGCCGAGCAGGAACGGATCGGCCCGCACAGTTGGCCGCTGAGGAGGGTCGGGTGTCGCGCAGCACTGTCGCTCCGGCCACAGCCGCCGCCGTGCCGAGCAGGAAGTTGCGTCGCCCCCAGAGCTGCCGTCATGAGGGGATCGAACACGGCCGAGTACGCCGCCGCAACGGAGAGAGGCGAGTGGGCGTCGAGCGGACGGGTAGTTGGTCAGACCGGAACGGTGAGGGTGGCCGCCATCCCGCCGTCGACGTCGCCGGTCACCGAAGCGAGTGGCACGGAGTAGCCGTCACTAAAGACGTTGTCGGACTCCAGCGAAGTCTGCTGCAGGTTGCCGACGCTCCGGCTTAGCAGTCGGTGGCGTAGACGAGGGCGCTGTAGTCCTGGGGCAGCGCGAGCTGCGACGTTCGCAGCGTGCGCGTGGCGGCGGTGGCGTCCTGAAGGCTGGCGTACACCTCGAAGTGGATGTGCGGCCAGCGCCCGGAGTACGCCGCCGGGCAGATGCTCGCGAACGTGACGTTGCCGGCGCTGTCGGTCTCCTGCACGCCCCGCAAGTCCGCTGCCAGCGCCGGCGTACGACGTCGGTCCGTTCGCGCTGCACAGCCTCGACCTGCCGCACTACGTGCCGACCGCCGGCGTACGCCTCAGCGCGCCAGGCCTCGCCCCCGGCTGTTGCTCACCCACTTCTAGGCCGGGCAACGATCGGGACCGGTCCCCCGTCGAGGCACGGTCGGCCGACAACGGCGAGGTGTTGATCGCGACCGAGGGGCTGCGGATCGTGCTGTCCTGACGTTCGGAAGGGATCTCAGAAGGGGGGATGATCTCAGAGGGGATAGGGCCCGAATCGGCCCCAGGCGACCAGCACGGCCATCGTCGCCAGTACGACGTTGACGCCGATCGCTGACCGCTCGTTGCGTCGCGCGTGCGTGATCATGGCGCCCATCATGAGCAGAGCGAGGCCGGTGGCCGCGATCGGAACCAGGATCGGCGCAATGTCGAGGAAGGCCGGCAGGATGAGGCCGACGGCCCCCGACACCTCCACCGTCCCGATCGCCTTCACCTGGCCGGCGGGGAAGCCCTCGACCCAGCCCTGGCCGGCGGCGGCCAGTGTGGCCTTGGGCTGGGACAGCTTGAGCGCCCCCGCTGACAGGAACGCCGCGGCCAGTACGCCGGCGACGACCCACAGGGCCACGTTCATGCGCGCCTCGCCTTTGAGCGGCCGATCACGAGGATGCCGCAACCGCCGTCCCGCCGGTGGGTCGCGTGGCGTAGCCGTAGCGCAGCAGCCCCGGAAGGCTGAGGGCTGTCACCTTCAGGGTGGTGCCGCGCCCCATCTCGGATCGCCACTCCTCGTCCAGCCGAATGTGCTGGGCGCCCAACTGAAGCCGCATCGGGTTGCCCCAGATGCCGTGATCGCCGGCCAGATCGACTTCCGTTCCGTGCAGGAACTCCAGGTCCGCCGCGGTGACCTCCACCTCGAGGAACTCCAGCACCCGTCTGAACTCGGCCGCGGGTTCGCTGGCAAAGTCCTCGTACCGGAGGAGGGTGCGCTGCCCCGAGCCTCGGGTGATGGCCTCGAGCAGGACGTTGTAGAGCACCCAGCGGGCCGCCGTACGACCCGGTGGGATCCGGCCCATCTGACGGTTCTGGATGTCCTGGCGCGGTACCTGCTTGGACCGGGAGTAGGCCACGCCATGGCTGTCGCGGATCAGATGGATGACGCGGGTGTCCAGCCCGCCGGTCTGCATCCGGAGGTGGGCCTCGCCGGGCAGTTTGGAGTTGTCCACGACGACCGCGGAGCCGCTGACCTCGCGGACGGCGCGGAACACCGCGAGGGTCAGGTCGCCGTACTCGGCCAGCTCCGCCGGCCGGCTCGAACCGCGGGCGGCCGCCACCCGGAACAACTCTCCGCGGGCACCGAGGCGCAGTCGGAGCCGTTCCGCGCGGACCGCGTCCACACCGTCCCACCCACCGAACGCGGCCCGCCCGACGCTGGTCCAGAACGTGCACTCCAGGAACGGCTCGCCGCACGAGCAGGGCAGATTGCCTTGTACGCCGTGCCGCCAGAGGTAGCAGATCTCGCCGACATGTGCGCAGGTCGGGATGCGGTCGAGCATCCGGCACAGCAGGGTGCTGCCGCTGCGACCGACCCCGCCGACGAAGGCCACCGAAACGGGATGACTGTCCACGTGCGGCCCTCCCGGATGACACAGCACACGACGTTTCGGGGCTGAGCCTCCGCAGGCTAACGCTGTTCGAGGTGACGGTGCAGGAAGTCCAGCTGGATGCTGACGGCGCGCTCGAACCAGTCGCCGGAGTACACGTCGAAATGACCGATGGGAAGCCTGTGCAGTTCCAGGCGTGCAGCCCGGCTGGCCAGGGCGGCGGCCTGATCGGGTGGGGTGATGCGGTCCCGGTCGCAGACCACTACCAGCCAGGGGCAGCGGATCCGATCGGCGGAGTCGAACGGCCGGTAGCGGGGCAGCCGCAGCGTCACCCGCGGGGTGTACCCATTCACCCAGGTGTGCTCCGCCGGCAGCAGGGCTGCCATCGTGGCCGGTGCTCCCGGCCAGACGAGGGCACCGAAGCCACCTGGTTCGGCCACGATCGGGATGGTGGCGGGCGGCCGGGCGGTCCGGCTCCGCCACTCGTCATGCACAGCCGCCCGCAGCAGCCGGAGAAGATGCCCGACCCGCCGCCGTCCACGGCTGCCGCCGAGGCCGGCGTAGGGAACCTGACTGATCGCCGCGGCGATCTGCTCGTCCTCGGCGGCCAGGGCGGCGACGTGCCCGCCGCTGAACGAGGTACCCCAGAGCACGACCTGGCCGCCGTCGACCCCGTCCAGGCCGCGGGCCGTCGCGATGGCGGCTCGCCAGTCCGCGAGCTGTCGGCCGATGTCGAGCAGCTGGCGCGGCGTACCGGTGCTGGCCCCGAAATGCCGGTAGTCGAACACCAGCGCCGCGAAGCCGGCGGCGGCGAAACGTTCGGCGTACGCATCGAGCCGGGCCTCGCGGACCAAACCAAAACCGTGCGCGAGCACGACCACCGGCGCGGCGCCGGCCGCGTCCGGCCGGTACAGCCAGGCTGCGCAGCGGTCATCCCCGGATCGGAAGGTCAGGTCGGCGCGCAAGATCCAAACACGCTACTACCGAGCAGCGCCGATACCATGACCGCACGACCGAACGGTGTGACCACGCTTGGTGATCATGACGCGGTAGCATCGATCGACGCGCCGACGGCGCTCGGCTAGGTATCGGTGCGGTCTTCGGGGACCGATACCGGTTGGCCCATCAGACGCACAGGGCACGCAGAGGCACAGGGGACGCACCGCATGACCGACGACGAGGTCACCGCGCACCAGCGCGACGAGGCCGCTGCGCCCCCGCGCGACGGCGTCACGGCCTACCCGCGCCGGGAAACGGGTCGCCACGCGGCCGATGACTCCGGGGGCCTCGGCTCCGTCGGATTGTCCGGCGGCGACCCGCCACCGCGTCCGCGGCGGCGGCTGCGGAGGGCTCTTACCGTCCTGCTGATCTGCGGTGTTGTGGTTGCCCTGATCGCCCTGGGCGGCGTGTGGTACCTGACCGAGCGGTACGCCGGTAACATCGCCCGGATTCCGGACGTCTTCACCCCGCTCGACCCCGACCAGCGCCCGGCGCCCCCGACCCCGGCACCGGGTGAGGACGCGGT
>Ga0136611_10003537_pt1 | contig 10918 bp, 7 predicted proteins | sample AntDrymUQ2232306_2_FD_106645 | JGI IMG/M metagenome (GOLD analysis project Ga0136611, IMG submission 106645) | Polar desert sand microbial communities from Dry Valleys, Antarctica - metaG UQ223 (23.06) | ecosystem: Environmental > Terrestrial > Soil > Desert | place: Antarctica: Dry Valley... | reverse complement strand
GTGCTTGAGAAATCACCAAGCCGGTGAATATCAAAATAAAGCTTGTCCATCACTTTCAGACTTTCCTGATTAACAAAGTAGGTTTGGTAACCGATGTTGCTATAATTGAATAAGTAGTTGGGTTCATGTAAAAAGATTCGGTTAAGATAGGATTGGGAAGTAGTCCCATTTATTCCTTCCGGATCATCATCAATATCGAAATGGGAATCAATAACAAGCAGGTCTACTTTTTGTTCCAGTGCTTCATACGCCATGAATTGCGGATACGTAAGATCTTGACCGCCACCGATGATCACCGGAAGAATATTCAATCTTATCAGTTCCGCTACGACGAGTTTGAGCGCGATGTAGGTATCAGAAACAGTATGCCCAGCCTTAATATTGCCAAGGTCTACAATCCGGGTGATGTAAGTGCCTTCGTTGAGGGAGTAAAATTTCTCGCGAAAATGATCTGCAGAAAGTGCAGTTCCTGAATTGTTGACTGCATTACGGTCTTCCTGAACGCCAATGATAGCGATGTCATATGTTTGGCTATCGAGGTCCGGAAAATCTGAATGATAGATTTCAAGCTTTGAGCCTAAATGGCTGGTATAAAATCCATTTGTAGGAGATATGTAAGTTACAGGAGACAGAAAATCGGATAATGACATAGGAAATTAGTTCAGATAGCGCATTAATACAAATAGCTCCTGTTAAACAAATCAGCCGGCATCAGCATTATGACGTCAGACTAAAAGCAAATATCACTTTATTCAACTACTTTTGAAAGCATTTAAAAAATTTCATTCGGATGGTATTAGTCACCGGCGCCACCGGTTTTTTAGGATCAGAATTAGTTAGGCAGTTACTGCAAAAAGGAGAAAAAGTCCGCGCGCTGAAACGTGATACTTCTGTCATACCCTCAATCCTGAAAAATAAAGAAGCGATAGATTGGGTTAATGCAGATCTTCTGGATTATTACGGCCTTGAAGATGCCATCCAGGGAATCACCAAAGTTTATCATTGTGCCGCCATCATATCTTTTGCACCGAAGGAAAAAAAGCAGATGATGAAAGTAAATGTGGAAGGCACCGTCAACCTTTTGAACGCATGTGTCGCTAATTCTATTCATAAATTCCTTCATGTAAGCTCTGTGGCAGCGCTGGGCGAGAGTAAAAAAGGTGAACTTATCGATGAAAAACATCATTGGGAGTTTGGACCCAGCCAAAGCAGTTACTCTGTCTCCAAATACGAAAGTGAGATGGAAGTATTTCGGGCTTCCGCTGAGGGTTTGAATACAGTAATTGTAAATCCCTCCATAATAATCGGCAAAAATGCGGGCAGTGATGGAAGCGGCCAATTATTCGAGACGATCAGAGAAGGTATGTCGTTTTACCCTGATGGAAGCTTTGGCTATGTAAATGTTGAGGATGTCGTTTCTGCAATGATCATGCTGATGGAAAGTGATATCTCAAATGAGCGATTTATAATCAGCGCGGAGAATTGGACCTATCGGAATCTGTTTACGGAAATAGCCCTCCATATGGGCAAAAACCCACCTACGATTGCGCTCCAGCCATGGATGCTTAATGCTGCGCGATTAGGGAAAGGACTTTTATCAATCTTAACCGGGACTGAAAACAGCTTAAGCAAGGAAACTGTCAGGAGTGCTTTTAAAAAACAGAATTATTCTAATGAGAAGATTAAAAAGACTCTAAATTTGGAGTTCAGATCAGTAAAGGACTCCATCTTGGAAATTTGCAAGAATTACAAAAATTAATATACCATCCTATTGAAGCAGTTTTACATTATTGATTTCGACAGCACTTTCACCCAGGTTGAGGCGCTTGACGAACTTGCACGGATTTCTTTACAAAATCACCCGAATCGTGAGGATATTTATAGAAAGATCGAAGATCTTACTAATGCTGCTATGGAGGGTAAAATGTCCTTTCGCGAAAGCCTGACTGCTCGGGTTCAGTTACTTGAGGCCGATAAAGATCACTTGAAACAACTCATTTCTCACCTTAAATCAAAGGTATCCGCATCATTTTCCCGTAATAAAACATTCTTTAAGAAGCATGCTGATGACGTTCTTATCGTTTCCGGCGGATTCAAGGAATTTATTATCCCTGTGGTATCTTCCTATCACATCGCCAAAGAAAATATCTATGCAAATACATTTGTATTTGATACCTCAGGCAAGATCATTGGCTACGACGAAACCAATCCTCTTTCCAACGAGGGAGGGAAAGTGACTTTACTTAAAGAGCTCAAACTGCAAGGCGATATTTACGGCATTGGCGATGGACATTCGGATTTCCAGTTAAAAGAGTTCGGAATGATCAAAAAGTTTTACGCTTTTACTGAAAATATAGAGCGGAAGACGGTAGCCGAAAAAGCAGATCATATCACTCCAAGTTTTGATGAGTTCTTATATGTAAACAACCTGCCGAGGGCGATATCATATCCTAAAAACAGGATTTTGTGTCTGGTTATCGGCGATGTACCTGCGCTTGCTGTTCAAACACTTAAGAAAGACGGTTTCTCAATCCGTCATAAAACCAGCTTCGAAGAAAAATATGTTCCCGATGTTGGTATGATGCTGTTGGCTAATGGCGAAGTGCTTGAGGATGAGAAACTAAAACGTGCAGTTAAGCTGAAGACCATTGGTTACCTGGGAAACAGCAGACTGATTCTATCAGGAGATATTTGCACTAACATGGGAATTGTCGTTTTCGACGATCCCAAAAATAACGCGGGTAATACCGAGTTTATCGCAAAACGGATGATAAACTTCATCAACCACGGCCATACCTATAGAAGCTTAAATTTCCCGAATTTACAATTACCACGTATCGGCGGAGCACACCGGCTTATACATATACATCGGAACGTACCGGGGATAATGGCAAGCATCAATCAGGTCTTTGCCGATCATGAGATCAACATCGTCGGGCAATACTTGATGACCAATGCCAGCATAGGTTACGTTATTACTGATGTTAACGATCAATATGATAAACGGGTGTTAAAAGACTTGAAGCAGATCGATCATACGATTAAGTTTAGGATTTTATACTAAACGGAGATTTGAGGTAGGAAGCCTGAGGTCTGAACCAAACCTTACACAAAACCCTTTTAACAGCGTTTAGGATGTGCCATTAATTAATATTCTGTCCTTGCAAGTTAAACCGGATTTTAGCGGCAGCTTTTTTGCCCCCAAGGCAAAAAACTATAGCGTAAAGCCGGACTACCTTAACCAAAGTGCTTCCGTTTTTGTTTTCCAAAAAACTGACACCTAACTCCAGTGATTTGTTGCGCAGCGAAACCCAAATCCTGCGTACCCAATATATGCGGCAAATTAGTCGATTTCCAAAACGTATAACGTAATACGTATCACGTAAAACTTTTTTCGTAAATTGCACCTCCCAAAAACATTACTATGTTAACCGATACATTAAACATCGCTGTTACTAAAACAGCCGATTCGCGTTTGGCGACGACGGATTTTGACAACCTTCCCTTTGGCAAGACCTTTTCTGACCATATGTTCATTGCTGACTATGAAGGCGGTGATTGGAAAAATTTTAAAATAGTCCCATACGGCGAGATTCAGCTCAGCCCTGCTATTTCTGCTCTCCACTACGGACAGGCTTTTTTTGAGGGTATAAAGGCGTATAAACATGCAGATGGAAAGATTGCAATTTTCCGCCCTGAGAAAAATGCAGAGCGTTCAAATGCGTCGGCAGATCGTTTATGCATGCCTCAAATTCCTGTCGATATATATTTACAAGCCCTTTCTGCAATCGTAGAAATGGATAAAGAATGGGTTCCGTCTAAAGAGGGGCATAGCCTTTACATCAGGCCATTCATGTTTGCAACAGATCCTTATTTGGGTGTAACTCCATCTGAAACTTATAAATTTATTATCCTCACCGGACCAGTAGGGCCATATTTTTCAAAGAACCTCAAAGTAAAAATTGAAACCACCTTCTCGAGAGCCAGCGACGGCGGTTTCGGTTTTGCCAAAGCGGCCGGCAACTATGGTGGATCAATGCTGCCAGCTAGAAAAGCTACAGAAGAGGGCTTTGATCAACTTATATGGACAGATTCACGTGAGCACGCTTATATTGAAGAGCTGGGTGCAGCAAACATCATGTTCATGATGGATGGAAAAGTCATCACACCGTCTACGCGGGATACTATTTTAAAAGGCGTTACCCGGGATACAGTTATTACACTTGCCAAAAGCTGGGGTATTGAAGTTGACGAACGTCGCGTTTCTGTTGCAGAGATTCTGATTGGAATTAAAGAAGAACGTATAACGGATGCTTTCGGTGTTGGTACCGCTGCTACTATAGCACATATTGCTGAGATAGGCCACGATGGTGAACTTTACACCCTGCCTGATCCGGCAAAGCGTGAATTTTCAAATCGGGTTTTAAAAACGCTTAACGACATTAGGTATGGGCGTGTGCCGGATGATTTTGGATGGAACTATTTTATAGGTTAATTTTCAGTTGACACTATTTTAAAAAGCTGTTCACGTTCTGGGCAGCTTTTTTTGCGACGTTCAATTTTTTCTGTCCTTCCTATTCGACTTCCTTTTCTCTTTCCTCTTTTCCCTTTCGTCTCTCCTCTCCTCTCTTTGGAATCGCTCAATTTCCATTCGACCTAGTCGCGACTTAATCTCGCGCTGGGTTTCGGCATCCAATCCAATACTTCCCAGAAGTGCCGATGATATTCCTTTCCAGATCATGTTAAAAAATGAAGAGTGCCCGGGTCTGACGTAATTAAAATTTACCTTCCTTACTGGTCGGCCCCGCGTTGGATTTGCGCTTTCAATGATCAGAACATTAGCAAAGATTGAAGCAATGCCACGGCGTTTCAACCAGGTCGTGTTTTCGCTTCGTTCTAACAACGCTATTTTGAGGTCGTGGTAATAGGCTGTCAGTTCGCCTTGAACTCCTTTAGTACTTCCTTTGCCCTTGAATAACATCCGATCGAGCAGGCCTGATTTTACCTCGATCAGCGACAATGGCCTTATTGCGCTGTTAAATATGTCCGCGTCCATCCTTCCTACATCACCTTTAAAATTGAAAGCGGCTGTCGGCGATGTCAGATCGAATTGCATGTCCACATTAAACCTCCCTCTATCCATCAATAACGCGGTAAGCTTTACTTGGGCTTTTGCATTTATGCTGAGGCTAGATGAGTCATTTGTCAGATTAAGAATATGGCCATTTATTTTACTAAAAGTAACGGTTCCCTTCCGCCGCGAATCGGGATTATATTCAGAATAATTTATGCGTGAATCACTGATGGAAACTGTATCAAGTAAAGCATCAAGTTTGAATCGTTGCAATAATAACTGAGGAAAACTCATTCCGCGGTCGCGAATTGAGTCTGGCATTGATCTATTAAGAAATATAGAAGCATTCGTTTTCTTAAGCGTAAGGCGGGAAGCAACTAAACGCCTGTTTAGGTTCAGCATATTATAATCTATTTTGTTCAGAATCATCTCCTCGATCTTCACAGTAAACCGGTTCTTCTGTACACTAAACTTCCTTGAAAACTCCATTTCACCAAGTTTAGGTAGTAGTTGGAAGCCTGTAACTCGAGCGTAACCCTTAGCAGTAGAAGCAGTAAATTGCTTGATCTGGATTGTATAGTTGCTGTCGGCAGTAACGCTTTTGTATGAATTAAGCTCGGCAAAAATGTCTCTGGTATGATATAAACGGGTTTTATCAAATTGAGACAACGAATCTATAAGTAAATCCTTTACCCGTATAGTTAACCCTTTAAGATTTGTGATCGCCGCAGGCGATTCACTCTTATCAATGTATTGAAAGTCGGCATCCTGAAAGATAATATTCTGCACTTTAAGTGACTTAAGATAAGGCGATAAACGTTGCCAGGCCGTACGAATATCGGGCTTGATTGTTTCCTTATTTCTTTTAGCGTTCGTGAAAACAATTTGGAGACTCGGTTTATCAATAACCACAGAGCCCATTTCCAGGATGCCGTCAAAGTAAATTTTCCAGGGATGTACCCTTTTAAGGATAAGCTTATTTACTTCAACTCTGTATAAATGTCTGGGTGCCAGACTATCCGTACTCATTTTGGTAAATATTGAGGTGTCGGGCAAGAAAACAATGTTGTCAACGCTGATACGGCCACTAATTATATTTGTTCGAATATCTTCAAAATCAATACTGTAAAGACCATTTGTCGAGGTGAGTATTGCGGATTTTATCTTTTCCCTAAGAATTGGTTTCCAGCTATAATTAAAATAGACTGCTGCAGCAGTCAATAAGACGCTAAAACCGATCAGAATATATAGAGCCCATCTCCATTTTCTGTTCACCCGACGTTTTAGCCCTAACGATATCCCCATTTAATTAACCCTTTGAATTCTTTCCTAGCCCAATTTAACAAAGTTTCTCTGCTTATCTAAAAAACGATCACTGCCAAACTGTCATTAAGCAGAAAAATTCGTAGTTTTGCGGCTTAAATATTTCATAAATGTTTGATAGGCCAGCCGACACAGAAGATACCTTACTTGTTACTCAGCATGATGAATCCCGGCAAGGTGAAGCTTTAGTGATCGAACGCCCGGCAAAATATCAAGGCCGAAAACTTTACATCGAAAGCTATGGATGTGCTATGAACTTTGCTGACAGTGAAATCGTTGCATCGATTATGCTTGACATGGGCTTCGAAACCACATCACAATATAAAGAAGCTGATGTAATTTTTATTAATACCTGTTCGATTCGTGACAATGCCGAACAGCGGGTTAGAAACCGTTTAAGAGAATTCAGTGCGGCGAAACGTAAAAATCCGGGAATGACCATCGGGGTTCTGGGATGTATGGCCGAACGGCTTAAATCTAAATTTCTAGAAGAAGAGAAATTAGTTGACATCGTAATCGGGCCGGATTCTTATCGGGATCTTCCGAACCTTATTAATCAAGCTGATGAAGGTTCCAGAGCGGTAAACGTTCTTCTATCACGTGAGGAAACCTATGCAGATATCAGCCCGTTAAGATTAAACAGCAATGGCATTTCCGCTTTTGTTTCGATCATGCGCGGTTGTGATAATATGTGCTCTTTTTGCGTGGTGCCCTTCACCAGAGGAAGAGAAAGAAGCAGAGACCCATATTCCATTGTGAAAGAAGCACGGGAATTATTGAATAACGGATATAAAGAGGTAACCCTGCTCGGCCAAAATGTAGACTCCTACAAGTGGACTGAAAATGAAACTCAAGCGATAGGAAAAATTGTTGAAATGACCAGTGATCAGACATCTGACCTTCAGCTGTCATTGCGAGCGCAGCGCGCCAAAACAACTAACTTCGCTCAGCTCCTGGAAATGGTTGCGCAGATCGATCCTGAGTTAAGGGTTCGTTTTTCAACATCCCACCCAAAAGATATTACTGATGAAGTGTTGCATACAATGGTTAAGTATGATAATATCTGTAACCATATACACTTACCAGTCCAATCTGGGAATTCAAGAGTGCTGGATCTAATGAACCGAACTTACAGCCGCGAATGGTACCTGGAAAGGGTAGATACTATAAAACGAATAATTCCGGATTGTGCCATTTCAACGGATGTGATTATTGGCTTTTGTACCGAATCTGAGGAAGAACATAGGGATACTTTGAGTATGATGGAATATGTTCAATATGATTTCGCCTACATGTACACGTACTCAGAACGCCCGGGCACCCTCGCAGCAAAACGTTTTGAGGACGATATTCCGCAAGACATAAAGACGCGCCGATTTAACGAAATACTGGTTAAACAACAAGAGGGGTCGCATAAACGGCTGTTAAATCATATCGGAAACACGTACCGCGTTCTGATAGATGGCCATTCAAAAAAATCTGACCTGGATTTTTCTGGGAAGACTGAATATAACATTACAGTAGTATTTCCTGTGACTGGCCAGCATAAACCAGGAGATTACGTCAATGTTTTAATTGACCGATGCACGCCTGCTACTTTATTGGGTACGATTGTGACGGTCTAATACTAACGAGATTACAAATTAACCAATGCTTTTTTCAGTGTTGGATATATACAAAATATGGACGTTCAAGACATAAAGAACCGTTTTGGGATTATAGGCAATTCTCCGCTACTAAACAGGGCGATTGATATTGCGCGCCAGGTTTCACCCACAGATATTTCTGTCTTAATATCTGGCGAGAGTGGAAGTGGGAAGGAAGTATTCTCTCATATTATCCATTCACTTAGTGCACGTAAGCACGGTCCGTTCATTGCTGTAAATTGCGGTGCAATTCCTGAAGGAACGATAGATTCTGAGCTCTTTGGACACGAAAAAGGGTCGTTCACTGGTGCGTCCGATGCACGTAAAGGATATTTCGAGGTGGTAGATGGCGGAACTATATTTCTGGATGAGGTTGCTGAATTACCAATCGGTACCCAGGCGCGTTTGTTACGTGTTCTGGAAACAGGCGAATATATCCGCGTGGGTTCGTCTAAGGTGCAAAAAACAAATGTGAGAGTAATTGCCGCCACAAACAAAGATGTATTTGATGCCGTGATGGCGGGGAAATTTCGAGAAGATCTCTATTATCGACTAAATACGGTACCTCTCAAAATTCCTGCTCTCCGCGAACGGAAAGAGGATATTAACCTGTTATTCCGGAAATTTATCGCTGATTTTACAGATAAGTATCGTAGTCCTTCGGTACAGCTTGATCAAAGTGCGCAACAGTTGCTAATGGATTATAGTTGGCCTGGAAATGTCCGCCAACTTAAAAATATAGCCGAACAGATCGCTGTTCTGGAGAAAGAACGAAATTTGTCGGGACAACATTTGTTGCATTACATCCCGAACGAAGCTGGCAGTACATTGCCGATGCGCATCCGCAATCAAGATAAAGACGATTTTTCAGAGCGAGACATCCTGTATAAAGTGCTGTTTGATATGAAAAAGGACATGACTGATCTTAAAAAGCTGGTTGCAGACATTATTCAGAACGGTGGAAATACGTCTGAGTTCCAGTCTAATCAACAGGTGCTCAATCAGCTTTACCGGGACATTGAAATGCCATCAAATAATAGCATCTCTTCTGATCCCCACAAATTAACTATTCACAAGCCGAACGATAAGTCTTATGAGATAACCCACGAGGCTGAAGAAGTCGAGGAATCTTTATCATTGGTTGATAAAGAGTCTGATTTGATCAAGAAAGCGCTCAAAAAACATAAGGGTAAACGTAAATTAGCTGCCCGGGAACTAGGTATTTCAGAACGCACGTTATACCGTAAAATAAAAGAACTGGAACTCTAATACTCGTTAAAATATGGTTAAGCGTCTAAAGCATGTCAGTACTTACTTAATTGTCACTGCAGCATTTTTATTTCAATCGTGTAGTACCTATACTTTCTCCGGCGCCTCAATTCCTGAAGAAATGAAGACTATTTCGGTACAATTTTTTGAAAATAACGCGATTTTGGTTGTGCCTTATTTAAGTTCTCAATTTACTGAAGCGTTAAAAGAAAGGATCAGAAATCAATCCCGTCTAAGTATAAAACAAGGCGAGGCAGACGCAGGTTTCGAGGGCCGGATAACAGATTATACTGTGCGCCCTGTATCCATTCAGGGTAATGACCGGGCGGGGCTGTTACGTATCACAGTGACCGTAAATGTGAAGTATACAAATGCCTTAAAACCAGAATTAAGTTTCGAGGAGCCATTTACTTCGTACCAGGAGTTCAGCTTAAACCAAGGGTCGTTAGAGGTACAGCAGCAAAAATTAATTCCTTTAATTAACCGGCAATTGACAGAACTTATCTTCAATAGAGCTTTCGCCAATTGGTAGAAATTTTATAGCTTTCAAAAATCGGACAGAAAAGTGGAACAGAAAAACTCTCAGCAGCTTGATAAAAAAATGTTTTCGGATCTAATTCATGATCCCTCTGCTGTAACAAGTAGAGATTCCATGGTGCTTGAAGGTTTGTTGAAGAAATATCCTTTTTCGCAATTGTTGCGTTCGTTCTATACCCGATCACTTCTTGATTCTAACTCCGAACATTTTGAATTAGAGTTAGCGAAAGCGGCATTATACTCACCTGACGGGACCATATTGAGAGCAATAGTCGAAGATCCAGGGTCTATTAAAAGCTTTAAAGGAGAATTAGATACTGTTTCTCCTATCGGATCTTCCCAGGAAAGAATCGATAACGAGGTAACTAATGCCGAGACAGGAGACCATTCTGATCAGAATTTTGAAGGTAAACCCGCGGAGGTAGGATTTGCCGGTGAAGGATTAGACGATCTCGAACCTCAATCCGAATATCGGGAGGAAAAGATTTCGGAAACAAATGTCACACAGGAGGTAACTACTGAAGGATTAGCCGAAAATGAGGAATTGAAGAAGATCTTAGCAGAATCGGAAAAACCGGAAATTGAATTGTCGATTATTAAAGAAGACCAACCTCCCATAGAAATACTGGAAGAAAAGGAAAAAGATCTGGCTTCGAATCTCGTTGATAGTCTGCTTACAGAAGATGATCCTGCCCATCAGGAGAATTTTTCAGAAGAAACTGAGTTGGATTCGCTTGTGAACCAGAATGCCGCTTCAGCAGACTTTTTAAAGGATGAAGAAGGTTTAAATTCTGTGATAGATCATACGGAAGATATATTTAAACCGGAGGCCGATATTGCCGAAAACATAACCCACAATGCCGTATTTGAGGATCAGCAAAAAGTATCAAAATATGATGACGATAAAATGCCTTATTCATTCTTATGGTGGCTTAGCAAAACCCGAAAAGAGAATGCGGATAACTATCAGCCTTATGTAAGGTTTCATCTGGACACCAGCCAAAGTATAAAACGAAATACAGTAGATCAATTGAGCTCCCAAATAATTGAGAATATCTTTCATCTGCAG
>Ga0136611_10003536_pt1 | contig 10920 bp, 8 predicted proteins | sample AntDrymUQ2232306_2_FD_106645 | JGI IMG/M metagenome (GOLD analysis project Ga0136611, IMG submission 106645) | Polar desert sand microbial communities from Dry Valleys, Antarctica - metaG UQ223 (23.06) | ecosystem: Environmental > Terrestrial > Soil > Desert | place: Antarctica: Dry Valley... | reverse complement strand
GAGGAAGCCGGCCTATCCGTGAAGCGCCGGTTAACCGGCGCTTCACGGATAGGCCGGCTTCCTCCCCCGCTCCCGCTCCAGCGACGAACAACATCGGCAACAATCTGATCGTGATCCAACGCTCCGGCGGCGGCGAACACCAGATTCTTGGGCTTGTAGTGGTGCTCGAAGAAGGCTCGGATGTCGGTTCCCAACATCTGACTGATGTTTTCCCTGTCACCCAATACCTCCCGCCCCAGCGGGTGTCCGTCGAAGAGTGCGTTCGTCCATAGCTCGTGGGCAAGGTCAGCGGGCTCGTCCCAGCGCATCAAAATCTCTTCGAGTACGACCTGTCGTTCGGATTCGATTTCTCCCGGGTTGAAACTCGGGGAGCACATGATGTCGCAGAGGATGTCGAGGGCAAGGGCGTGATCCTCGGCCAGTACTCGCACGAAGAACGACGTGCATTCCTTGGTGGTAAAGGCGTTCATGTCGCCGCCCACTCCGTCGATCGCCTGAGCAATATCCAACGCCGAGCGCGTGCTGCTTCCTTTGAAGAGCAAATGCTCCAAAAAGTGCGACATGCCCCACTCGGCGTCGGACTCGTCTCGCGAACCGGTTCCGACCCAGAAACTCATGGCGAGCGAGCCGACATCGGCCATGCGTTCGGTGACGATCTGCATGCCGTTGTCGAGCACCGTTGTTCGGATCATCTAGCTCGGCGAATCGTTCGGAGTGATCAGAAGGGCCGGTGGTATTGGACGCTGTCCTGCACCGGTTCTCGCTGCGGCTAGCGGCGGCCGCGGTCGTTGCGACGCGGGCCCCGTCGAGGTGGACCGCTACCGGGGCCATCAGGGCGCGCTGCGGGACCGAGATCGCCGAACTCCTTTTGTGCCTCTGCGTCCCAGGTGTCCTCGAAGGAAACGACTTCGCCGATGACATCGGTGCGCTCCGACGATCGTCCGCCACCGCCACCGCCACCGTCACCGCTTCCGCGGCTACCGCCACCGCTCCCCCGGCTTCCGCCACCGCCGGAGGCGCTGCTTGACGAGGACTCCGGTGGAGGACCGGACGACGCAGCGTTGCCTTCGAATCCAACACCTACAGGTGTCAAAACGACTTTTCCGGCCGGATCGATCTCATCGACTCGCACATCGATGCTGTCGCCGACGTCGAGGACGTCTTCAACGCGATCGACTCGCTTGCCCTGACCAAGCTTGGAGATGTGCACCAATCCGTCGCGGCCGGGAAGAATGTTCACGAACGCACCGAACTTTGTGATGGTTACAACCTTACCCTTGTAGGTCTCTCCGACTTCGGCCGACGGCGGATTCAGTATTTGCTCGATCCGGGTGCGGGCCTCGGTCACAGCCGCACCATCGGACGAACCAATGGTGACAATGCCCTTGTTGCCATCGTCATCAACGGAAATGTCAGCGCCGGTTTCCTGTTGCAAAGCATTAATTACCTTGCCCTTGGGACCAATGATTTCACCAATGCGATCCATCGGGATCTCGAAGCTTGTGATCTTTGGAGCCGTGCCCTGGACCTCGTCGCGAGGAGCAGAGATGGCGCTATCCATGACGTCGAGGATCGCCATGCGGGCCTCGCGGGCCTGGGCCAGAGCCTGAGCCAGCACATCAGCGGGGATGCCGTCGATCTTGGTATCCAACTGGAGCGCAGTAATCACCTCTCGTGTGCCGGCGACCTTGAAGTCCATATCGCCGAACGCATCTTCGTCACCCAGGATGTCGGTGAGCGTCGTGTATTTGCCTTCGGCGTAGACGAGACCCATGGCAATGCCGGCAACGGCCGCCTTGAGCGGAACACCAGCTTCCATCAGTGACAGCGACGAGCCGCACACCGACGCCATCGACGTGGAGCCATTGGATGAAAGTACGTCGCTCACGACACGCAATGTGTACGGGAACTCTTCTTGCGAGGGAACAACCGGGAAAAGGGCGCGCTCGGCCAATAGACCGTGGCCGATCTCACGACGCTTCGGACCACGCATGAAACCTGTCTCGCCCGTGGAGAACGGCGGAAAGTTGTAGTGATGCATGTAACGCTTGCGCGTTTCGGGCGTGATGCTGTCAAGCATCTGATCCATCTTGGGCATGCCCAGCGTCGAGACATTGAGCACCTGGGTCTCGCCTCTTGTGAACAGCGCCGAGCCGTGGGCAGTTGGAAGCAGCCCGACCTCGGCGGCCAGTGGGCGAATGTCACGGGGACCCCGGCCGTCGATACGAGCACCATCTTCGACGATGCGCTTGCGCACGAGTTTTTTGGCCAGGCTCTTTGTCGCAGCTTTGATCTCGCTTCCGTTGTCAGGAAAGCGCTCTGCCAGTTCCTCTTTGATGTGGGCTGAAGCTGCGTCCATGGCTGCGTTGCGCGCCGCCTTCTCGACCGTGGTTGATGCATCCTGCAGCGCCTCGGTGCCTACGGCGGCTACGGCCTCGAAGATCTCCGGGCTGTAGTCGACCTGGGCCTCGAACTCCATTGTCGGCTTGGCGCCGGCTTCGCGAGCCAGCTGGATCTGCAGCTCGATCGACTCCCGGATCCAGGTCTTGGCTGCCTCGAGGCCTTCGGCCAACGCGTTCTCGTCAACCTTGGCCGCGCCCTCGCCATAGAAGTCGAAGGATTTCTCGGTGCCGCCCGCCTCGACCATCATGATGGCAACATCGCCATCAGGCAGCGCCCGTCCGGCAACTATCAACTCGAAGGTCGACGACTCGCCCTCCTCGAACGTCGGGTGACCAATCCACTGGCCGTCGCGGTTGTAGGCCACACGAACAGCGCCGATCGGGCCATGGAACGGAATCCCCGAAATCATCAGAGCAGCTGACGCAGCGTTGATGCTCAAGACGTCATGGGGGTTCTCTTGGTCAGCGCCCATCACCGTGATAACGACGTGTACCTCGTTGCGGAAGCCATCAGGAAACGACGGCCGAAGGGGACGGTCGATCAACCGCCCGGTGAGAATGGCGGCATCGGACGACTTGCCTTCACGACGGAAGAAGGAGCCGGGGATCTTCCCCGACGCATACATACGCTCCTCGACATCGACGGTAAGGGGGAAGAAGTCCACACCTTCACGAACGGAGCGGGCCGCGGTGGTCGTAGCCAGTACAACGGTGTCGCCGATGCGACCGATTACGGCGCCGTCAGCCAGTCGGGCCAGTTTTCCGGTCTCGAACGAAAGGTTCTTGTCGGTCTTGGAAACCGGGCCACTTACAGCGGTGGTTCCTAGTGACGGGGTGCCTTGGGGTTGCGCCATTGGGACGCTCCTTTCACCTGATCCTTCCCGGATCGGTGTATTGGGGTGACCAAGACAGTTCCCAGTCGACGACCTCGGACTTCTCACGTCCTGAGAGGTGAGGTCCGCGGATCCTCGACTGGCAGCTGACCTGGGTCACCGTTGCTTACGAGTTCCTTGCTCTGAAATTAGTCGCCGACCACCCTGGTTCGGGCAGCCTTGCAACAGGATCAGGGATTAGCGACGCAGGCCGAGTCTGGCGATGAGTCCTCGGTAACGCTCCACATCGTTGTCACGCACATAAGTCAGCAAGCGACGACGGCGGCCGATCAGTCTCATCAACCCGCGTCGGGTGTGGTGATCACCCTTGTGGTTCTTCAGGTGGTCGGTGAGGTGATTGATGCGGCCGGTCAAAAGCGCGATTTGGACCTCGGGCGAACCCGTATCGGTATCGTGCTGTCGGTACTCGCTGATTGTGGCGGACTTTTCCTGCATGTCGGCGCTAAAGCTAGCAGGAGTCGTGCCCATCCAGACTCTGGCGGCTGAGCCGCACCCGAGCGGGGCCCCAACCCCGCTCTCCTCACACGGCGGGGGCCCCAACCCCGCCGGTGCCGTACCCGACCTGTCTCGGGGTTAGGCAGTTGCCAACCGGGTGTGGGCAACATCAGACTCGATTTGGGCAACCAACTGAGCTGTGGAGTCGAACCGCCGCTGATCCCGGAGCCGGTCCACGAAGCGAATCGATCCATGCTGACCGTAGAGGTCGCCGTCGAAGTCGAGCACATAGGCCTCGATCAGACTGGTTCCCTGCTCGTAGAAGGTGGGACGGGTGCCCACAGAAATTGCAGCGGGCAGCAGGCTGGAGTCGGGAAAGACGTACCAACCGCTGTACACGGCATCCCCGGGAACCAGAATGTCGGTTTGGATCTGGAGGTTGGCCGTTGGATACCCCAGCTCGCGGCCTCGTCCATCACCCATGACCACCAAACCTCTGAGCTCATGAGGACGGCCCAATAGTCGAGCGGCCCCCGCCACATCGCCGGCAGCGACAAGGCGGCGTATCTCGGTGGAAGAAATGGTGGTTCCTCCGTCGGCGACGGCACCGACCTCCTCGACGGCAAAATCTAACGACGCACCCATGCCCGCGAGCATCTCCAGATTGCCGCGGCGCTTGTAGCCGAAATGGAAGTCGTGTCCAACGATGACCGAGCGGGCGTTCAACCGGCCGATAAGGACGTTGTTCACGAAATCCTCAGCCGGCTCGGCCGCTCTGACCTCGTTGAACGGCAATACCAGGGTGTAGTCGACCCCGGTCGAGGCCAGGAGTTCGAGCTTGCGGTCGAGGTCGGTCAGGAGCTTCGGAGCCGACTCGGGACGCACAACCGAGGCCGGATGGCGGTCGAATGTGACGACTGCCGACGCGCAGCCCAGCTGATCCGCCCGATCGCGGACTAGGCCAATGAGGGCCTGATGCCCCAAATGCACTCCGTCAAAAGCGCCAATAGTGACGACGCAACCCCTCTCAGGGCGACCGCCGCTTCCGAGCACCTTCATGGAACGAAAGCTACCGGCAACCGTGTGCTCGTTCGATTGCTGAGCACCCGCCGGGAGGCTCAGGTGAGGGGCTCGAGCCCCAACATGCGGTTCACGGTAGGCAGAAGGGCGGCGAAATTGTCCTTCCTCAGGAAGTCATCGACCGCCGGCTCCGCCTCGGCCCTTGCCCGTAGGTCATACGCCGTGAAAAGCAGGATCTTCGTTTCCGGCACGAGTGCCTTCAGTAACGGGGCGGCTTCCAAACCCGTGAGCTCGCCGTCGAGCGACTGATCCAGAACGATCAGGTCCGGTTCCCAGGACTGGGCCAGTTCAAGGGCTTCCTCGGCGGACGTTGCTTCGCCCCCAAGGTCCAACCGAGGGTCGGCCCCAAGGGTGAGCCTCAGTAGCAACTGCATGTCTCGTTCATCCTCGACAATGCCGAGCACCCGCTTCGTTACCAGTTGCGACTCCATGGGTACCTTTTACACGTTCGATAGACCTAGGCGATCGGGACTGTGACCCCGAAACAGGCCCCGCAAGGGTCGTTGGCCTCGTACCAGGTATCACCGCCGTTGGCCCTGGCCAGGCCTTTTACTATTGAAAGGCCGAGTCCGGTGCCGACTCGCAGTTTCCCCTCCTGGCTTCCCCGGGCAAACCTTTGAAACAGGTTTGACATGAGAAGGGGATCGACGCCGGACCCGTGATCGGTCACTTTGACTCGCACGAAACCGTCCGCCACCTCGGCGTCTACCGTGAATGGCGCCTCACCGTAGTTGAGGGCGTTCTCCACGTAGTTACGAACGATTCTGCGCAGGTGGTCCGGATCAGCCCGCACCGTCAAGTCCGCAGCTACGTCGATCTGTACCGGGGTGTCGGGGTAAAGATCACCAACGGTTTCGGCGACAAGCGCTCGCAGGTCCACAATTTCGGGTGACACCTCCAGCGCGCCCACATCCAGCCGTGACGCCGTCATCATGTCGTCGACAAGCCTCGACAGGTGATCGGATTGGCGATTGATGACGGTCAGATACTCCACCTTGGAGGCGTCATCGATGTCGCTCCAGCGCTGAAGCATGGTGGACGAGAATCCCTTTACAACGGCAATCGGGGTGCGCAAGTCGTGTGATGCAGCCAGGAGAAACTCGCTCATGGTTTCGTGGAGGCCTCTCAGTTCGAGGGCGCCTTGGCGTTCACTCTCGGTCAGCCGAATCCGTTCCAGAGCAATGTCCGCCAACGAGGCAACCGATTTGAGGAGACCCGTCACGTCTTTGTTGAAGTAGGGGGAGTAGCGGCTTGTCTCGATAACAAGGGAGCCTGCTTGCATAGGCAGACTCATTATCTGAGGAACGAGGGCCGAAAGCGCATCGGGCCGGCGATACCCGCCGATCGTCGTACCTTCGTGGTCAATCAGCGACGCAGCCGTTCCCCCGACGATGCTGACGAGCGGGGGCAAAAGACTGTCGGCGACCTCGGCCGCATCATTGGCGCGTACCAAACCGGCAGTTGCAACTCGCAAGCGATCCTGATCGGATCTGCGCCAATGAGCGAGCACCGGTCCGGGCGGAGCGAAACCCAGAACGAATAGTGGAACGCTGGTGATGGCCAGGAGTTCGGTCACGAGGTTGGCAACCGACACGTCCCCGCTCCCGGGAGTTGCCGCGGAAACAACCAGTGCCATTGCAAGACCAATGGCACCCAAGCTGAGAGTGCGCATGCGGTTGCGAGTGACAGTGGCCTGCCCCCGACCGCCGGTCCACAACAACGTGATGACCACGAGCGTCAGGAAAACCCATTGGGTCAGGAAGGCGAACAAAAAGATCTGAAAGCCCATAGTGCGGGGCTCGCCTCCCTGTGGGATGGAACGCAGCAGGAAGGGCCCAAGTGCTACACCGAATGTTGCGAGCCCCCCGGCGACCTCGATCCACCGCGGCGCCGCCCTGAACGTCTCCGTAAACCGGAAGAGGAAATAAGGGAAGAGAACTACCCCGGTGACGACAGCTTTCTGCGCCCACCGGTGCCACTCGTGTTCCGCCTCGTCGGGTATAAAAGCCCCGGCGAGAACCACCAGCCCGAGCGTGACGAAGGTGGCGGCGATCCAAAACTCTGACTTGCCCCTGTTGCGTAACCAATGGAAGAGGGCGAGAAAACCAAGCCCGAGAAACATGACCAGCCGGACACCGTCGAGAAATTTGACCAGCGCCTCCATGGTGGCCGAAGGCTAGTTCGGCGGCCTGGTGGGGGCTCAGGAAACTGGTGGCGCGCTCGGGCGGACCAACACCACAGCCGGGCGCGGCAACAAACCCTCGTAGACGGCGACCAGATCGCCTTGCTCATTTAGGATGGACCACGGTCCGGAACCCTCGAATGTCACTCGCTCGTTATCGAGGGCCTTGCCCTGCTCGATGGCCGCAGCAGTCTCATCGTCAACGACTATCGACCCAAGATGCCCCACCATCTCAGCCGGGGTAAGCAGATGCGACCGCCAGTCGCGGTCCAGTGCGTCGAGAGGCAGGGACCGCTCGGCCGTGAACGGCCCGATGCCCATCCGCCGCAGCTTGCGCAAGTGCGCTCCCCCACCCAGTCCGGTGCCGATATCCGCAGCAAGGCTGCGAACGTAGGTACCCGGCGAACACTCGAGTTCTATACGGAAAACATGTGCTTCGTTCGTTGGCGCGACTTCAAGACGAGAGATGGTGACTGGTCGCGGCTTGCGTTCCACCTCGATGCCACTGCGAGCCAGCTCGTGCAGGCGCTTTCCTTTGATCTTGATGGCGGACACCATCGGCGGGATTTGCTCGATATCCCCCACGAAACGCGCCGCTACAGCGGCGAACTCCTCGAGCGTCACACCGCTCATATCCCACTGGCCCGTTTTTTCACCGTCGTCATCGAGCGTGCTCGTGGCCACACCCAGCACTACGTCGCCGACGTACAGCTTCGGCAGTGCCGATACGAACCTCATTAGACGCGCTGCTCTGCCGAGGCCCATCAACAAAACCCCGGTGGCGCCGGGGTCAAGTGTGCCGGCGTGTCCGATGCGCTTTTGCCCGACGACGGAGCGGCAGCGCGCGACGGCGTCGTGACTGGTCCAGCCTGGCGGCTTGTCGATTACGAGTAGCCCATCGGTATGAGACCGGGGCTTCTTGCCTCCGGGTGCCTGCTGGCCGGTCAACGGACTACGGATTACTGCGACTGGCGGTTGTCGGCGCTGGGCTCATCATTGTCATCGAGCTCGGGTTGCTCAACCGGGGGAGGCAGCCGGCGCAAGAGACCCTCCACCCGCTGTCCTTCAAGGATGCCCGGATCGGGTACGAAGCGAAGCTGTGGGGTTCTCTTCAGCCGAACGCTGCGCCCAACGGCGGCCTGCATGGTCACTCGGAGTTCCTCTAAGTCCTGAGCTACCTCGTCAAGAGTCGCCTTGGTGTCGAGGGCACTGAAATACACCTTCGCCCGTCCAAAGTCGTTGTCGACCTCGACGCCGGTGATAGTCACCAAGTCGAGACGGATGTTGTCGTCGGCCCTCCGCTCCAACTCCTCCGCAATGACCTCGCGCAGTACCTCGTTGACGCGTGCGGTTCTGGGGTAGCGCGATGGACTTGCCCATCGACGACTCTGCTGTCTTGCCATGAAACCCCTCCTTTGGAGAGCCCCAACGCTACGGGATCGTGGGTCAAGGGCGGAACAGCCCTCGGCGGGCAGTCAGACCAGGGGTGCTTGCTCGTCTACCTCGGGCACAATCTCGCCGCGGGCGGCACGCTTGATAGCGCCCCAGAATCCGGCTCGTGCTGCGTATTTGGTGTCACGATCCAAAACGTTTTCACCCGACAGGCGTTGCGTGGTGATCAGCAATTGAACATCGAGTTCCTTCGGGATGCGCGGGGCCATATGCGCAAGCTCCATGAGTTCCTCGGGCTTGGCCCGGCTGGCCCACGCCAGCGCAAACTGCTCCCCCGCCGCCTCGCCATCGGCCGCCGTATCACCGACCTGCAATTCGGTGGCAGCAGGCGCAAGCGATACGTACTGCTGCCAAAACTCGCGTTTCAAAGTGATGTGATCATCAGCCTCGCGAATGAGCGTGCCTGATTGGTTGCGACCGCCGACAGCCTCCACCCCGATCACAGTCACCTGAACGCCGAGGTCCTGTGCCGCCACCATTCCTTCGAGCAAATCATCATCTCCGCCGAACAGATACAGACTGGCTACCGCTCGCTCACGGGCGAGGGTCATCAGGTCACGATAGATAAGGGCGTCAACACCCTTCTGCTGACCACGGGTCAAACGCCCCAAGCGAATCTTCACCCCAACGAGGTCGGCAATTCGCAGCTGCTCAAACGTAGGCACGGCGTCAGGGGCGGCGTCGTACCAGTAGGTGCGAAGCAGAGGGAGGTCGGCGTCCTCCTCGACCATCGTCGCCATTTCCGTCAGCATTCCGGCGTAATCGCACGAGAGCATGGCCCGGTTCTTGGTGTCGCACACCAACTTTCCGGCTTCCGCCAAAAGATGGGCCGCATCAACGAGGACAGCGCAACGATCCAAGACAAATCCCCCCTGAGAAAAGCAATAAGCCCATCAGGGTAGCCGCTCAACCCCTCCCAGGCTGGGCCGAGTCCAACTTTCCCCGAGCTGCAGCGCACCTAGATCAGGTTGTTCGTGGCAAGGCCGCAGGAGGTGCGCAACAGGACTAGATCAGTTTGTTCGCTCGGAAGGCCGCAGTCCGAGGAAGCTGGCGATGGCCAGCGACGAGGCGAGAACGCCCCGAGCGGGCAAACTGGCTATGTCCTCGCGATTTCGCGGTCTTCGTAGGTTTCGATTACGTCGCCTTCCTTCAAATCCTGGAAATCGGTCAGACCGATACCGCACTCGAAGCCGGTTTGCACCTCGCGGACGTCGTCCTTGAAACGACGAAGCGAGCTGATACTGCCCTTCCAGATGACGACCCCCTCCCGCAGGAAGCGAACCTTCGAACCTCGCGTAATTGCGCCATTCGTTACGTAGCAACCGGCAATTGCACCAATACGAGGAACGCGGAAGATTTCGCGCACGGCGGCGTCGCCCGTGACAATTTCCTCGTACTCAGGGGCAAGAAGGCCGACCATTGCCTTTTGCATGTCTTCGATGACCCGATAAATGATTTCGTAAGTGCGGATCTGAACTCCGCGCTGGTCGGCAAGCTCACGCGATTTGCGATCGGGCCGAACATTGAAACCGATGATGGTTGCGCCCGAAGCGCTGGCCAGATTCACGTCGTACTGCGTAATGCCACCGACCGCCCTGTGCAGGAACGCCACCTTGACCTCGTCGCGCTCGAGCCGGCGGATGCTGTCGGTCAGTGCTTCGAGAGAGCCCTGTACATCGGCTTTGACGATGAGATTCAACGTGGCGGTCTCACCGCGCTGAATCTGTTCAAAGAGATCTTCCAGTTTGGCGCCGCCACCAGCGAGAGCAACGTGCGCTGTCGTGCTTCGCTGACCGGCGATGCCACTTACTCGCGCTCGGTGCTCGCGAGACTCGCCAATTGTGCGCGCCGTGCGCTCATCGGCGGTCGCCCGCAGCTCGTCACCCGCTCCTGGCACGTCGGAAAGCCCAAGCACCTGGACGGGCATAGAGGGAGTTGCCTCTTTGACGTTGTCACCCTTGTAATCGATGAGAGCGCGAACCTTGCCCCAGGCTGCACCGGCTACGACGGGGTCACCCACGCGTAGCGTTCCGCGCTGAACCAAGACGGTAGCAACAGGCCCGCGGCCAACATCAAGGTTGCCCTCCAAAACAAAGCCGCGCGCCCGACCCTCAGGGTTCGCCGTCAGTTCTTCAACATCGGCAACGACCTGCAACTGCTCGAGTAACTCGTCGACACCCAAACCCTGGAGCGCTGACACCGGGACCATGATGGTGTCGCCACCCCACGCTTCTGGAACCAATCCCTCCTCGGAGAGCTGCTGCATGATGCGGTCAGGGTTGGCATCGGCTCTGTCAATCTTGTTGACAGCAACGATGATCGGAACGTCAGCTGCCTTGGCGTGGCTTATTGCCTCGCGCGTTTGGGGCATGACCCCGTCGTCGGCAGCAACAACCAGAACAACGATGTCGGTGACGTCGGCGCCGCGAGCGCGCATGGCCGTAAAGGCCTCGTGGCCCGGCGTATCGATGAAGGT
>Ga0136611_10003535_pt1 | contig 10921 bp, 6 predicted proteins | sample AntDrymUQ2232306_2_FD_106645 | JGI IMG/M metagenome (GOLD analysis project Ga0136611, IMG submission 106645) | Polar desert sand microbial communities from Dry Valleys, Antarctica - metaG UQ223 (23.06) | ecosystem: Environmental > Terrestrial > Soil > Desert | place: Antarctica: Dry Valley... | reverse complement strand
GGTCGAGCCGCGCAATGCTTCTTCGAGCGAAATAAGACCGGATTGATAAAGATAAAAAAGCGATTGATCGAAAGTCTGCATTCCGTATTGCGACGTTCCGGCAGCGATTGCGTCACGAATCTGTGAAGTTTTATCTTCGTGCAGAATATAATCGCGGATCAGCGGCGTGGAAATCAAAACTTCGCAAGCCGGAATGCGCGAATTACCTTTCGCCGATTTCATCAAACGCTGCGAAACGACGGCTTTTAATAATCCGGCGAGTTGAATGCGGATTGATTTCTGTTGATACGGCGGAAAGGCGGAAATTATGCGCGTCAAGGTTTCCGAAGCGTCCAAAGTGTGCAGAGTTGATAAAACGAGATGTCCGGTTTCGGCGGCAACGAGCGCGGTTTCAATCGTTTCCAAATCGCGCATTTCGCCGACTAAAATTACGTCCGGGTCTTGCCGCAGAGAACCGCGCAAAGCTTCGGCGAACGAGCGCGTATCAACGTCAACTTCGCGCTGCGTGATAAACGATTTTTTATCTTTGTGGAGAAATTCTATCGGGTCTTCGACCGTCACGATGTGACAGTTGCGCGTTTGATTGATGAAGTCAACCATCGAAGAAAGCGTCGTAGATTTGCCGGAGCCGGTCGTTCCCGTAACCAGAATCAAACCGCGCTGTTCTTCGGCGATTTTGCTCAAAACCGGCGGAAGCCCTAAGTCGCTAAACGGCTTTACAGTATCGGAAATGACGCGAGCGACGATACCGATTGAATTTCGCTGCTGAAAAATATTGACGCGAAAACGTCCCAAACCGGAAACGCCGTAACCGATGTCAACTTCATAAACTTCTTTAAAGTGCTGTTTTTGGCGGTTGGACATCATCGAAAACGCCATTTCCAGCGTTTCGTCCTGCGTCATTTTCGTCACGCCCGAAAGCGGTCGCAGCTCGCCGTTGACGCGAATAACCGGATAGGAACCGGCGCGAAGATGCAAATCCGACGCGCCGAAGCTCATCGCCATCCGCAATAAATCATCAATTCTGGTTATCATATAAAGAAGTTTAAGAAGTGTAACGGGCTTCAGATTTTTATCGGAAAGATTTTAAGCTGGGGTATAATTAAATGCCAAACCGTCACAAACAATTTTAGCCTGTCGGAAACGGCAGCGTCAACATTTATTTTGCGAACGATAGACAGTTCCGCTTTCGCGTCGTAAAATCTGATTTTTAGATTGGAATAAAATTAATGAACAAAGCAGGCAGAATTATCTCAGTCAATCCGCCCTATGCGATTGCGGGCGGCGAAATCTCTATCGAGTGTGAAAACTTTCAGCTTAACGCGGAAGGCGAATATAAATGTGTTGTCGGCGGGAAAACGGCGCGATTGATCGGCGCGTCGGAAACCAGAATTTTGGCGATTGTTCCGGCTGATGCGGAAACTTCGGAAACGGAAATTTATCTCGAAAGCGGCGGCGAACAAAGCGAACGCTTTCGTTATACAATCGGGAAAAAATTAGCCGATGATTTACATATCGTCGCAAATCCGGCGATTGATCCGAAAGATGATTCGATTATCGTGACGCGCTCCGGCGCGCGCGGGCAGCAATTGCCGGTGACGATGTTTCGACTGGAAACCGACGGTTATTTGAATGAAATGCCCGCCGAAATTTTGAATCCGACGGCGGTTGCGTTTAACCGCAGCGGTAATCTTTTTGCCACAAATCGTTCGGACGGCGAAGTCAGCCGCATCAACCGTGACGAAGAGGTTGTGCCTTACGCATCGAATTTGGGAATCGCCACCGGAATCGCGTTTGATAAAGAAGACGTAATGTATGTCGGCGACCGCAGCGGCACGATTTATCGCGTCAAAGAATTCGGCAGTTCCGAATCTTTCGCTCTGCTCGATCCTTCGGTTTCGGCGTATCATCTGGCTTTCGGCGCGGACAACAGACTTTACGTAACTGCGCCGGGACTTTCCAGCTTCGACGCGGTTTATGTGATTGACGAAGAAGGCTATGAAGAAAAATATTTTCGCGGCTTCGGCAGACCGCAGGGTTTGGCATTCGATAAAGCCGGAAATTTATACGTCGCCGCCTGTTTTCAAGGCAAACACGGCGTTGCCCGAATCAAGTCGAACGCCGAATCAACTGAAATGTTTGTCGCCGGAATGAACGTCGTTGGTCTTTGCTTCACGCGCCAAGGCGAAATGATCGTCGCCACCAATGATTCGGTTTACACGATTCCGGTCGGCGTTTACGGCACACTTCTCGATTAAATTATGAATTTCAAATTACGAATTACGAATGAAGAAATTTTTCTGACGCTCCACAATCCGTTATTCGTAATTCGTAATTCATAATTCGTAATTGTTTACTCGTCTTCTTCGTGAACGCGGATTCTGCCCGCCGCCCGCGCTTCGTCAATTACTTTGTTGGCGAGATTTCCGGGAAGCGGATCGTAATGCGAAAACTGCATATGATATGAGCCGCGCGCCTGCGTGATTGAATTTAATTTCGATTGATAATCGAGCATTTCCGAAAGCGGAACCTGCGCTTTGATAACCTGCTGTTTGCCGCGCATATCCATTCCGCTGACGCGACCGCGCCGGGAATTAAGATCGCCCATAATATCACCGGAAACTTCAATCGGACAAAAAACCTCAACGTCCATCACGGGTTCAAGCAGTGCCGGACGCGCTTTTTCCATCGCGTTGCGGAAGGCTTTTCTGCCCGCCGCGCGAAAACTGTGTTCGTCGGAATCAACCGCGTGAAAACTTCCGTCAATCAGCGTTACTCTGAAATCAACCAGCGGATAACCGGCGACTGCTCCGCCTTGTGCCGCTTCGACGATTCCTTTTTCTATGGCGGGGCGAAAATTTTGCGGAACGGAACCGCCGAATATTTTATCAACCCATTGAAAACCCGCGCCGCGTTCGAGCGGTTCAAAGATACATTTGCAGTCGCCGAACTGCCCGCGTCCGCCGGATTGTTTTTTGTGACGACCCTGAACTTCGACTTGCTGCGAAATCGTTTCCTTATACGGAACTTTCGGCGGATGAAGCGCGACTTCGACGTGATAGCGATTCGCTAATTTAGCAACGACCGTTTCGATATGAAGCTGACCGGAACCGCTCAGAATAAATTCCTTTGTCTGCGCGTCGCGGTCGAAATGGAGACTCGGGTCTTCTTCGAGAATTTTATGCAGAGCGGCGGAGATTTTATCTTCGTCGGCACGTGATTTCGGTTCGATAGCAAACGAAATCGCGGCTTCGGGATATTCGACCGACGGGTAAACAATCGGCTGCGCTTTGTCGGTTAAAGTGTCGCCGGTTTGGGTGTCCTTTAGTTTAACGACCGCGATGATGTCGCCGGTTTGGGCTTCCGGGACTTTTTCCAGATTTTTGCCTTGAAGAATATGCAGTGCGCCAAGCCTTTCGACAAATTCGCGGCTCGAATTAAGAACGGCGGCATCCGAAGAAATTTTACCTGAAACGATTTTCATCACGTTGATTCTTCCCGCAAACGGGTCGGCAATCGTGCGGAAAACATAAGCCGAAAAAGGCTCTTCGTTACTGTAACGGCGCGTCGGTCGCTCCATCAAACTACCGGCGACGGCGTTTCCGAATTCGGCTTCGTGCGTCGCCGGATTCGGGGCGAATTCGACGATGTGATCGAGCAGAATAGAAAGTCCGACCAGACTATTTGCCGAAACCGCGTAAACCGGACAAAGTTTGCTGGCGGCGATAGCTTTTGCGAGATTCGGATAAATATCTTCTTCGTCCAATGTTCCGTTTTCAAAATATTTTTCCATCAGTCCGTCGTCCGATTCGGCAACCAATTCGATGATGCGTTCGCGCGTTATTTCAAAAACGTCGCGTCCGGTTTCGGGCATCGGAATTTCCTTAGCTTTGCCGTTCGCGTCAAATTCGTAAGCCTTCTGATGAACGACATCAACCACGCCGCGAAAATCCGCTTCCTGTCCGATTGGAAGCGTAAAAGGCACGATGGAACGGGCAAAACTGTTTGCCGCCGTATCGAGCGCGTGTCCGAAATCGGCGCGTTCCTTTTCCATTTTATTGATGACCATAAAACGCGGCAGAAGAAATTCGTTGGCGTAACTCCACGTTTTTTCCGTCTGAACCTCGATGCCGTTCACGCCGTCAACCACGACCAGAGCGCAGTCGGCGACGCGCAAAGCCGGTCGCGCGTGAGAAACGAACGCTGCGTAACCGGGCGTATCAATCAGATTTACTTTTGTGTCTTTGTATTCGAGATGCGCGAAATTATTGTTGAGCGTTACTTTGCGCTCAATCGAATCCTCCTCGTAGTCGGTAACGGTTGTTCCTTCGTCAACTTTCCCCCAACGTGCGGTCGCGCCGGCAACGTGCAGAAGTGAACTCACAAGCTGAGTTTTACCCGCGTCGCCGTGACCAATGACAGCCAGATTTCTAATGTTTTCGGTTGAAAATGCTTTCATAGTCGGCAAAAATCTCCTTAGTTTATTGAATTTTTGGCTAAACTCCAATGGAAAGATTACAAATTCCAAATCAAAAAAGACGAGTTTAGAATTTTGAATAAATCGGACTTTAGGTAAGAATGTAATTTAAACGACATCAATGAAAAGGGCAAGATAAGGTTAAGAAAATTAACTGATTAACCAACTTCAAAAATTCTTTTCAAAAAATTACAAACAATAACTGAACACAGAAATATGAAAGATTGGTATGAATAGCTAATTATGCGAATCAATCAGTTGAAAAGACAGATAAATAACTTAATTGGTAGAATTTTCTTTTCCTGAAATTTTAACCGATTCAACGACAGATTTGCATTAATTTAATTACAATGGACAATTTTGAACAATTAATCGAGAACCTCGACCAGAAACTATTTGAAAAAATCAAGAGTCAATCTTCGGATGACGATAAACAATCTCTTTTGGCTTGCCAACTCGCCGTCCGCAAATTAAAGCCTGATTATAAATATTTGGAAATCGGATCATATCTCGGCGGAAGTATTCAACCGCATCTTTTGGACGAAAAATGCTCAAAGATTTATTCGATTGACAAACGACCTCTGCATCAGCCGGACTCGCGCGGAGTTGATTACACTTATTTAAATAATTCAACCGAACGAATGATGGAATTCTTACGCGCAGTCGCACCTGAAAAAATTGGGAAGGTAACAACGATAGACGGCGATACGCGCCGGATCAATTCGTCGGAAATCGAGGATAAAATGTCGCTTTGCCTGATTGACGGCGAACACACGGACGAAGCGGTTTTCTCGGATTTTAGGTTTTGTTTGAAAGTTTTAGATGAAAACGGGGCGATTGTTTTTCACGACGCTTCGATTACCTATAACGGAATTGCCGACAGTATCGAATACTTAAAAGAAAATTCAATAAAGTTTCGCGCATATAGTTTGCCTGACATCGTTTTCGTCATCGAAATAGGTGATTTTCCGCTTCACCAAAACAAAGCGATTTTAGAAAGGCTGACAAACAATCATCAAAGTTATATTTACTCGCTGCAATCGAACGATTATTATCGCCAATTCGCTAACAAAAAGCCGTTTCGCCTGTATCGAAAATTAATGACTAAATGGAAAGGGTTAAATAAATTTGAATAAATCTATTTGAAAATCGATTCTGTCGAACTTTAAACGCAAATCGAAATTTGAAAGGCAAAAATGTTGCGCGGGAAACGTCGAAAGTGCGTTAGCGCATCGTAAGGTTTTGACTTGTCTTTAAAAAGTAAATACATAAAATAAATTAAAAACATTTGTTGAGTAAAAAAATGAAAAATAAAATGCGTCGGCGTAAAGCGGCAATTTCCGTATTTCTGGTTTGGACTTTTTTGGTCGGCTGTCTGCCTGCCGGCGGACAGGATTTAATTGCGGTCAGCGATATTACGGGCGGTTCGAGCGTTTTCGTTTTTCGCACTTCGAGAAAAGCTCCGCCTAAAAGATTCGTTTCGACCACCAAAGTTGTCCGAACAAAGGCGCAGCGCATTAACACCGTTAAAAAAGTGTCCAGGCAATTTACTGTCGTAGCAAAAGCAGTTCCGCGCCGAACCCGCGAAAAAACGCTTGAGCCGGTGAAACTCGGAGATGTTGCCAGAATGACTCCGATTGATGCCGCCAGAGTTTTTGCCGGAGTCGGCGAGTATTACATCGAAAAAGATCAGATTGATAAAGCCATCGAGCTTTTCCGCGAATCGGAAATGCTCGATGCAAAAAATAATAACGCTCGAACCGGTCTGAGCGAAGCTCTCGCTTTGAAGGGAAATCAGTTTTTGACCGAGGAAAAACACGCCAAAGCAAAGACGCTTTTTGAAGAATCAATCAAATATAATCCGAAAAACGCCGTTGCTTATTACGGTTTGGGCGATGTGTCGGAAGAACTCGACCAAAAAGACGACGCGCTTGCCAATTACGAAAAAGCACTCGCGTTTGACAAAGATTTAACGGAAATTTATGTTCCGCTCGGTATTATTTATTACCAGAAAGGCGAAATCGCCAAAGCCGACGAATTTCTCAGCAAAGCATTGAAAACTTCGCCCGCCGATTCTCAGACGCAATACTTTGTCGGTTTGATTCGTTACTCGCAAAACCGCAACGACGAAGCTCTGACGGCTTTTAAGGAAGCGGCAAAAGTTGACCAAAGCAGCGCGGAATCGCATTATTACACCGGAAAAGCATTGATGCGGCTGAACCGGACTGACGAAGCAATCGCCGAATTTGAAGAAGCGACAAAAATCAAACCGAAATATTTTGAAGCTCTTTTCGATGCGGGTGCGGCGTATTATGAAACGGAAAAATATCCCGAAGCCGTTGCTAAATACAAAGAAGCGGCAAAAGTTAAAAACGACAGTTTTGAAACTTATGCCAATCTCGGCGACGCTTATCGTCAGGTCAGAAACTTTAACGAAGCCGAGGGCAGTTACAATCTGGCGGCGGTATTTCTGCAAAGAGATAAAAATTATAGCCGCGAAGAAGCCGCGCAGCTTTATAGCTATGCCGGTTACGTCGTCGGCAGACAGTGCGAAAACAATATTAAAAATTATATTCCGTGCAAATGGAGTACGACTATCAAAAATTTGGAAAAAGCGGTTGAGTTAAGTCCGAACGCTTCCGATTACACAAATTTGGGCTGGGCGTATTACAACGCCGGAAAAATTGAAATTGTGCAAAAAAGGGAAGCCGAAGGAAAAGCGAAATTAGAACAGGCAAAAATCATACTGCAAAAAGCTATCGCTTTAAATCCGTCATATATCGAAGCTCCGCTGTTGAATCTCGGCGTGGCGATGATTGATTTGGGCGATTACGCGGGAGCGATAAACGCTTTGAAAACTGTTACTGAAAAACGCCCGGAATGGAATTTTGGTAATTATGCGCTCGGTGTCGCTTACCGCAAAAGCGGCGATTTAGACAATTCCGTCAAGCAATTTCGTAAGGCGGTTGAAAAGGAACCTAATTATATCGCCGCTTTATCGGCACTCGGTGAATCGGAGTTTCGCAACAAAAATAAAAAGGAAACCGAGAAAATTATTGACCGACTGAAAAAATTGAACGCAATCAACGAGGCGAAAAAACTCGAAGTTCTGTTAAGTGGTGTCAACTTCGGTTATTAATGCTTCCAAATCCGCATTTTTACAATAGGACGTGAATAAACACAGATTTAAGCGGATTGTCGCGGATACAAAAAATCCGTGAAAACCGCCGGATCAGCGAAAATCCGCGTCCTATTTCTTTATCAATTTCTTAACCTTGATTTGTCTAATTTGTTTACGACAAACATTCAAAAATCCGGTGAAAAATCCAATTTCCGTGCGCGAAAATATTCGACTGGCAGATTATACGACGTTAAAAATCGGCGGCGAGGCGCGGTTTTTTGTTCAGGCGGAAACGGAAACGCAGATTGTCGAGGCGATTAAGTTTGCCGAAAACAATGAATTCGATATTTTCGTTTTGGGCGGCGGAAGCAATGTTTTAATCGCCGACGAAGGTTTCGACGGGCTTGTTTTACACATCGCCTTAAAGGGAATTTCGGATTTCCGGGAAAGCGGCGGTGATATTTTCGTAACGGCGAAGGCGGGCGAAGATTGGGACGAATTCGTTAAACTCTGCGTCGAAAAAAATCTTGCCGGAATCGAATGTTTGAGCGGAATTCCCGGTCTCGTCGGCGGAACTCCGGCGCAGAATGTCGGTGCTTACGGGCAGGAAGTTTCGGAAACGATTGCAGCTGTCCGCGTATTCGACCGGAAAAGCGGAGAGATTTTGGAACTGACCAACGCCGATTGCCGTTTCGCGTATCGGACGAGCATTTTCAATACGACCGAGCGCAATCGTTTTATCATTTTAGCCGTCACTTACTCTTTGAAAGAAAACGGTGCGCCGAAAATTATTTATAAGGATTTGCTTCAGGTTTTTGCAGATAAGAATCCTTCTTTGCCGGAAACACGCGAAGCCGTTCTCGCCGTTCGCCGCGCAAAATCAATGGTCATCGAGGAACACGACCCGAATGCGAAAAGCGTCGGTTCATTTTTCAAAAATCCGATTGTTTCGCACCAAGATCACGCCAAAATAACCGCAATAGCAGAAAGTTTAGGAATCGAAAACGTGCCTTTTTTTATTGTGGATGGAAATTTCGTCAAAATTCCTGCCGCGTGGCTGATCGAAAAATCCGGTTTCGAGAAAGGTTATATCAAGGGCGGCGCGGGGCTTTCGACGCGCCACACGCTCGCGCTCATTAATCGCGGAAATGCGACGGCGAAAGAAATTCTCGCGCTCAAAGATGAAATTCAAACCGGAGTGAAAAAGAAATTCGGTGTGGACTTAAAACCCGAACCCATTTTTGTCGGTTTATGAAAATATAAGTAACACGCTCATTAAGTCAAAAGCGAAATTCGCTGCCTCTTATATTTTCACAAAAACAATTTCCGCAAAAAAAACAAAAAATTCTTGTCAAAATATAGCTTTTCGTGTTTAATCAGCGACAACTTTTATAAATCGAAAGTTCACCTGAGTTTGCACAAAAAAATATTGTCTTTTATCGGCAATTTGCGACACGGATTAAAGTAATTACTTTTTTTTCTGAAAATACGTGCCGAATCGAAATTTCCGTTAATGTGACCCGTTAAAATTCTTTAACCCCCGGAGAATTGCTATGAACAATGAATCTGAAAATAAATCTGAAACCAAATTAAATTTATACGCGGAAACTCCCGCAAAAACTAACCGCAGAAACTTCCTCGGTAATTTAGGCAAGGCGGGAATGACCGCCGCCGCCGCCGTTGTCGCTGCGCCTCTGCTCGACAGTAAATCAACTGTTGTCGCTCAGATCGGACGCGGCACTTCTGTTTATCACAAACGCGCCGCGGCGTGTTTTCAAGTTCGTATGGATGCGGCGCAGGCTAATTTCCAACGGCTGCCGCCGCTTTTTTCGCGCCCGACTAATGGCGACGAAGATTTATACGAAAACAAAATCGCCAATTACTCAAAAGGTTTGCCGCACAACTCAAACGGCGAAGTCAATTTGACGGCGTATAACGCGCTTCTCGACGCACTCAACACCGGAAATCCAACCAAGTTCGAGCAGATTCCGCTTGGCGGAAATCGCCGTTTGACCAGTCCGCAAGCGGGTTTGGCGTTTGATTTGGAAGGAAAAGATTCGTTCGGGATGATTCAAATACCTCCGCCCGCCTTCGCTTCGCGCGAGATAGCGGCGGAAATTGCCGAAAATTACTGGATGGCACTTCTTCGTGACGTTCCGTTCAGCGAATATCCGACAAACCCGATTGCCGCCGCCGCCGCCGCCGATTTGAATCTTTTCGGCACGGATTTTCGCGGAGCGAAAAATTCACAGGGACAGGTTACACCGGATTTATTGTTTCGCGGTTTATCGGCGGGCGACAAAACCGGACCGGCAATGTCGCAATTCTGGTATCTGCCGTGTTTTTTCGGTGCCAATGAAATCAATCAGCGGATCCGAACCGTCCGCACGATTGCCGACGGCGGTCGCAATTTTATGACCGATTTTGCGAGCTGGCTGGCGGTGCAAAACGGAGTTTCGCCGCAAAGCGGAGATGTTTTCGATTCGACACCGCGCTATATTCGCAACGGGCGCGACATCGGGCAATGGGTTCACATTGACGTTTTGTTTCAAGGCTATTTTCAGGCGTTTCTCGTTATCGCGGGAACTTTGGGTGTCAACGCCGACAGCGGAAATCCGTATCGCAATTCGCAAACGCAGGACGGTTTCGCCACGTTTGGCGGACCGCATATCGCTACACTTTTATGCGAGGTTTCAACCCGCGCTTTGAAAGCCGTCTGGAATCAAAAATGGTTTGTTCATCGCCGTATGCGACCGGAAGTTTTCGCTGCGCGGGTTGACCGCACGGCTTTTCACGGAGCGAATTATCCGATTCACGGGGAAATTTTGAAATCAATCAATACCAACTCGCGGCTCGGCGGCTATCTTCCGGCGGGCAACTCGCTGTTGCCGATGGCGTTTCCCGAAGGTTCGCCGATGCACCCGGCTTATGGCGCGGGACACGCGACGGTGGCTGGCGCGTGCGTGACGATTTTGAAGGCGTGGTTTGACGATACGACCGTGATTGAAAATCCGGTAATTCCTGATTCGACCGGACAAATCTTAACATCGTATGTCGGAGAAACTCTGACTGTCGGCGGCGAATTGAACAAAATCGCCTCCAATGTCGCGCTCGGACGCAATATCGCGGGCGTTCACTGGCGATCCGACGGAACCGAATCGCTCAAATTGGGCGAAGCCATCGCCATCAGCATTCTGAAAGATCAAAAAGCGTGTTACAACGAGCAGTTCGACGGATTTAGTTTAACTAAATTCGACGGAACGACGGTTACGGTTTGAAATTTAAACTTTAGGTTCGGTTCTGACGTTCTATTTGAAAGCCGG
>Ga0136611_10003534_pt1 | contig 10923 bp, 10 predicted proteins | sample AntDrymUQ2232306_2_FD_106645 | JGI IMG/M metagenome (GOLD analysis project Ga0136611, IMG submission 106645) | Polar desert sand microbial communities from Dry Valleys, Antarctica - metaG UQ223 (23.06) | ecosystem: Environmental > Terrestrial > Soil > Desert | place: Antarctica: Dry Valley... | reverse complement strand
CCCCTGCCCCTCCATCCCTCCGCGCCTCAATCTGCCCCTAGGCCGCCGCCTCGAAGTCGAACGCCTCGTGGAACGGCCCACCCCACGTGCTCGTCCGCCCCGTGTGCTGCGCCAGTGAAGGCGCGTGATACAGGATTGGCGCACATTGCGCCGCCAGCCGCGCCATCGCGATATCTTGGATCCACGCCGAAGGCCGAAACTCCCGCAGCAGATGCGCGGCGCAAGCGCGGGAATAGAGCCGCGCCTGTGAGCCCACTGCCTGCTCGGGATTCACCACCAGCGTGCTCGAGCGCCGCGCATCCGCCATCACCAGTGGCCCGCTGAAATCCGGCGCCCGCCCGTGTGCCGGCGGCCCCCAAGGAAGAATGCGCCGGAAAGCACGAGAGTCATAGAGTATGGTTCGGGAACATTGACCACAACATTTAGTGCTCCTTGATTGTCGTTGTAGTATCCTGCCTGTCCGGCACCGCCATCGCCATCGGCGAACCCTAGGAATAGACGGGTTGCGCCCGCTGGGACATTGAATAGCTGCGGCGAGCCTGCCTGCTGGCCATCACCGATAAAGAAGATCTGCCGAAGCCCGGGAGATAGCGAGGTGAACTGTTTGGCTGTCTCCGTGAAAGGCGGCAGGCCGGCGGGCGCTGGGTCCGACGGTTCAGAATCGTCGAGAAAGACGCCGACGAGCCAGAAAAGACCAGTGCCGTTAATGGAAGATAGTCCACCGATAGCCGAGAGTGATGTGTCGAATGTCGCGCTGCCCTCGGGTCCGAAAAATGGAGAAGCGGGGCTGTTCGTGCCATCGCTGTAGGTGACAGACCCCGTAATCGAGCCGAAGGTAATAGCAAGTGCAGGTGTCGACGTGATGGGGATGCTTGGAGGTAAAATACCAGCGCCAAAACCTGCGGGGGCAGGCGGAGTAGCGTGACCCGCACCGAAGATGTTTGCCTTAGCGTCCACCGTTATGTCGGCGGCATGCAGGTCGGCGACCGCAGCGCTGCACGCGATGAGCAGGGCCGCGCAGCGATAACCGCCGGAACGAAGTGGAGTCGTATTCATGCCCGGCAACGAAGCAGAGCAGTGTCTCGTCGGGCAACAGAATTCCGCTTGCTGTCTCCCCGCACTGGTGCCGGCGTCGTCCCGGCGGCGAGCCTCTATATCATCGGCGGGCTCGGGACCGCGGATGGGGAAGGCGCGTCCGTGGATAGCACATCATCCTCGCAGGAGCAGGAAGTAATCGCCCCTCCCCGCGAGCGCCCGGCGCAAGAGACTCAGCGCCCCCTCGGCGATACTCTCCTGCTTCAGCGTGCACGTCCCTTCGTGCACATGCACCGTGATCGGCGCACCCCAATCCGTCCGCTCGAAACTCCGCACCGACTCCCGGACCGCCGCCCGCCCGGGGTAAGATAGCATGTAAGCAGCGATTACTGGAGAAAGCATGGGGAGTTGTTGAGGGTCGTCAGTGATCGGTGATCGGTGATCGGTGCTGAGCGCCCCAAGCCCGTCATCCTGAGCGGAGCGGAGGCCGGCGCAGGCGGGCGGAGCACAGTCGAAGGACCCGGCGACAATCAGAGAAAGCGCCCGCAAACCTACCACCTTGCCCCGCCCGCATCACTTACTTACCGCGCCGCATGCGCACCGTTGCTATGTCCATTGCGATAAGTCGCACCATTCCCATTCGACCCATTGGTCAACTCTGCGGGAACGTCCACCCCCAAGGGAGCCACCAGAACCGCCGCTGACTGCGCGAGTGGCAGGACGACGCGCACGGTTGCGCTCGCCACCCCCTGCGATCCGCCATTTACGCCCTGCACGTAGATGTCCACGGTCTGGCCCTGCTTCCACCGATTTGATCTCGGCCAGCGGCGCGGTCGTGCTCGGCCCCAGGCGGAACTCCGCATCCACGCCCAGCACCTTGATCCGCCAGCGATACCGCGTCGCGAGCGGCGTCGGCGCGCACGTTGCCACGATCGTATGACCAGGCTGAGCCACCACCGCGACTTCCTGCGGTTGGCTCGGCGTCGAAGGGGTTGCAGGAATACTCAACCCGAACTGCGTCCAGCGTCCATCGGTGCGGCTGAGCTTCATCGAGAGAATCTTCGTCAGACCCCGCATCATCTTCACCAACGCTGCCTCCGCCGTCGTGCGCTGATCCTGCTTGGTTTTAAGATTCGGCTCTGCGCCATTGGCGCTGCCGCGCGCTGTCGTCGCCGTATCACTCAAGGAACTCGCCTTCGCCGCCGTCACTTCGATTCCCGCGACCGCGAATGTCGGATTGGCCGTGAAGAAATCGACCAGTTGATTCACCAGCGTCAAGCGCAGTGCCACGGTCGCCGGCACCGCCGTCGAGTTATGGATGAATCCCGCGCCTGCCCAGCTCGTATTCCAGCGCGTCCGTAGCGTCCCAGCAAGACGCCACGCGCCTTCAGCAGCCAAAGGGCGTTGGCCTTGTCTGCCGCCTGCGCTGCGAGCGACGCGACCTCATGAGTCGAGCGCGCCGTGAGATAGGGCGGTGTTACTCGTCGCGTAAGCCATCAGCACTGGCTGGGAGATGGCGGGAGTGATCTCGGTGATGCCCAGCGTGGTTCCGAGTGCATTCAGTCCAATCACCATCTAATTGCCCAGCGTGAGCAATCCCGACGGAGTCGTGGGTAAGTCGTTTCTAGCCATGGTATGTATATAGCAACTGCGTTTTTGTTCTGGTTTACGTTTGAATGACTCCGCGAATTCTCACGTAGTCTCAGAAGCGGCTGACTACTCCGCCCAAGCACCTGCTGATAGAGAAAGCCAGCGCGAACGCCTGCGCCTGCGAACTCCCCGAGACGCGCCCGCTCCACGCCCGGATCATTCAAGAATGCCCGCGCTCCAGACGCCCCATCTGTCCCGGACGGCGCCTCCTATGGAAGAGGATGAACGACCGCACCAACAAACAATACGCCTGCCTCGTCGCGATCGGATACCCGCTAACCCGGATCGCTCCCGGAATACCTCTTGAAAGCGAGCTACAAGGCCACTCGCCCCTTGCACGCAGAGACGACGGGATCATCTTCTTCGCGTGAAGAGACCAATCAGAGTCGAAGCGCTTCCAGGATATCATCTTCGCCTGGCATATCCCGACGGAGTAGAGGGTGTCATCGACCTCGCTGCCGACGCAGGCCGCGGGGTTTTCACACGGCTCGCAGACGAGGCATTCTTCCGCACAGTCCACATCGGGCAGTTTGGCCAGATCGCTTGGTCCGAGGACATCGAGATTTGCCCTGACGCCGCTTACCACGAGATCGCCCAAACAGCAGCGGCCGAACCCGCCCATGCCTGAGGTCAGCCGCTTCTACGGCATCATCGTTCGCTTCTACTATCGCGACTACCATCCAGCTCACTTCCATGCCATCTACGGTGAGCACGAGGCGCTCATCGAGATTTGAGACCGGTGTGATCCATGAAGGACATTTGCCCAGGACAGCATATGAATTGATCAACTGCTTGGCGGGAGCTTCACCTGCAAGAGCTACGCGACGACTGGCATCGAGCGAGGCAGCGGCAGCCTCTGTTACGATCGCACCTCTCGAGTGAACCGTGGCCGAACCTCCTAAACCGGCAGAGCGGGAATCAAGGGTGGATTGGGCGTAGGGCGTGGGATGGAGACAAATGCGGTTCGTTCCTTGAGCGCCACGAGCAGCAGATCGCAGGGTTGCTCGGTCTTCACCACGCCGCTTTAGCACCAGCGCTGCTCAGTCGGCGGTGAGCGGTGCTTGCATGGCTGCGCGGGCTCGGGCCTGGCAGAGGTGGAACGAGACTCCGAGGCCCGCGCCGAAGCCGAGTCCGTAGCAGACGCCCCAGAGGAGCATGCCGGCGGTGCGGCGATCGATGGCGAGCTTTCCCTCGATCCAGCCGCCGGCGTAGTAGCCGAGCGTATTGAGCACGAAGAGCGCGGCGATGATCTTCACCACCGAGCGCTGGGCGTCGAAGGCGAGCGCAAGGATCAGCCCCATCGCGGCGGTGCCGCCAAGCAGCCCGGCGATGCTCCCGAGATCACCGCGCAATGCCATCCAGCAGGCGACCCAGACGATGGCGTAAGCAGCGAAGGCCGGCGCGAAAAGCTTGTAGAAACGGAGGAGCGAGCCGGGGCCAATGATCAGCCGGTGCAGCAGCGGCCCGCTGAGCACGATAAAGACGGCGGCGCAGGCGACATACAGCCCGATCTCGCCGAGGCCGCGGAACCACAGGTCGGAGATCACCCATGGCGCAAAGCCGGCGACGCTGAGCACGGTGAAGCCGAGCACGCCGCGGAGCACGGAAGCGCCGAGGGTGGGTGGCCGCGCCGATTCGCCCGACGTGCGAGCGCGGGCGGCGATGCTCTCGGGATCGAGTTGGAACCACGCCATAGTGATTCCGGTGATTATCGGCGCGGCGAAGCTGCGGCAACCTCGCGCTGACGCCGGTAGCACCACAGGCCCGCAAGCCCGACGCAGATGAGCGCGCCGAGCCACCGGACAGGGCCTTTCCCGAAGACCACGGTGCCGTTGAACACCATGAAGAAAAAGAACGCGTGCCAGATCCTCGTGAGCCACAACGGGCGCCGCTCCAAGCGCTCGGGATCGTGCCACCAGCAGAGCACATCGACGAGCCATGCAGCACCGAGAAGGTAGTTGAGGAAAAGCCCGCCGCCCCAGCGCACGCCCGTCATTTCCCCCGTCTGCCGGGCGGTCTCGCGATACGCGGTGGCGTGGCTCCAGTCGTGGTAATAGGCGAACGCGCAGACGACGTGTGCAAGAAAGAGGGCGCAGCCGAACGTCCAGAGGCTGCGCGCGAAGCTGCGCCAGCGGGTGCGCTGCCGGGCCATAAGTAGGGTTCCTGCGGCGCAGGCGTAAGCGATCAAAGCCAGCCAGATCGTCAGCCTCGTGAGGAACTCGCCGCGGCTCATTGTCCGCAGCATCCGGGAGGGCGTGGGCGGGAAGCGATCATTTTCCCTCCCCCTCCCCGCGAGACCGCGCTAAGACGCGCGGCCCATGAATCGCCCCGGCTTTCTCCTCGTGCTTGAAGGGATCGATGGCGCGGGGAAATCGACGCTGGCGCGGCGGCTCGAGGGGTGGTGTCAAACGCGCGGGTTGAGCGTGGTGCGCAGCCGCGAGCCGACGGATGGGCCGGACGGGCAGACGTTGCGCCGCACGGCACAGACGGGGCGGCTCGCGCCAGAGGAGGAGCTCGCGCTTTTCCTGAAAGATCGCGGGGAGCACGTCGCGACGCTGATCGCGCCGGCGCTCGCGCGGGGCGAGATCGTGATTCTGGATCGCTACTACTTTTCGACGGCGGCGTATCAGGGAGCGCGTGGGCTCGACGCGGAGGGGATCATCCGTGCCAATGAAGCGTTTGCACCCGTGCCCGACCTCGTGCTCCTGCTCGATGTCGAGCCGGGCCAAAGTCACGCGCGGATCGGCAGCCGTGGAGAGGGCGTGGATCAGTTCGAGGGCGCCAGCTATCTCGCGGAAGTGCGGCGCATTTTTCTGTCGCTGATGCGGCCCTTTTTTCGGCGCGTGGACGCGACGCGGGACGCGGACACCGTTTGCGCGGAATGCGCCGCGCTGCTTGAAGGGATGCTCCGCGAGCGCGGATTGCTCCTGCCCTGATCATGTTGCTCTGGCGCGAGGCACTCCCGGACTCCTGGCTCCCAAAGGTCCGCGCGCACCTGGCGGAGGTGCTCGTCGATCACGCGCACCTTGAGCGTAAGGCGGCGACGGCTGCGCTGAACCTCGAGAAATACGCGGAGCTCTACCCGCGAGTGTCGGAGTTGAACGCGATCGCCATCGAGGAGTTGCAACACTTTGAGCAGGTGCTCGGCTTGCTCCGCGCGCGGGGCATTCCTTTCGGCCAGCCGCGGCCAAGCCCGTGGATCAGCGGGATGATGGGCGCGGTGCGCAAGGGGCGACGACACCAGGTGATCGATCATCTCGTGGTGTGCGCGCTGATCGAGGGGCGCAGCTGTGAGAAGTTCCAGATCCTGGCGCACGGGGTTCGCGACCTCGATGCGGAGCTCGCGGACTTCTATGGGAGCCTCGTGGAAAGTGAGGGGAATCATTACGCGACCTATCTGATCATGGCGCGGCACATCGACCTCGCGGAGACGGAGCGCCGGCTGGACGATTTCCTCAATCTTGATGCTCACCTGATTCGACAGCCGAATCCCCTTCCCCAGCTCCACTGATCCGGCGGCGCTTTTACGGGCAGCCGGGATCCCCGACGCGGATGGTCATCCTGAGCGAAGCCCGGCTTTGCGGGCGAAGTCGAAGGACCCGGGGCGACCGGATTGCGCGTGATGAGTGACGCGTGCGGCGGCGGTGAAGAAGCGAGCGCCGGGCCGGGGACACGCGCGGTTCTCATGGCGCCGGGTCCTTCGACTGCGGCGCTGCGCGCCTCCGCTCAGGATGACCGCGGAGGGATGCATCCGCTCACTCGTGGGCTTCGCGCTGATGAACCGCACGTCGCCTGCGGGCACGGTGATGTGTGCGGTGGCGCCTTTGTCAGCGGGTGGCTTGGAAAGCCGCTGGAGGATACCAGCCCCGTCAGGTTTCACGTCACGCCCCGGCTACACCGCTGCAAGGTTCCGCGCGGAATGAATGCTCAGGCGCTTCATAGTCGTGGATTCCCACCCGCCGCTCGCGAGATTCGCCGGCCGCACGTTTTCATGAATCCTGGATTTCCTTTCACCAACAGCTACGCGCGGCTACCCGAGCGATTCTTCGCCCGCACCGCGCCGACACCGACGAGCGCCCCGCGGCTGATCCGCGTAAACCGGGCGCTCGCCGTTCACCTTGGCGTCGACCCGGACTGGCTCGCGAGCGAGGAGGGCGTGGAGATTCTCGCGGGCAAACGCGTTCCTGAGGGCGCCGAGCCGATCGCGACGGCGTATGCGGGGCACCAATTCGGTGGGTTCGTGCCGCAGCTTGGGGACGGTCGCGCGATCCTGCTTGGCGAAGTGATCGATCAAGGCGGCGCCCGGCGGGACATCCAGCTCAAAGGAGCAGGGCGGACACCCTTCTCGCGCGGCGGCGACGGCAGGGCCGCACTCGGGCCGGTGTTGCGCGAATATGTGGTCAGTGAGGCGATGGCCGCGCTCGGGATTCCAACCACGCGCGCGCTGGCTGCAGTGATGACTGGGGACAAGGTGATCCGGGAGCAGAGGCTTCCCGGGGCGGTCTTTACGCGGGTCGCTTCCAGTCACATCCGCGTCGGGACGTTCCAATTTTTCGCCACGCGCGGAGATGTGGACGGCCTGCGGTTGCTGGCGGATCACGTGATCACCCGACACTATCCTGACGCAGCACACGCGCCCCGACCGTATCGCGCGCTGCTCGATGCGGTGATCAAAGCGCAGGCGGAGCTGATTCCCCAGTGGCTGTCGGTTGGCTTCATCCACGGGGTGATGAATACGGACAACATGTCGGTGGCCGGGGAAACGATCGATTACGGCCCGTGTGCGTTCATGGATGAATACGATCCAGCGACGGTTTTCAGCGCGATCGATCGTCAGGGGCGTTACGCCTATGCCAACCAACCTCCGATCGCCCACTGGAATCTGACGCGGCTGGCGGAATGTTTTCTGCCGCTTCTTTCCGACGACACCGACGCTGGCGTGGCTGAGGCCAAGGAGGCGCTCGCGGCATTCGCGCCGACGTTTCAAGCGGCTTACCAGCGAGGGCTTCGGCGAAAGCTCGGGCTGTTCGCGGAAGAGGAAGGCGATCTCGCGCTTGGGCAGGATCTTCTTGAGGTGATGAGTGCGAGTCGTGCGGATTTCACTCTAGCCTTTCGCGCGCTGGCCGAAGCGGCGGCGGGTCCGGAAAGTGAGATGCAGGTGCGGAGCCTCTTCCCGGATCCGTCAGCGTTTGCTGGATGGGCGGTCCGATGGCGGGAGCGGCTTGCCAGGGAGGCTCAGGATGCCAGAGCGCGGCGCGCCTCGATGCTCTCGGCGAACCCGGCCTACATCCCGCGCAACCACCGAGTGGAAGCAGTGATCCGGGCGGCTGTAGACCACGACGATTTTCACCCGTTCGAAGAGTTACTGACGGTGCTCGCGACACCCTTCGAAGAGCAGCCCGCATTCGCGCATTACGGAATGCCGCCGAAGGAGCAGGAACGCGTGCATCAGACGTTCTGCGGGACGTAGAGGCGAATGAACTTCCAACAACGCAAATGTAATTCCGCTCGTCGGGAAGGATAGGCACGACGAGTTTCAGCCATGATTCGCAGGATTTTCTCCGCCCTGGTCGGCAGCAGCCTGATTCTCGGGATGTCCGCGGCCGAGCCTCTCCCGCCGGAGCTGGCGACGTTGAGCGTGGAAGCGCGGGGAGTGCTCGCGCACAATTGCACAAAATGTCACGGGCAGCAGAAGCAGAAGGGCGCGCTGCGACTGGACGTGAAGGAGCTGGCGATGAAAGGCGGAGAGGGCGGCCCCGTGATCGCGCCCGGAAAACCGGACACCAGTGAGTTGGTGCGGCGCATCCGCCTTGGACACGGCGACGACGACGTGATGCCGCCGGAGAAGGGGCCGATGCAAGCGAAGGATGTCGAGACGCTTGTGAAATGGGTCACGGCCGGCGCTCCGTGGCCGGAGGGATCGACCGCTGGGATCGTCTTTCAGCGAGCGCCCCTGCCGCCGCGCAAGCCGGCGTTCCCGCCGGGAAGCGAGGCGATCGAGAACCCGATCGACAAGTTCGTCGCCGCGTATTTTGCCGAGAGGAAGTTCACCTCGCCCCCGGTCGTGGACGATCGGACGTTCCTCCGCCGGGTTTCGCTGGACGCGATCGGGTTGCTGCCGACGTGGGAGGAAGCGCAGGCATTCAAGGGGGATCGCACCGCCGTGGTCGATGCGCTGCTCGCCCGCGACGCTGATTACGCCGCGCATTGGCTCACATTCTGGAACGATGCCTTGCGCAACGATTACGCTGGTGCCGGCTACATCGATGGCGGCCGCGCACAGATCTCGCAATGGCTGGTCTCAGCGCTCGGGACGGACAAGCCTTACGACGAATTCGTGCGCGAGCTGGTGCTGCCGGCGCCCGGCGCTGAAGGGTTCATCAAAGGAATCCAGTGGCGCGGAAACGTGAGCGCGGGTCAGCGCGTGGAGCTGCAAGCAGCCCAGGGGATCGCGCAGGTCTTTCTCGGACTGAATCTGAAGTGCGCGAGCTGCCACGACTCGTTCATCAACGATTACAAACTTGCCGATGCCCACGCCCTCGCAGCGGTTTTCTCCGAGAAGCCGATGGAGGTTTTTCGCTGCGACAAGTCGACGGGCGAGAAAGCTGCGGCCGGATTTTTCTGGCCGGAAATCGGCGCGATCGACCCTACCGCCCCGCGCGCGGAACGGCGGAAGCAGCTCGCTGCACTCCTGACGAAGAAGGAGAACGGCCGGCTCGCACGCGTGCTCGTCAACCGCATCTGGGCGGCATGCTTCGGACGCGGTCTGGTGGAGCCCGTGGATGTCATGGACAACGCGCCCTGGAGCCGCGATCTGCTCGACTGGCTTGCCGCCGATCTGACGGAAAACGGCTGGAAGGTGAAGCGCACGCTGCGGCTGATCCTGACTTCGCGGGGCTACTCCCTGCCGGCGGTGGAAGTTGAGAGCGCCGATGACCTGGCGCGGCAGGATTTCGTCTTCCGCGGGCCGCTGGTGCGGCGCTTGAGCGCGGAGCAATTCACCGATGCCGTGAGCCGCGTTGCCGCGCCCGTTTTCGCGAAAAGCGACCTGGTGGCAAATGACAAGAGTGCCGGGTTCGCCGCGGGCGCCGCATGGATTTGGCGTGATGAAGGGATCGCGGAAGTGAACAAATTTCCGCAAGGGAAGCGCTGGTTTCGCCACACGTTCGTGCTGCCCGAGAAGCGAACGATCCGCGCCGCCCGCGCTGTCGCATCCGTCGACAATGCATTCACGTGCTTCATCAATGGCGCGCCCGCTTTCAGCAGCACGAATTGGGAAACCGCGACCGAGGCGGACGTGACGGCCGCGCTGAAGAATCAGCGCACCGTGACGCTCGCTGTGGAGGCAGATAACATCATTCCCGGCGCCGCTGGATTACGATTCGCGCTGGCGATCTGGTTCGAGGGAGAGAAGGCGCCCTTCGTCGTGAGCAGCGGTCCGGGCTGGAAGACGACTGCGCAGCTCGCGCCAGGCTGGGAGAAGCCGGAATTTGACGATCGGGATTGGCCTAGCTCCCTCGTGCTCGGGCCGGAAGGACTGCCGTGGAATAGCCTGCGTGGTTTCGCGTTGCGGGAATCTTCCGGTGGGCCAGTGCGAGCGGCTTTCGTGGCGAATGATCCGCTGCAAAATGCACTTGGGCGTCCCGAGCGCGACCAGGTGAACATGAGCCGCGCCAGCCAGGCGACGCTGCTCCAGGCGCTGACCTTCGCCAATGGCCGCACCTATTCCGCCGTGCTTGATCGCGGCGGTGCGGAGTGGGCGAAGAAACTGCCGGACCCACAGCAGCGCCTTGCGGGGATTTACCGTGCCGCGTTACTCCGTGACCCTCGTCCCGCCGAACTCGCCTTTGCCACCGCGCCACCAAACGATTTGCTCTGGGCTGTCTTCGCGCAGCCTGAATTCCAACTGATCCGCTAGCCCGCGCTGACGCTGGCAACCGCACGCGCTTGCGCGATAGTTTGCGAAGCAAGTGCATCAACCAATTCCCCTATGAATCGCCGAATTTTCCTCCAACGCGTCTCCGCCGCATCGCTCGCGGCACTCGCGACCGGCCAGCCGCAACGCCTTTTTGCCGCAGGCACAAAACCGAAAGCCACCGCCGACTGCGTCATCCTGCTCTGGATGGCGGGGGGCATGGCGCACACGGAGACCTTCGATCCGAAGCGCTTCACGGCCTTTGGCCCAGGAGTCACTCCGGAAAGTGTCCTTTCGACCTTCGAGGCGCGTCCCACGGTGCT
>Ga0136611_10003533_pt1 | contig 10924 bp, 6 predicted proteins | sample AntDrymUQ2232306_2_FD_106645 | JGI IMG/M metagenome (GOLD analysis project Ga0136611, IMG submission 106645) | Polar desert sand microbial communities from Dry Valleys, Antarctica - metaG UQ223 (23.06) | ecosystem: Environmental > Terrestrial > Soil > Desert | place: Antarctica: Dry Valley... | reverse complement strand
TGAAAAAACAAACAAACTTTTTTGCTTAAAAACTACTGAAAAGCCATCTTTTTCAATGGCTAAATTATTGCAAATGTTAATAAAGCCTTTATTTTCAATAAAATTTAGATGCGTTTGCCCTAAATTACTTGCGGGCTTAACGCATCTACAATCTTGAAACCCAATAAAATCAAGCGGTGGTAAATTTTGAAGCGCGGTTTCCGTAAATTTGAAACCCATATATTGTCAGGGCGAAAAATTTAGATGCGTCAGCCTTAAACTTTCTTGCATTATAAAAACTAATTACTGTATGATATTCGAGACCGATTCACCCGGAAAACAATGTCATAATCGGAAGCAACTTCTTCTAAATCGCTAATCTGCGTTTTTCACAGCATATTCACGCAGTAATGTCTAAAATTTATGTGTCTGACCGCTCAAAAAAGTTTCGATTGAAATTGAGTGTTTTGCAAGCCTTCCGATACGATTTTTCATTTTTTATTCAATCGTTAAAAGTGAGAAAAAAGTGAGAAACATTTTTCTATATTTTTTATAAGAGGTAAATAAAGTTATGTCTTTTCCCGCAAAACAGCATATTTTGCCTGCTCTTTTCACTTTAATATTATTTTGTTCGCAAACAATTTTCGCCGGTGACGAATGGCGTGCGATAACACCTGCCGAAATACAAATGAAAACGGCGAAAGTCGAATCCGATGCCGATGCCGAAGCTATTTTTTGGGAAGTCCGCGTTGACGACAGTTCCGAAAATTTAGTGATGAAACATTATATTCGCGTTAAAGTTTTCACCGACCGCGGACGTGAAAAATACAGCAAAGTCGATATTCCTTTTGTCAAAGGAGTAAAAATTAAAGATATTATGGCGCGGGTCATTAAAGCGGACGGCTCTATTGTTGAATTAAACAAAAACGATATTTTTGAACGCGAAATTGCTAAAACCGATAAAATCAAAGTGAAAGCCAAATCATTTGCCGTTCCGAATATCGAACCGGGCGCGATCGTCGAGTATCGCTATCAGGAAGTTTATCCGAGCAGTTCGGCGAATAATATGCGGATGTTTTTTCAGCACGATATTCCGATCCAAAATATTACTTATTACTTTAAACCCGCCGATAATGTTAAATACCTGACATTCAATATGAACGACAATAAGTTCATTAAAGATAAAAACGGATTTTATCGCGCGACGATGGAAAATGTTCCGGCAATCAGGGAAGAGCCGCAAATGCCGCCGGAAAACGAAGTTCGTTCCTGGTTAGTGCTTTATTACTGGGATAATCTGAAAGATGACAGCAGCGATTTCTGGTCAAAAGCGGGCGGCGCTATCGTGCGAACTTGGGAAATTAAAGATACGCTCAAACCCGGTAAAGAATTGAAAGCGGCGGCGGCGCAAATTGCCGCGGGCGCAGCAACGCCGGAAGAAAAGCTCGCTAAAATTTACGAATTCTGCAAAACCAGGATAAAAAATATCTCTTACGACACGCAGTTGACCGACGAGCAGAAGGACGAAATCAAACCGAATAAATCAACTGCCGACACATACAAAAAACTGCAAGGCACCAGCACCGACATCAACGAACTGTTTGCTTCGCTTGCTACTGCGCTCGGATTTGAAGCGCGGCTGGCGTTCGGCGGCGACCGCAGCGAAAAATTCTTTAATCCGCGGCAGGCTCACATTTCATTCATACACTTTTCTTCGATTGGCGTAAAAACGGGCGGCGGTTGGAGTTATTACGATCCGGGCAGTTTATTCGCGCCGAGCGGAATGCTGCCTTGGAACGAAGAAGATACATCGGTTTTGCTTTTGGGTTATAAAGATTATTTAACGACCAAAACACCGCTTTCAAGCATTGATAAATCCGTCGCCAAACGCAGCGGCAAATTCAAGCTGCTCGAAGACGGGACGCTCGAAGGAACGGTTAAAATCGAATATACGGGACATCAGGCTTACAATCAAAAGATGAATAATTATAAAGAATCCGCCGTCAAACAGGAAGAAAACTTAAAGGATTCAATCAAAAGCCGCATCAGCGCGGCGGAAGTTTCCGGTGTTAGCATCGAAAACGCGGGCGACCCGGAAAAACCTTTCGTTTATCAGTATAAAGTTCGCGTCCCTAATTACGCGCAAAAAACCGGCAAACGTCTTTTCCTGCAGCCCGGATTTTTTGAACACGGCGCAAATCCGATGTTTGCGACCGCAACGCGCAAATACGACATCTTCTTTCATTACCCGTGGTCGGAAGTTGACAATATTGAAATCGAGTTGCCGAAAGGTTTTCAATTAGACAACGCCGACGCTCCGGCTGAACTTACCGATGCTTCCGGAATCGGTTCGCTCAAAATTAAAATGAGCATTGATAAAGCCGCTAATCTTTTGAAATACAACCGTAAATTTCATTTCGGCGGCGGCGGCAACACTCTATTTCCGGCAGCTAGCTATCAACCGTTGAAAACTTTATTCGATGCGTTTCACAAATCCGATTCGCACACTGTCACGCTTAAAGAAGCGACTAAATAAATGATTGAGCGCAGAGATTGTCAAATTCTGCGCTCAATCAAATTACGAGTAGTATTTTGGAGGTTTTGTTTTTATGTTTCCTCGTCTAATAGTCTCAATCTCTTTTGTTTTTTTGCTTTTCACCAATCTTTCGGCAGCCGGTGAAAGCGTTCCCAATTGGTTTCGACAAGCGGCTTCGGCGAACGTGCCGACCTACGAAAAAGATGTTCCGGCGGTTGTTTTGCACGACGAACAGCAAGTTTCTCTCGGCAGCGACGGCAAACTTGTCACGGTCGAGAATTACGCCGTCAAACTTCTCAATCGTGAAGGCAGAAACTTTGCCATTGCCCGCGCTTTTTATCTGGTCAGTTCGGGAAAAGTGCGTGAAATCGAAGCCTGGCTGATTCGTTCCGACGGTTCGACCAAAGTTTACGATAAAAAATCTATTCTCGATGTGATTGCCGATCCGGACGACGTTTATAACGAAGGACGAATCAAGGTGATTGATGCGTCGGGTGATGTAGATGTCGGTTACACTTTCGGTTATACGGTCATTTCCGAAGATTCGCCGCTTTTTTATCAGGACGTTTGGGAATTCCAGGGACGACTTCCAACGCTTGTTTCGCGCTACACGCTTAATCTTCCGGCGAGTTGGAAGGCTTCGAGCATTACTTTTAATACGGCGGAAGTGAAACCGCAAATTTCGGGAACGAATTACATCTGGGAAATGCGAAATCTCGCGCCGATTCCGCCCGAACCGATGAGTCCGGCGGTCGTCAATATCGCGCCGCGCATCGCCGTCAATTATTCGCCCGAAAATAACGCTCAAACAGTCAATCGCTCCTTCGCAGATTGGACGGACGTTTCGCGTTGGGCAACCGGATTGCACGATTCGCAGGTAATCATTGACGATGCGGTCGCCGCTAAAGCCAGAGATTTAACAGCGAATGCTAAAACCGAACTCGAAAAAATTCGCGCAATCGGCAGTTACGTCCAAAATTTGCAGTATATTTCGATAGACATCGGCGTCGGTTACGGCAACGGTTATCGCCCGCGCTCTTCGTCGCTCGTTTTATCGCGCGGTTACGGTGATTGCAAAGATAAGGCAAATCTGATGCGCGCACTACTCAAAACCTTAAAAATCGAAGCGTATCCGATTGCGATTTTTTCCGGCGACCCGACGTTTGTCCGCGCGGAATGGGCTTCGCCGCGTCAATTTAATCACTGCATTATCGCCGTTAAAGTCAGTGACGAAACGAAATCGCCGACTGTTATAAACGATGCGAAACTCGGACGACTTTTGATTTTTGACGCGACCGATGCTTATACGCCGGTCGGTGATTTGCCCGATTATCTGCAAGGCTCGATGGCGTTGATAATCGCCGGCGATAACGGCGGTTTATCAAAGATGCCGGTTGCGCCGCCCGAATTCGACCTTTTGGAAAGAAATATCGAAGCGACTTTAACCGAAACCGGCTCTATCAAAGGGAAAATTCACGAACGCGCCAACGGACAAACTTCGACTGTTTTCCGCCGCGAACTCCGCGAACTTTCCGCTTCCGATTACAAAAAAGCCATCGAAGGCTGGCTGACGCGCGGTTCGACCGGCGCACAACTCGTTGATGTTAAATCGAACGACCGTCAAAGCGAAGCCGGTTTTGATTTGGATGTCGAATTTTCCGCGCCGTCTTACGGTCAATTGATGCAAAACCGCTTGCTGGTTTTCAAACCCGTCATCGTCGGCAGAAGAAACGGTATCGTCCTGACCGAACCGAAACGCAATCATCCGGTTGAACTCGATTCCAATGCAATGAAGGAAACAATCGTTTTCACTCTGCCGCAAGGTTTTATCGTGGACGAAATGCCCGACGCGGTTAAATTGGAAACTCCTTTCGGTAAATATGCGGCGAGCTATGAAATGAAGGACGGAAAACTTTATTTTTCGCGCAGCCTGACGACCAGGAGAACAAGTATTCCGGTTGAAAAATACGCTTCCATCAAAGATTTCTACTCGAAGATTCTTGCCGCCGAACAATCGCCGGTCGTGCTTTTGAGAAAATAATTCTACAAATAGAAAAAAATTAACGTCAGAGCGGTTTTTCGAGCCGCTCTTTTTATTTTCCGATTTACGCCCGAAACAGTTTCAGCAACGCTTTTTCTTCAGCTTCGAGTTCGTCTTGAATACGCTTAATCCGGCGTTTTTTTCGCGGTATAAATTCTTCGAGCGTGATTCCGGCTTCGTAAGATTTCAAAATCGTCGGATGAATATACGAACTGCGGCAGACAGTCGGCGTGTTTCCGAGATGTTCGGCGACCTTTTTAACCGCTTGAACAACATTTTTCTTTAAGGTTTTTTCGTCCTCTGCTTTTCCGATTTCCGCGAGTTCGAGGGCGGCGAGCAAAGTTCCGCCCCAAGTGCGGAAATCTTTGGCGGAAAATTCGGGCGCGGTCGCAGTTTTTAAATAATCGTTAATATCGCGCGGTTTTATCGGGCGCGGCTTGCCGTTTTCGTCCAGATAGTTGAATAATTTTCGCGCTCCGCCAATACTTTTTAGCTCATTCATCACATCGGCAAGTTCTTTATCAACTAAAATTTTGCGATGTTTGATATGATGTTTGCCGACAAAATCAAAAATCAATTCGCCTTTTTTGCTGATTTCCAAGTGCCGGTTTTGCAGCGTTGTGATGCCGTAGGTTTTGTAATGCTTGACCGATTTTTCAGTTCCGACGCGAATGTAAAGCGAATTTATCAGGCGCAACATTATGGCTAAAACCTTTTCACGCGGAAAACCTTCAAGATTGAGATGTTCGTTGGTAGCTTGCCGCAAGTTCGGCAGATATTCGCCGAACTTTTCGATTTTGGCGAATTTTTTCCTCTGCTGTTTTTCGGAAAATTTACTGTGATAAAGATATTGAATCCGTCCGGTCGTGTCCATTCCGATTGCTTGCAGATTGCTGCCCGCAAACGGCGAAATCCGCACGTGTTTCCAGGCGGGCGGAATAACCAGAGATTTGATTCTTTCGAGATGTTTTTCGTCCGTGATTCTAAGTCCGCCGGTATCAGCGTAGTGAAAGCCTCTTGATTTTGAGCCGCGTCTTTTCCACCATTTGGCGCGTTTGCCTTTTTCGATATTTTCCCGCGCTTTTAACGTATCAAAAATAGTTGTTTTTGTTGTCATTATTACTTCCCTTTTTCAATCTGTTTTTAGTATAACCAATTTATTCAATGGTTTTCAAAAGAATTCTTAAAGCATCACTTAAACAACTGAGAAATAATGAGTTTAACTTGCATTCGGAAACTAAAAATAGTAATCTTAAAAGCAACTTGTTTCACAGATGCAACATCAAACTAGACAAGAAAGTTGAGGTAAAAGAAATGACAAAAAATCTATTTGAAATGGAAGAACAGGAAACGATTCAAAGCAAAAAAGATATGATTTTGTCGCTGTATAACGGCGGCACGACGGAAATCGAAAGTATCGCTGCGATTTCCGGCGCGAAACCGAGTTATGTCGGTTCGGTTCTGCAAAAAGAAGGTTTGATTGATAATTATTTCGACCTTTACACTTCGACCGCGTATCCGATGAATATCTATTCCAAACATTTTCGCGGAAAACTTGGATTTAAAGACGTTCCGACGGCGGAGCGCGGTGTTCAGACTTTAGAACAATCTTATCGCTACTTCGATAAAATCCAGGACCGCGCCGGACAGCATCACGCGCTCGAAATGGGTTTGACGATGCTCGACCGCGCCCGTTGGACGGGCAAACTCGAAGAAGCGGAAATTTACCGCCGCTGGATTGTCGGTAAATTGAGCAAGCCTTTAGTTGATACCGCGAAACCGATGGCGATTGCGGCAAAACGAAAGGAAGTCGAAGCAGTCGAAGAACCGCGTTTAAAACTCGCGGCGTAATTTTTAATTAAACTGTGGAAGGAAACTGCAAAATGAACGCGAACTTCAGTTTCACGTTCATTCTTTATTAATTTTTTAAAGAGGATTATCGAATGGCTTTAGAATTAGTTGAAAGTCCCGTCCGGCAGAATGGTATAACCGTCGGACAGGCGACGACTGAAGATGTTCAGGCGGAACCGAGTTTGCGCCCGAAAAGTTTGGACGAATACATCGGACAGCCGCGTATTATCAATAATTTACGGATATTTTTAAAGGCTGCGCTGCGCCGCGCCGAATCGCTCGATCACGTTTTGCTTTTCGGTCCGCCGGGACTCGGCAAAACGAGTCTGGCAATTATTGTCGCTAACGAACTCGGAGCGAATTTGAAATCGGTTCACGCTCCGGCGGTTGAAAAATCGGGTGATTTGGCGGCGATTCTGACTAATTTGGAAGAAGGCGACGTGCTTTTTATTGACGAAATTCACCGTTTGCGACCGCAAATAGAAGAGATTCTTTATCCGGCGATGGAAGATTTCCAACTCGATTTGATTATCGGTCAGGGAACGGCGGCGCGGACTTTGAAACTCGATCTGCCGAAATTTACATTGGTCGGCGCAACGACCCGCGCCGGGATGATTTCCGCGCCTTTACGCGGACGTTTCGGGATTGTCAATCATTTGGATTTCTACCCGCGCAAGGATTTGGAAATTATCGTGCATCGTTCGGCGGAGATTCTGAAGGTTGAAATCGAGTCGAGCGGCGCAACCGAACTCGCGCGCCGCGCCCGCGGAACTCCGCGCATTGCCAATCGTCTGCTGCGCCGCGTTCGTGATTACGCCGAGGTTTTGGGCGACGGGCGAATTTCGGGTGCGCTTGCTCAAAAGGCTCTCGACGCGATGGAAGTTGACCGTTTCGGACTTGATGAAATTGACCGCAAACTGCTTTTGACGATTATCGAAAAATTTGAAGGCGGTCCGGTCGGCGTGGGAACGATTGCGGCTTCGATCAGCGAAGACCGCGAATCAATCGAAGAAATGATCGAGCCGTATCTGATTCAAATCGGATTCTTAAATCGTACCCCGCGCGGGCGAGTGGCGACGGCGACGGCTTATAAACATTTCGGTTTCGCTCCGCCTGCGATTCAGGAAGTTCAGGCGATGGCAAGTTAAAAAATACCAGCCGCAAAAAAAGAGCGAGACTTTTACATCTCGCTCTTTTTCCATTTTCCCTTTAGATTATTTCTCAATCGGATTTCCTTCCGTGTCGAGTAAGAAAATCGTGCTTCCGATAGCGTCAATTTCACGCAGTCTCGGTTCGATTAAGATTTTGTCGCCGACAACCAGAATCGCCATTTTATCCGGCGTTAAGTATTTATTAGCGACGCGGTTTACGTCCTGCAAGCTGACGGCGTTAATGTTACGGGTAAATTCATTATAGAACGTATCCGGCAAACCAAACGTTACCAAAGACGAAAGTTGATTGGCAATCTGCCCGTTGGTTTCAAAACCGCCCGGGAAACTGCGAATCAGGCTTTCTTTATTAATGTTAAATTCCTCCTGCGAAATCGGAATCGCGCCGCGAATGCCGTTGAGTTCTTTAACAAACTCGATGACGGATTCTTTCGTGTAAGCGGTCTGCACACCGGCAGAAGCCGTGAACGGTCCCGCGCCGCGCCGGAAAGCGAAATTGCTGTATGCGCCGTAAGTGTAGCCTTTGTCCTCCCGCAGATTCATAAACAGACGCGCCGAGCCGCCGCCGCCGAGAATCGAATTCATCACTTGCAGCGCGTAATAATCTGGATTATCGCGCGGAACGCCGATTTGTCCGATCATAATTACCGATTGCGCCGCGCCCGGTTTGTCAATCAGATAAATGCCCGGTCGGTCGAACGCTTTGATTTCCGGTAGATTAACTGCCGGAACATTAGCCGGCTTCCAATTGGCGAAAGCCTTTTCGAGTTTCGGTTTGAGCGCGTTCATCGTCGTATCGCCGGAAACAATCAAAACCGCATTGTTCGGACGATAATAAGTCTGGTAAAAATTCTCGATTTCCGATTGTTTGAACGATTTCACCGACGCTTCATCGCCGCCCGGCGAATTGCCATACGGATGATTTCTGCCGTAAAGCAGAGTGCTGTAAGCGACACTCGCAATCGCGTTGGCATTGTCTTTGCGCTGTCGCAAACCGTTTAGCGCGCGACTGCGAAACGTATCGAATTCTTTTTCGGGAAACGTCGCGTTGACGATAACGTCAGAATAAATATCGAGCGCTTTATCGAGATTTTTCGTCAAAGTCTGCATCGAGACGTTTGCCGAATCCCAACCCGAACCGGCGTTCAGACCAGCGCCGATGTCCGCCAACTGATTGGAAATATCAATCGCCGAACGGCTGCGTGTTCCGCTGTTTAGAAGACTTGAAGTGAACGACGCTAAACCGGATTTTCCGTTCGGGTCAGCCGTTCCGCCGGATTTAAAGACCATATTCATCGAAACAATCGGGAGTTCAGTCTGCCGCACCAGCCAAACTTCCAGACCGTTGGAAAGTTTTTGTTTTTCCATTGCGGGCAAAGTAAATTTCGGGTCGGGTCCCGATTTCGGCAGATTTTTCGAGTAATCCTGTTTGACTTCTCTTTTCTGTCCGGCTTTGGTCGTCGCCGTATTTGCCGCCGAACTCATCTGCGACGCAACTTTTGTCTTGCGCGGCACAAAATTCATCACCAGATGATTAGCGATTAAATAAGCGTTCGCCACACGCTGAACGTCGGCAGGCGTAACTTTGCGATATTCGTCTAATTCGGCTTGAAAATTATCCGGTTTGTTGTAGAAAGTCGCGTTGCTGTTCATCTGATCGGCTTTTCCGCCGACAGTCTGCAACCCGAAAATCGCCTGCGATTCGAGCCGGTTCAGAGCGCGTGAAACTTCGTCCGCCGTCGGCGGTTCTCGTTTGATGCGCTCGATTTCGATATTTATTTCCTGCTCGACTTCGCTCAAAGTTTTATTTGGACGCGCGGTTGCCGTAATTTGAAAAGCCCCGCCGATTTCTCTGGTCGGATGTCCGGCGTTCACGTCCTGCACGAGTTGTTTGTCGTAGACGAGACTGCTTTGCAGACGCGAACCGCGACCGTTCGAGAGAATCGAAGATAAAATGTCGAGCGCGGCTTCGTCCTTATGACCGAGCGGGACGGTGTGCCAGACCAGATAAGTGCGCGGCAACTGCACCGAATCTTCATATTCCTTGCGAATTATGCCGTCGAGTTTCGGCATCGCCGGATTCGGGCGCGTAATGGCATTTCCTTTTTTGATCGGACCGAAATATTTTTCGACCCATTTTTTCGCCGTCTTCGGGTCAAAATCTCCGGCGATAACGAGCGAAGCATTGTTCGGCACGTAAAACTGGCGGAAAAACGCTTTTACGTCGTCCTGCGAAGCGGCGGTCAAATCGCCGAGCGAACCGATGGTCGTCCAGCTATACGGATGCGCCTGCGGATACATTATCTCCGCGATTTTTTCGCCCGCCGTGCCGTAAGGCTGATTGTCATAATTCTGACGACGCTCGTTTTTGACGACATCGCGCTGGTTGTCGAGTTTTTCCTGCGTCATCGCTTCGAGCAGATTACCCATCCGGTCGGCTTCGAGAAACAAAGCAGTTTCCAGTTGATTCGACGGAACGACTTCGTAATAATTCGTTCGGTCGGCGTTGGTCGAACCGTTTAAAGTGCTGGCGCCGAGTTCGTCAACGACCTTCAGATAGTCGCTGTCGTAATTTTTCGAGCCTTGAAACATTAAATGCTCAAACAAATGCGCGAATCCGGTGCGTCCGGCAGTTTCATTTTTCGAACCGACGTGATACCAGACGTTCACGCCGACAATCGGCGTTGATTTATCCTGGTGCATAATCACGCGCAAACCGTTTTTTAATTTAAATTCCGTGTATTTGATCGGCGGCAGCCGGTCGCCGTTTTGGGCGTGAACCGCATTTGTTGACATAGCAAAAGTGAATAACAGAAACAAAACGAATAATCGCTTCATAAACTTTGCAAACTCCTATTTTTAATTTTAAAGATGGGGAAAGGTTTATGATTGCATACAGCCGACGCTGAAAACAATCGAAAACCCGTTGATTTACTTTACGTGTTTTTTACGCAGCAGATTAGAATTAGGTTTCAATCTTGGCGATTGCCAACACTTTTCCTTGTTCGGAAACGACGACGCCGCCCGGTTTTTCGGCGGTTACGGCAAACATCGTCGGCTTTCGCACTTTGATTTTGGCGTCAATCGGAACGATTACGTCACCGTTTGCGTCTACATCGAAAACGCCGCCGTCAACCGGAGTTTTCGCGTTTTGATTGGAATCGAATATCCAGAGCTGATAGGTTTCCCGCGTTTTATCGTTAATCGGCAGATTTTGAAATCGGATATATCCTTTTTGCAGAGAATTGCTCCAAACAACGTCGCCTTGAATATTACGCGGCTGTTTCGGATTGAAATCAGTCCACGATTTTTGAATCGCGTCCGGCGCGGCGGCAAGAAGCTGTTCGC
>Ga0136611_10003532_pt1 | contig 10926 bp, 3 predicted proteins | sample AntDrymUQ2232306_2_FD_106645 | JGI IMG/M metagenome (GOLD analysis project Ga0136611, IMG submission 106645) | Polar desert sand microbial communities from Dry Valleys, Antarctica - metaG UQ223 (23.06) | ecosystem: Environmental > Terrestrial > Soil > Desert | place: Antarctica: Dry Valley... | reverse complement strand
GCGAGCATCGGCACCGTGAGGAAGAAGGCAGGGGCGATGGCCCAGTGTGCCTTCCACGCGTACACCATCACGAACACCACCCCCACCAGGGTGGTGAACACCATGTTCACCGCGGCGGCGATGAACCGCTCCGTGTCGTTGCGCACCTTCTGGAGCTTCCCCAGCGTCTCGCCGCTCCGCTGGTCCTCGAAGGTCTGGAACGGGAGCGCGAGCGAGTGCCGGATGCCATCCGAATACAGGTCCGCGCCAACGCGCTGCACGATCACGTTGACGAAGTAGTCCTGGAAGTTCTTGGCTACGCGCGACACGAACGCCACCCCCACTGCTGCGGCCAGCAGCAGACCGACCCCCTTGAAGAACTCGATCCGGGTGTACTTGTCGTACTGCGTGGCGTAGCTGTCGATGACGTGCCGGAAGATGAGCGGATCCAGGAGCGAGAACACCTGGTTGATCGCCGCCAGCCCCAGCGCGAGCAGGACGGTGCGCCAGTACGGCCTGAGGTAGCGAAGGAGGGTCTGCATGGCTCAACTTAGCCATCCTGAGGCCGGATGGTTCGCGGGGGTGCGCACGGTCGACGGTCGACGGTCGACCGTGTGCACCCCCGCTGCCTTCGCAGTCCGACCCTCAGACCAGCGGCATCACCGTCTCGGCGAAGCGCTCCATCTCCTCCAGCTGCGGGCTGCACTGCAACAGGAGGAGTCCCACGCCGGCCTCGCGGAACTCGCGGATCCGGTCGGCAACCTGCTCGGGCGTTCCCACCAGCCCCGCTCGTAGCCCGCGATTGGACACCGAGTAGTCCTCGAGCGAGACGCGCGACTCCAGCTGGGTGTTGGACAGCCAGTCCTGGTAGTTGTGATAGCCGGGCGTTCCCTCGCTCACGTTGGTGATGCGCTCCAGCTCGCGCTGTGCCTCGTGCTCGGTGTCGCGCACGATGACGTACGCGGCCATGCCGTACTCCATCGGCGCCGAGCTCACCTGCGCGCGCCGGCGGCGCATGTCCGACACCTTGCGGCCGATGTGCTCCACGGGGTCGCCGTGCATCACGTACGCGTCGCACCGCTGGGCGATGAGCGTCTTCGCGGCTTCGGACTCGCCACCGGCGTACAGCGTGGGCCGGGGCCGCCGCGCCGGCTTGGGCTCGACGATGAGATCGTCTACCGTGTAATAATGCCCCTTGTGCGTCAGCCGCGGTTCACGCCACGCGCCGCTCACCACGTCCAGCCATTCCGCAGTGCGCGCATAGCGGTCATCGTGTTTGTCGAAGTGAACGCCGTAGCGCCGTGCTTCGTCTGCCCACCAGGCACTCACCACGTTCAGCGCGAGCCGCCCGTTGGAGATCTGGTCGATGTTCGCCGCCTGCTTCGCGAGCTGCGCCGGGGGGTGGTACTGCGGCCGGACGGCGACCATCAGCTCGAGCGTCGTCGTGACGGCGGCCAGTGCCGCGGCCGTGCTCCAGGCGTCGAGCGCGGGTGCGTCGGCTCCCTTGATGTCGTTGAGGAACAGCTCGGCGATCAACGTCAGGTCATAGCCGAGTTCCTCGCTGCGCTGCGCCAGCCGGCGCGTGTACGCCCAGCTGGCGTCCATGCGCTCATCGTCCACGTTCCGCAGCCAGCCGCCGAACACGGGCAGCCAGTAGCCGAACCGCATGCGAGGTGTGGCGCCGGACACACTGATTGGCGCGAGTTCCCGTTCAGGCACCAGTGTGGCGCTCATGCGAGCGCCTCGGCGGCGGCCACCGACGGGGCTCCGGCGACGCGAGCCTCCAGGTAGTCCACGAATGGCACCCAGGGATCGAACCCGACCACGTTCGGCGCATCGGCGACGAAGTTCGACAGGGCGTTGACGTCGTAGAAATAGTGGCGGCCATCCCGGTCGTCCACGAGGTACTCGATGCCGCCGATATCCAGCCCGGTGAGCTGTGCGATCTGCTCCACCTGCGCGATGATCTCGTCCGACGGCGTCACGCCCTCCACTCGCAGCCCGCTCTTCACCGCATCCACGGCGCAGGCGGCTCCCACCAGCTCCACCCCGGTCGTGGTCTGGCAGGCGTCGGCCGGGCAGAGATCGAACGACCCTGCTGCCGGGTATACGTCGATGGCGTAGAGGTAGCGGCCGCCAAGCGTCTCGACGCGAGTGATGTGGCCGTCACGCAGGGGGGCCGCTTCCTGGACGAGCGCGACGTCGTCCACGCCGAGGCTCACCGCCCCGGTGGCGACGGCCAGCTCGAGGGCGGCGGCCGAGTCGTAGCGCGTGATGCCGGCCCCGCTGCCGCCGATGTTCGCCTTCACCAGCACGGGGTAGCGAAGGTCAGTCGCGGCCGCGACAGCCTGCGACGCGTCGTTGATCACCACGGAGCGCGGAAAGGGCAGGCCGAGCTCGGCAAGTGCATCCAGCTGCGACGCCTTGGACAGCTCGTAGCCGTAGGTAGAACTTCCGTTCACCACCGGAACGCCGATGCGCTCCAGGTGCCGCACCCAGTGCAGCGTATGAAAGGTGGACTGCCCATGTCCGCGCAGGTACGCGCTGGGACTGGCCCGGTTCACCACCAGCGACCAGGGAACCGTGCGCTCGGAGGGATCATACCGGTGCGCGGCGGCGTCGAGGCGAACCCATGGGATAGAGCGGCGGTCCAGCTCGGCGAAGAGCGGCTTGAACCAGTCAGGATGTTCGTGGTAGACAGCGATTGGCTTCATGAGAGGATCAATCCGTATGCGAGGGAACTGGTTCGCCTCCCGTCCCGTGTCCCTGCGTCTCGTGGTGCCTCAAGAAAAAGCGCCCCGATCCGCAGGGGGATCGGGGCGCGTCGGCGACGTGAGTGACGTCGGTGACCTATGCGTGCGCGCGTCCCGTTCCCGGTGTCGGCTGACACATGGAGCACATATGCATGCAGCACATGGCGGGGGCGGCGTTCGAGCGGGTCATTGCATGAACACAAGCTGGTGAGGGTGGCGATGTCAAGTCGCTCCTCGCACCGGCCTCGGGCTGCCCACTCAGTCGAAGGGGAATCACATGTGAACGGATCGTACGGACGAGACGGATAACTGCTCCAGCCGGCTCCGCAGACCTTCTGACAGCCCCGCAGCATCGAAGCAGTGCGATCAACTCATGGATGGTGCGGAGGTCAGTGCGGTGCACTGGTGCTAGGCCTGGACATCATCCATCTCGTCCGTGCCATCCGTTCACATGTGATTCCCGTTCGACTGAGTGGCCGGCCCGACGAAGCCGGCGCAAGTCGCTCGAACGGCCCTGTCTAGAAGCGCGCCTCGACGTACGACTCCACGCGGAACCCGGCGCGTGGGTAGATCCCCCGCGCCACGTCGAGGCGCAGGAGGCCGTCGAGGATCGATGCGCCCACGCCGACGCCGCTCATCGGGCGGCCGACATCGCGGAAGCGCGTGCGATCGCCCGCCCAGCCGAAGTCGGCGAACACCGTGGGACGCACGGCACCGTCGGTCGGTGCAACCTCGGCACGCGCGAGCCAGAACGCATTGCCGAACTGCGTTCCGGGGACCTGGCCGCGCACCGTCTGCGAGCCGCCAAGGAACCAGAAGCGCTGCGCTGGCAGCGTGCCGGCCGATGTCCCTGCCGCCAGCGTGAGGGCCGCCGCGCCGCGACCGATGCCCCGCGTCGCCGTCAGGTCGAGCGCGACCCGGCCGTACCCGCCCGAGTCGCCGCGCGCCGCTTCCACGCGCCCGTCGCTGAACAGCCGCAGGCCGAGGGGGTCGAGGCCACGCGTGTGCGTGACACGCGTGCGTCCGCCGGCGTACAGGCCTCGCTGGGCCACCAGGTTGGTGTCGAACTGCGTGCCGAACGATGCACGGGCCAGGGAGAAGGTGGTGCGCGGCACCGCCGAACGCTCCTGCTCGGCGAACAGGCTCCAGTAGGTGGACCATCCCGTCGCGGCGTCCGGCGCCGAGCCGAGCTCGATTCCCGATGCGCGGTAGTAGTAGCCCTCGTCGCGTCCGAAGACGAACGCGTTGATGGAACGCCCGAGGCTGAGCGGATTGCCCCAGTCGCCGGCCGACACGAGACGATTGTAGAGCGTCAACGAGAGCGTTCGGCGCAGGTCGCTGCGTGCGCCGGTGAGCTCCACGTTGGGCTCGCGATCAGCGACCCCGATACGCGCTGCGCCGCGCACCGTGTAGCCTGCCCCCAGCACCTGCTCGGCGCGCACCCCCATCGACAGCCCTTCCACGCGATTGTAGCGCGGCTGGTCGAGCTCCACCGTCGGCAGCTGCGGGGCGAAGCCGGCCTGCGCCCCCATCGAGAGCGCTTGCGCCACCAGGGCATCGATCTCGGCACTGTCGAACACCTCATCGCCCTCCGAGTAGATCGACGGCGGGAGATCCGGCGAAGTGGCGAGCTTCGTCGAGTCGCACGGCATGGTGACGCGCACAAGGTTCACCGTGTCGCGCGACCGCTGTGTGTACACGCGGTTGCCGGTGTCGTCGCAGCGTCGGCGTCGCGCCTCCCGGGCCGAGTCGCGTTGCGTCGCCGACTGGCCGCCGATGTTCATCCCGACGCGCATGCCGGGACGGGCGGTGTCGGCAGGCGCCCGGACGATCGGGGGCAACGGCGCGCCAGCGTTGACGTCGCTGTACTCGAACTTCTGCTGGAGCTTGAAGGGCGAGCGGATCATGCCGACGCGGGCGCTGCCCTCCAGCACCTGCACGCGCGGGAGCCAGAAGCGGCCCTCGAACAGCCCATACTCCACTCCGATCGCGCTCACCTGCGCCGTCATCGGGAAGATCAGCGGCTTCACCAGCGCCGGCACGTCGTTGAACTCGGTGGAGTCGTCCTCCTCGGCGACCTCCATGATGTTCATCGGAACTGCCATGCGGTAGGCAGCGCGCACCAGCTGGCCCCCGCTCATGTCGAACCAGAGCGATCCCACGGCGACGTTCCACTTTGGGACGCGCGGCCGGATGCGCAGCTCGCGCAGCAGCATCGCCTGGCCACCCGGGAGCCGGAAGGTCACGCTGTCACCGGCCTCGTAGGTGTAGTACGCCTCGGCGCCCTCGGCGAGCGGGTGCACGATTCCCTCGTTCTCGTCCACCGTCGGCCTGGCTGTCCCCATCCCGATCCAGAGCGTCTCCTTGCCCGGGTAGTACGGGATTGGCGAGATGTTGCCGCCCAGGCGCATCTCCCCGCCTCGGCCGGCGATCGGAATCACGCTGCGTGACCCGGTGACCTCCACGTAGGCTCCGCTGCCGCGGCGCCAGCGCACGCGGGTCGCCTGCTCGGTGCGGAGCGCGAGACGCTCGCGGGCCAGTCGGCTGAGCGCCAGGCCGGCGGAGACGCGCTGGTAGGTGGTGGCGTCGTACGACTGCAGGGCCGAGTCCTGCCGGATGCGGGCTGCTCTCGCGATCGTGAGGATCGACCGGGCGGAGGTGGTGCGAAAGGCGTTCCCGAGGAGCTCGCTGGTGACGTCCAACCGCTTCGGCGGCCGCGCCTCGCGCCGGGCCCGGCGCGAGGCGCGGCCGCCGAAGCGGTTGGACGTCACCAGCGAGCTCCTCGGGAACGCCTTTCGCACCACCTCCGCCCGGTCGATCCTCACGATCGCGAGAGCAGCCCGCATCCGGCAGGACTCGGCCCTGCAGTCGTACGACGCCACCACCTACCAGCGCGTCTCCGCCGGCCTGGCGCTCAGCCGACTGGCCCGCGAGCGTCTCGCGCTCCGCACCGAGCAGGCGACCCGCGTGCGCTGGCGCCGCGGCAGCGGAGCCTACGTGGAGGTCACCGGGTCACGCAGCGTGATTCCGATCGCCGGCCGAGGCGGGGAGATGCGCCTGGGCGGCAACATCTCGCCAATCCCGTACTACCCGGGCAAGGAGACGCTCTGGATCGGGATGGGGACAGCCAGGCCGACGGTGGACGAGAACGAGGGAATCGTGCACCCGCTCGCCGAGGGCGCCGAGGCGTACTACACCTACGAGGCCGGTGACAGCGTGACCTTCCGGCTCCCGGGTGGCCAGGCGATGCTGCTGCGCGAGCTGCGCATCCGGCCGCGCGTCCCAAAGTGGAACGTCGCCGTGGGATCGCTCTGGTTCGACATGAGCGGGGGCCAGCTGGTGCGCGCTGCCTACCGCATGGCAGTTCCGATGAACATCATGGAGGTCGCCGAGGAGGACGACTCCACCGAGTTCAACGACGTGCCGGCGCTGGTGAAGCCGCTGATCTTCCCGATGACGGCGCAGGTGAGCGCGATCGGAGTGGAGTATGGGCTGTTCGAGGGCCGCTTCTGGCTCCCGCGCGTGCAGGTGCTGGAGGGCAGCGCCCGCGTCGGCATGATCCGCTCGCCCTTCAAGCTCCAGCAGAAGTTCGAGTACAGCGACGTCAACGCTGGCGCGCCGTTGCCCCCGATCGTCCGGGCGCCTGCCGACACCGCCCGTCCCGGCATGCGCGTCGGGATGAACATCGGCGGCCAGTCGGCGACGCAACGCGACTCGGCCCGGGAGGCGCGACGCCGACGCTGCGACGACACCGGCAACCGCGTGTACACACAGCGGTCGCGCGACACGGTGAACCTTGTGCGCGTCACCATGCCGTGCGACTCGACGAAGCTCGCCACTTCGCCGGATCTCCCGCCGTCGATCTACTCGGAGGGCGATGAGGTGTTCGACAGTGCCGAGATCGATGCCCTGGTGGCGCAAGCGCTCTCGATGGGGGCGCAGGCCGGCTTCGCCCCGCAGCTGCCGACGGTGGAGCTCGACCAGCCGCGCTACAATCGCGTGGAAGGGCTGTCGATGGGGGTGCGCGCCGAGCAGGTGCTGGGGGCAGGCTACACGGTGCGCGGCGCAGCGCGTATCGGGGTCGCTGATCGCGAGCCCAACGTGGAGCTCACCGGCGCACGCAGCGACCTGCGCCGAACGCTCTCGTTGACGCTCTACAATCGTCTCGTGTCGGCCGGCGACTGGGGCAATCCGCTCAGCCTCGGGCGTTCCATCAACGCGTTCGTCTTCGGACGCGACGAGGGCTACTACTACCGCGCATCGGGAATCGAGCTCGGCTCGGCGCCGGACGCCGCGACGGGATGGTCCACCTACTGGAGCCTGTTCGCCGAGCAGGAGCGTTCGGCGGTGCCGCGCACCACCTTCTCCCTGGCCCGTGCATCGTTCGGCACGCAGTTCGACACCAACCTGGTGGCCCAGCGAGGCCTGTACGCCGGCGGACGCACGCGTGTCACGCACACGCGTGGCCTCGACCCCCTCGGCCTGCGGCTGTTCAGCGACGGGCGCGTGGAAGCGGCGCGCGGCGACTCGGGCGGGTACGGCCGGGTCGCGCTCGACCTGACGGCGACGCGGGGCATCGGTCGCGGCGCGGCGGCCCTCACGCTGGCGGCAGGGACATCGGCCGGCACGCTGCCAGCGCAGCGCTTCTGGTTCCTTGGCGGCTCGCAGACGGTGCGCGGCCAGGTCCCCGGAACGCAGTTCGGCAATGCGTTCTGGCTCGCGCGTGCCGAGGTTGCACCGACCGACGGTGCCGTGCGTCCCACGGTGTTCGCCGACTTCGGCTGGGCGGGCGATCGCACGCGCTTCCGCGATGTCGGCCGCCCGATGAGCGGCGTCGGCGTGGGCGCATCGATCCTCGACGGCCTCCTGCGCCTCGACGTGGCGCGGGGGATCTACCCACGCGCCGGGTTCCGCGTGGAGTCGTACGTCGAGGCGCGCTTCTAGACAGGGCCGTTCGAGCGACTTGCGCCGGCTTCGTCGGGCCGGCCACTCAGTCGAACGGGAATCACATGTGAACGGATGGCACGGACGAGATGGATGATGTCCAGGCCTAGCACCAGTGCACCGCACTGACCTCCGCACCATCCATGAGTTGATCGCACTGCTTCGATGCTGCGGGGCTGTCAGAAGGTCTGCGGAGCCGGCTGGAGCAGTTATCCGTCTCGTCCGTACGATCCGTTCACATGTGATTCCCCTTCGACTGAGTGGGCAGCCCGAGGCCGGTGCGAGGAGCGACTTGACATCGCCACCCTCACCAGCTTGTGTTCATGCAATGACCCGCTCGAACGCCGCCCCCGCCATGTGCTGCATGCATATGTGCTCCATGTGTCAGCCGACACCGGGAACGGGACGCGCGCACGCATAGGTCACCGACGTCACTCACGTCGCCGACGCGCCCCGATCCCCCTGCGGATCGGGGCGCTTTTTCTTGAGGCACCACGAGACGCAGGGACACGGGACGGGAGGCGAACCAGTTCCCTCGCATACGGATTGATCCTCTCATGAAGCCAATCGCTGTCTACCACGAACATCCTGACTGGTTCAAGCCGCTCTTCGCCGAGCTGGACCGCCGCTCTATCCCATGGGTTCGCCTCGACGCCGCCGCGCACCGGTATGATCCCTCCGAGCGCACGGTTCCCTGGTCGCTGGTGGTGAACCGGGCCAGTCCCAGCGCGTACCTGCGCGGACATGGGCAGTCCACCTTTCATACGCTGCACTGGGTGCGGCACCTGGAGCGCATCGGCGTTCCGGTGGTGAACGGAAGTTCTACCTACGGCTACGAGCTGTCCAAGGCGTCGCAGCTGGATGCACTTGCCGAGCTCGGCCTGCCCTTTCCGCGCTCCGTGGTGATCAACGACGCGTCGCAGGCTGTCGCGGCCGCGACTGACCTTCGCTACCCCGTGCTGGTGAAGGCGAACATCGGCGGCAGCGGGGCCGGCATCACGCGCTACGACTCGGCCGCCGCCCTCGAGCTGGCCGTCGCCACCGGGGCGGTGAGCCTCGGCGTGGACGACGTCGCGCTCGTCCAGGAAGCGGCCCCCCTGCGTGACGGCCACATCACTCGCGTCGAGACGCTTGGCGGCCGCTACCTCTACGCCATCGACGTATACCCGGCAGCAGGGTCGTTCGATCTCTGCCCGGCCGACGCCTGCCAGACCACGACCGGGGTGGAGCTGGTGGGAGCCGCCTGCGCCGTGGATGCGGTGAAGAGCGGGCTGCGAGTGGAGGGCGTGACGCCGTCGGACGAGATCATCGCGCAGGTGGAGCAGATCGCACAGCTCACCGGGCTGGATATCGGCGGCATCGAGTACCTCGTGGACGACCGGGATGGCCGCCACTATTTCTACGACGTCAACGCCCTGTCGAACTTCGTCGCCGATGCGCCGAACGTGGTCGGGTTCGATCCCTGGGTGCCATTCGTGGACTACCTGGAGGCTCGCGTCGCCGGAGCCCCGTCGGTGGCCGCCGCCGAGGCGCTCGCATGAGCGCCACACTGGTGCCTGAACGGGAACTCGCGCCAATCAGTGTGTCCGGCGCCACACCTCGCATGCGGTTCGGCTACTGGCTGCCCGTGTTCGGCGGCTGGCTGCGGAACGTGGACGATGAGCGCATGGACGCCAGCTGGGCGTACACGCGCCGGCTGGCGCAGCGCAGCGAGGAACTCGGCTATGACCTGACGTTGATCGCCGAGCTGTTCCTCAACGACATCAAGGGAGCCGACGCACCCGCGCTCGACGCCTGGAGCACGGCCGCGGCACTGGCCGCCGTCACGACGACGCTCGAGCTGATGGTCGCCGTCCGGCCGCAGTACCACCCCCCGGCGCAGCTCGCGAAGCAGGCGGCGAACATCGACCAGATCTCCAACGGGCGGCTCGCGCTGAACGTGGTGAGTGCCTGGTGGGCAGACGAAGCACGGCGCTACGGCGTTCACTTCGACAAACACGATGACCGCTATGCGCGCACTGCGGAATGGCTGGACGTGGTGAGCGGCGCGTGGCGTGAACCGCGGCTGACGCACAAGGGGCATTATTACACGGTAGACGATCTCATCGTCGAGCCCAAGCCGGCGCGGCGGCCCCGGCCCACGCTGTACGCCGGTGGCGAGTCCGAAGCCGCGAAGACGCTCATCGCCCAGCGGTGCGACGCGTACGTGATGCACGGCGACCCCGTGGAGCACATCGGCCGCAAGGTGTCGGACATGCGCCGCCGGCGCGCGCAGGTGAGCTCGGCGCCGATGGAGTACGGCATGGCCGCGTACGTCATCGTGCGCGACACCGAGCACGAGGCACAGCGCGAGCTGGAGCGCATCACCAACGTGAGCGAGGGAACGCCCGGCTATCACAACTACCAGGACTGGCTGTCCAACACCCAGCTGGAGTCGCGCGTCTCGCTCGAGGACTACTCGGTGTCCAATCGCGGGCTACGAGCGGGGCTGGTGGGAACGCCCGAGCAGGTTGCCGACCGGATCCGCGAGTTCCGCGAGGCCGGCGTGGGACTCCTCCTGTTGCAGTGCAGCCCGCAGCTGGAGGAGATGGAGCGCTTCGCCGAGACGGTGATGCCGCTGGTCTGAGGGTCGGACTGCGAAGGCAGCGGGGGTGCACACGGTCGACCGTCGACCGTCGACCGTGCGCACCCCCGCGAACCATCCGGCCTCAGGATGGCTAAGTTGAGCCATGCAGACCCTCCTTCGCTACCTCAGGCCGTACTGGCGCACCGTCCTGCTCGCGCTGGGGCTGGCGGCGATCAACCAGGTGTTCTCGCTCCTGGATCCGCTCATCTTCCGGCACGTCATCGACAGCTACGCCACGCAGTACGACAAGTACACCCGGATCGAGTTCTTCAAGGGGGTCGGTCTGCTGCTGGCCGCAGCAGTGGGGGTGGCGTTCGTGTCGCGCGTAGCCAAGAACTTCCAGGACTACTTCGTCAACGTGATCGTGCAGCGCGTTGGCGCGGACCTGTATTCGGATGGCATCCGGCACTCGCTCGCGCTCCCGTTCCAGACCTTCGAGGACCAGCGGAGCGGCGAGACGCTGGGGAAGCTCCAGAAGGTGCGCAACGACACGGAGCGGTTCATCGCCGCCGCGGTGAACATGGTGTTCACCACCCTGGTGGGGGTGGTGTTCGTGATGGTGTACGCGTGGAAGGCACACTGGGCCATCGCCCCTGCCTTCTTCCTCACGGTGCCGATGCTCGC
>Ga0136611_10003531_pt1 | contig 10927 bp, 13 predicted proteins | sample AntDrymUQ2232306_2_FD_106645 | JGI IMG/M metagenome (GOLD analysis project Ga0136611, IMG submission 106645) | Polar desert sand microbial communities from Dry Valleys, Antarctica - metaG UQ223 (23.06) | ecosystem: Environmental > Terrestrial > Soil > Desert | place: Antarctica: Dry Valley... | reverse complement strand
GGCGCGCTTCATGGCCGCCGCGCTGGCGATCGGGGTGGGCGGCTTCGCGCCCGCGCTCGCGATCGGCCGCGTCGTCGGTAGCGCGATGGAAGCGCTTGGCCGCAACCCGGAGGCCCAGCCCGCGATCCAGACGAACATGATCCTTGGCGTCGCCTTCGCCGAGGCGATCGCGATTTACGCGCTCGTCGTCGCGATCATGATCGGGTTCGTGTTCTAGCCAACGCTCACGCATCGCCTCGCGGACGTTTGCGCGCTGGTACCGGCGACCGGCAGGCTGGCCCGGTACCGCGATCCGTGTTCTGACCTTGTCTCGTGAGTTGATGACGAGCCGGAGGCGCATATGGAAAAGCTAGGACTGAACCTACCGGGCTTGATCGCCCAGTTCGTCAACTTCGGCATCCTGCTCTTCATCCTCTGGAAGTTCGTGCTGCCGCCCGTGCAGAAGATGCTGGACGAGCGGCGGCAGCGCATCCAGGAATCGCTGGAAGCAGCGGACCGGATGCGCTTGCAGGCGCAGGAAACCGAGCGCCTGCTTGAGGATCAGCGTGCGGAGGGCCGGCGTCAGGCGCAGCAGATCGTCGCGCAGGCCCAGGAGATCGCCCGCCGGATCGAAGCAGATGCCCATGTCCAGGCCCAAGCGAACGCGGAGGCGCTGCTCGTCCGCGCCCGCACGGAGATTCAGCTTGAGCGAGACGGCGCGATCGCCGAACTGCGGCGCGAGTTTGCCGAGATCACGGTGAGCGCGGCGGAGAAGGTGATCAACCAATCGCTCGACCGCCAGTCGCACCGGCGTCTGATTGATGATGTGCTGGCGTCTTCGGATTTGGGGCGACGCTGACCTAACCCTCCGCCCCCCTTCCCTGCGAGGGAAGGGGGAGACGATTTATGAGCGGATCAACGAGGTACGCCCCCTACCCTCGCAGGGAAGGGGATCGAGGGGTTAGGTCGGATGGCAGTCAAGAGCAGCGGCGCGCGACGCTACGCGGAGGCGGTCTATCAGCTCGGCGACGAGGGCGGTAACCTCGATCTGTGGCAGGAGGATCTGGACACGCTCGCCGAGGTCGTCTCGGACGAGGGCGTGCTTAGCCAGTTGCAGAACGAGAAGGTGCTGCTGGAGACCCGCGGCACGATGTTCAACACGGCGCTCGGCTCGATGTCGCCGCTGGCACGCAACCTGGCGATGCTGCTCCTCCAGCGTGGGCGGCTTGACCTGCTACCAGAGATCGCGCGCATCTACGGCGAGATGCTCGATACGCGCAACGGTGTTGTGCGCGCGCGCGTGACCACGGCGGTGCCCTTGAGTGATGCAGACCGCGACGCGGTCACCGAGCGCCTGAGGCAGATCACGGATGCGCGCGATATCCGCCTTGAAACAGCGGTGGACCCCGCGATCATCGGCGGGTTGGTGGCGCGCGTGGGCGACCAGTTGATTGATGGCAGTACACGCTCACGCCTGATTCAATTGCGGCGCGAGCTGGCCGGGCAGCCGCGCTAAGGCGGGAACGGACGTATGGCTGACGATATACTCACGGACAAGGGACAGATTCTCGCGCGGATGGCCGAGAGCCGCCGGGCGTTCCAATCCGCGCTGAGCGGGGCGGATCGCACGCGCTTGGACCAGCCCGGCACCTGGGGCGAGTGGTCGGTCAAGGACATGATCGCGCACCTCACCTACTGGCAGACGCTCGCCACCGAGCGCCTACAAAAGTTCGCCGCCGGTCGCGGGAACGAGATCGTCTCGCTCGAGACGGGCGAGGTGGATGCGATCAACGCGCACGTCTACCGTGCGAACAAGGAGCGCCCGCTGGACGAGATGCTCAACGCGTGCGAGATTGCCTACCTCACGCTCCGCACCGCCGTGAAGCAATTGCCGCCCGCAGTCTACACTGAAGATCAGCAGCCCCGCTCGATGCGGGAGATTATCGCCGGCAACAGCTACCTCCACTATGAGGAGCACCTGCCGGACGTTCAGAGTCTTGAACTTGAGCGTGAAGTATGACCCGACCAGCGTAAGGGATGAAGGATGAGGGATAAGGAACGGACACACCGTCCCACTCATCCTTCATCCCTCGTCTATGGCGGAAGTGGGGATATCTATGGCGACTCGATCCGAGGAAATTACCAGCATTATCCGGCAGCAGATCCAGAACTTTGGCGCGACGGTTGAGCGCGTCAATGTCGGCACGATCATTGAGGCGGGTGACGGGATTGCGCGCGTCTCCGGTCTCTCGGGCGCGCTCAACGGCGAGCTGATCGAGTTCCCGATGCCGAGCGGCGATTCCATCATGGGGATCGCGCTCAACCTGGAGGAGGACACCGTCTCCTGCGTGATCGTGGGCGACTACGGTCACATCGTTGAAGGCGGCGAGGCGCGCACCACCGGGCGCGTGGTGCAGGTGCCGGTCGGGCGCGAGTTGATCGGGCGCGTTGTCAACCCGCTCGGCGAGCCGATTGACGGCAAGGGGCCGATCAACGCGACCAAGTTCCGCCCGGTGGAGCGGATCGCGCCCAACGTGGTGACGCGCAAGGGCGTGACTGTGCCGGTGCAGACCGGGATCAAGGCAATTGACGCGATGATCCCGATCGGACGCGGCCAGCGCGAGCTGATCATCGGCGACCGCTCCACCGGCAAGTCCGCGATCTGCCTGGACACGATCATCAACCAGAAAGACGGCGACCTGACCTGCATCTACGTCGCGATCGGTCAGAAGGCGTCGAAGGTGGCGCAGATCGTGGGCCAGCTTGAGGCGGCCGGTGCGATGGAGCACACGATCGTCGTCGTCGCCTCCGCGTCGGACTCCGCCGCGCTCCAGTACCTCGCTCCCTACGCCGGTTGCGCGATGGGCGAGGAGTTCATGGAGAACGGCGAGGATGCGCTGATCATCTATGACGACCTTTCCAAGCACGCCTGGGCCTACCGCGAGATCTCGCTCTTGCTGCGCCGCCCGCCGGGGCGCGAGGCGTATCCGGGCGATGTCTTCTATTTGCACTCGCGCCTCTTGGAGCGTGCCGCGCGCGTGGCGGACGAGTACGGCGGCGGCTCGCTCACGGCGCTACCCGTGATCGAAACCCAGGCGGGGGACGTTTCCGCCTACATCCCCACGAACGTGATCTCGATCACGGACGGCCAGATCTATCTCGAAGCAGACCTCTTCAACGCGGGTCAGCGCCCAGCGGTGAACGCCGGTATCTCGGTCTCCCGCGTGGGCTTCTCCGCCGCCACAAAGGCGCTCAAGTCGGTCGGCAGCCGCCTGCGCTTGGACCTGACCCAGTTCCGCGAGGTGCAGGCGTTCGCCCAGTTCGGCACGAGCGATTTGGACCCGGCCACGCGCCGCCAGTTGGAGCGTGGGATGCGCGTCGTCGAAGTGCTGAAGCAGCCGCAGTACCGGCCGCTGCGCGTCGCCCAGCAGGTCTCGATCATCTTTGCAGTCAATGCCGGACTGCTGGACGATGTGCCCGTCAACAAGGTGCGCGCCTTCGAGTCCGCCCTGCACGGCTACATGGCCTCAAACCACCCCGAGGTGCTGAGCCAGATCGAGCAGCAAAAAGAGGTAACGGACGCGATCAGCGAGTCCCTCACGAAGGCGATCACTGAGTTCAAGGCAAACGTCCCGTACTAGGAGGAAGGATGAGGGATGAGGGATGAAGGATGAGTGGACGGATTCAGCTCATCCCTCAGCCCTCATCCTTCCTCCTGAACGCAGATGGCGCAGATTAGAGAACTCCGGCAACGCATCCGCTCGGTGCAGAACGTGGCGAAGATCACGAATGCGCTCCAGTTGGTCTCAGCCTCGAAGATGCGGCGGGCGCAACAGCGGGCGACCCAGGCGCGGCCCTACGCGGACCGGATGCGCTATGTACTCGGCAATCTTGCGGCGCAGACCGGCGGCGGCGGCGATGACGGCGCCGCGATCCATCCGTTGCTGGAGCAGCGCGAGGGCAACCGCACGATGCTGATCGCCTTCACGCCCAACCGTGGCCTCTGTGGCAGCCTCCCAGGTAACCTCAACCGGCGTGCGGCCTCGTTTGTGCTGGAAGAAAGCACGGCGATCTCCGTCGTCGCGGTCGGCCGCAAGGGGCGCGACTTCTTTCTCCGCACCTCAATGCGCCTGGTTGCGGAGTTCATCGAGTTGGGGGACTACCCGGAGCTCGCGGACGTGCTCGGTATCTCCCGTGTCGCGGTAGATGAGTTCACCGCCGGCAACGTGGACCGCGTCTTTGTGCTCTACCCGGAGTTCATCAACACCGTCACGCAGCGACCCGCCGTGCTCCAACTGCTGCCGATCACGCCGCCCACGGAGCAGCCGGCGCGCGGCGGCAGTCAGGTGGAGTACATTTACGAGCCGGACCCAGGCCGCGTGCTGGAGGAACTGCTGCCGCGTTACGTGGACATGATCCTCTACGATGCCGCGCTGGAAGCCGCCGCCAGCGAGCACTCCGCGCGCTTCGTCTCGATGAAGAACGCCACCGACGCCGCCGGCGAGATGATTGACAGCCTCCGCCTCACCCTCAATAAGGCCCGCCAGGAGCAGATCACGCGCGAACTGCTCGACATCATCGGCGGCGTCGCGGCGATCGAGGGCAAATGAATGAGGGAAAGGGGTCCGGGAGCCGGGAACCGAACGAGGCGCGGCCGGACTCTCCACTGTTCCCGATTCCCGGTTCCCGGTCCCCGGTCGTCGCGGTCGTGTTCGATATGGACGGCGTGCTGCTGGACAGTGAGCCGCTCCATCACCAGGTCTTGAACACGGTCCTGGCGGGCGAGGCGGCGGCGCTCTCCTTTGACGAATACCGACCGTATATCGGCACGACGCTGGAGTACACCTGGCGAGACGTGATCGCGCGGCGCGGTCTGCGCGGCCCGCTGGCGGGCTATATGCGCCGCTATGACGAAGGCATCCTCGAGGGCTACAAGCGTCATTCCACGCTCAACCCCGGCGTTGAGGCGCTGCTGAACGAGTTGACGCGGCGCGGTATCCGGCCCGCGGTTGCCTCGTCGTCGCAGACGCTGTGGGTAGAGACCTGCCTCGAGACACTCGGCATCCGGCAACACTTTGAGGTGGTAGTCACCGGCGAGATGGTGCGCCACGGCAAACCGGACCCGGAGATCTACCTGCTGGCGGCGCAGCGGCTGGGTGTGGACCCGGCGCGCTGCCTGGCGATCGAGGATGCGCCCAAAGGGGTGCTCTCCGCGCGCGCCGCGGGTATGACGGTGATCGGTGTGCGCACGCCGTACACGGCTCACTTGACGCTGGAAGGCGCCGCAGAGGTGATTGAGTCACTGGAAGCGTTCCCGATCGAGCGGTTGAGTTAGTACAGGATGAAATGGCCTCCTGGGGAACGAAGTCCGTCCCCGGTCCCTTTTGCGTGCGAACTCCGTCCCCACCGACGCGGAACCCCTCTCCGCACGCGCAGCGGGTGGGGAGGGGGGACCTGCCAGACCCGGTTTGCCAGTGTCTCCTCTCTGCAACCGCAGGGAAGGGTTTGGAGGAGGGGTTCGAGAACGTGCGACAGCCGTCATGACCACCAAACGATCCGATCAGCCGCTCCGGCGCGTTCCGGACAGTACGTCGCAAGACCCGTGGCGCACGGAGTCGGTGGCCGTGCGTGGGCAGGCAGTGATTGTTGCCACGCGCTTGGACCTGGGCGGGGGCGCGGGCGCAGCGACGCAGTTGCTCGCGCAGCACATGCAGGTTGCGCCGGCCGATCTGGTGCTGGAGCTTGGCCGCGGCGCCGGTCTCGCTGGTACGGTGGCAGCGCGGCTGGCTGGCGTCGGACGCGTTCACCTTGCAGACCGCAACGTGATTGCCTGCGAGGCCGCCGCGCGCACGCTCGCACTGAATGGGATTGACAACGCCAGCGTGCATTTGAGTGACGGGATGGCGGGTTTGGCGCTCACACAGCCCGCGGATGTGGCGCTCGTGCAGGGGCCGAAGGAGAAGCTGGTCGCGCTGCAACTCGTCTGGGATGCTTGGAATGCGCTCCGCGACGGCGGACGGCTCTATGTCGCCGGCGCGAATGACGAGGGGATCAGGCCGCTGTTGCGACACACTGAGGCACTGTTTGGCGCGCTGACGCTGCTGGACTACCGTCGGGGGAACCGGATCGGCATGGCGGTGAAGGGTGCCCTGCCGGCCGCGCTACCGGAGGCGTTCGCCTCGTCCTGGCTCGATCATGCTCGCTGGAAGACGTTTGACGTACTGCTGTGTGACAAGACCTTTGCTGTCTGGACGCGACCGGGGATCTTTGCCTGGGACCGGCTGGACCCGGGCACGCGCCTGCTGGCGGAGACGATGACGGCCGGTGAGGGGCATGATGTCCTGGACCTGGGCTGCGGTGCCGGAATCTTGGGCACGCTCGCCGGATTGCGCGGCGCTGCCTCCGTGGCGCTGGTGGACAGCGATACGGTGGCGGTAGAGGCCGCGCGCCGCACCACCACGGCCGCCGGGCTGACTACTGCCTCCGTCTGGCCCGGTGACGCCGCGGCACCCGTGCGTGAACGGCGGTTCGACCGCGTCGTCACCAATCCACCCTTCCACGCCGGGAAGGGCACGGAGTACGCAGCCGCGGCCCGCTTCATCCGCGATGCCGCCGCGCTCTTGCGTCCCCATGGGCACCTGGAGCTGGTCGCCAACCGGCATCTGCCCTATGAACACCTGATCCAGGAAGCGTTCGGCGCGGTGCGCCTGGCGGGGGAGGCGGACGGCTTCAAGGTGCTGGTGGGGGAGAAGACGCGTGCCTAAACTGAATCCCAGGTCAAACCTCGATCGTCGCAAACGTCCGCCGGCTGAGCGGGTTGCGAAAGGCGGCGGAGCGATTCACCGCTCCGAATCATCGCCTCGCCAACGCGGGTGAGAAACGGGTACGACCGGCGCGGTTGCAGGCGCAGCGCGATCCGCCGCAGGCGCAGCTCGCGCAGTTCCGCCTCGGCCGTGTACATCATCATGCGTAGTTCGATGTCTCCAAGCATTGCCTGCCCTCCAACCTGGTTTGAGGGCAACCGTCCAGCGGCGTCGCCCTGCTACCAGGAGGAACGCGAGGGTGTGCGGCGGGTAACGCGGCGTCTGTGATCGTTGACCCTTTAGCGAATGCCTTGCAGAATCGGATACCCTTCCGAATAGCCCATCTCCAGCAGCTCGATATGGGGAAACTGGCGGCCCAGTTCCTCCCCCACGGCGGCGGCAGTCGCCTCCGGCCCGCGCGTGGTCGGTGGCATCCAGTTGTCGTGGTGGGAGAGCACGACACGGCGCGGACGGAGCAGATCCACCTCGCGCGCCATGAACTGGCCGAGCGTGCCCTGGATCGGCTCGCCGTCAATGTTGCCGCGACCGGCGGCGGCGAGCAGGGCGACGTCCGGGCGCAGATCACGCAGGATGCCGCTCCAGTGCCCGGAGGTGTCCTTCCAGAAGATGCTGCCGTAGGGCGTCTCGATCAAATAGGCAAGCGCGCCGCCCTCACCGCGCGGGTGCTGTGTACAGGCGGCACGATGCGCCTGCACCTCAGCCATGCCGGGGCGATCGCTCGCACGGCTGCCAGCGCGCGTACGCAGGCTCGCTTGGCGCTCCTGCCAGCTCACGCCCAGGTCGCCGAGGCAGGCCTGATCCGGCGGACCCATGCCCGCCCAGATGCAGGAGTGCTGGCTGGGATAGACGCGCACGGAGACGCGATCCGAGAGCTGGATGCGGTCGCCGCCCGCGCTAAAGATCAGCTGCTCCTCCGGCACTTCCTCGTTCACCATCAGGCGCGTGGTCTCATGCGAGCCGATGATCGTCGCGCCAGTGTTGCGCGCGATCCGCTCCGCCCCCCAGAGGTGGTCAAAGTGCGAATGCCCCACGAGGATATAATCGGCGCGCTGCACCTCGGCGGTCGTCAGCCCCACGGGCGGCGCGGCCGGGACGCGATCCATATACGCGTCCAGAAAGATCACCAGGTTATCCACTGTTAGGCAAAAGGTCGCGCAACCAAGCCAGTCCAGCGTCACACTCATCCCAGCGCTCCACAATCAAGCTGACGCCAGCATATACCGCGGTGCCTCGTTGGGGGATGAGGACGGCGAAGGGCCGCGGAGACGGCCAGGAGTGGCGTGAATTCGCCGTCCCGTACCATCTCCACGGCCCTCTTGAGGATCCGTCGTGCGCCTTACTTGCCCGCGGGCGCGCCGATCTGGATGCGCTTGGGCTTGGCGGCCTCGGCTTTGGGCAGGTGCAGGGTCAGGATACCGTGCTCAAAGGTCGCCTCGGCGCGGTCAGCGTCCAAGGCGGCCGGCAGACGAAAGCTGTAGTTGAAGGCACCGCTCTGCGCCAGACCGCGTACATGCCAGAGGCAGCCCTTCTGCTCTTCGCCCGCCTGCGGATAGGCACCCTTCACCGTCAGCAGACCCTGGTTGGCAGTGATCTCCACATCCTCCGAGCGGATGCCCGGTACGGCGAAGCGGAAGGTAAGGCCCTCCTCGGTCTCGTAGAGGTCATAGGCCGGGGTCGTGCTGGTCTGGCCATTGGGGCCATTAGGCCGCACCATGCTTTCGTTAAAGAGGCGGTCCATCGCCTCGCGCAGGCTGACGAACTCCGAAACAGGACTCCATTGCGTAATTGCCATGGTCACATACCTCCGTCGATCGTGTTGATATCTGAGTCTCGATGCGCGCATCAACCATGCCCATAGAAAATATATGATGATGCTACGTGGCATGTCAAGTATCAGATACATATCATCCCCGATTACTCCTGCGAAGAATCGCGGATACCCTGAGACGCACGCGCACCCACCGCTATCGCGGGGCGGCAATGTACCGTACCCGCGCAAGGAGCGCCGAATGAAACACCCCATTTCCGGTGGGAAATGGGGTGCGTGCTGAGACAGCAACGAGAGTCAACGTGGAGGTCAGGCCGTGCCCGTACCTGCATCTTCCAGGCCGAAGGCGTAGCCCATGCCGGAGGCGGTACGGATCAGGTTGGAAGGCGCGCCCGCATCCGTGAGCTTGCGCCGCAGGCGACTGAGCCAGACGCGGAGGTAATCCACATCGTGGGAGAACTCGGAGCCCCACGCCTGGGTGAGCAACTCCTCGTGGGAGATGATCCGGCCAGGGTTGCGCGCGAACTGCTCCAGGAGGCGCCATTCGTTGCGCGTGAGATGGACCGCCTGGCCGCCGACCGAAACCTGCCGGCGGACGAAGTCCACGCTCAGGCTGCCAAAGGTCGCCACGCCGAGCGACGCGGGGGCGTCCTGCTTCGAGCGGCGCAGCACCGCACGCACACGCGCCGCCAACTCGCCCAGGTTAAACGGCTTGGGCAGGTAGTCATCCGCGCCGCGCTCCAGCCCTTCCACCACATCGCGCGAGTTGCCGCGGGCGGTGAGGATCATCACGGGCACAGCGGAGAACGAGCGCAGCTCTTGGAGCACCTCGAAGCCGTTCATTTCCGGCATCAGAAGGTCAAGCAGGACGAGCGCCGGTTTCTTCTCGCGCACGATCTCCGCCGTATCCACGCTGCGCTGGACGGTCTGAACATCAAAGCCTTCATCTTCCAGGGCCTGCTCAAGCATCTCGAGGATGTCCGCTTCATCGTCCACGCAGACAATCAGCGGGCGCTTCTCGCCTGGATGGGCCGGCAGTGGTGTTCGCGCGTTCATTGTCATTGTCCCCAATCGTCCATCGCAACAACGAGTTGTGGTATCCCCCCATCGGGTTAGACAGGTGGCTATCAACTCAGGTGATAGGAGTATATCAGTTGTTGCATTAGCGACGCAAAATTTGACGGATTACGCGAGGGCGTGTGGGCTGGCGGGCAGGCACCCCGCTATACTCGACACGAGGGCATCACATACGATCGCGGAGGGAAACCCGCAATGACGTTCGATCCAGTCCACGAAATCAGCGCTGGCCTCACGATCCACAGCGAGGATGGCGAACAGCTTGGTACCGTCAAGGAGGTAGAGGGTGCCTACCTCAAGGTAGATGTGACGCTCCAGCCGGACTATTGGCTGCGCCGAAGCGACGTGCTCAGCTTCACCAACGAGCGCGTGACGATGTCATTTGCCCACGCCGACCTGGACGCGCACAAGCACCATACGGTGGAGGAATAGCAGTCAGGTCAGGACTTCAGCGCCGCCTCGATCTGCGCCAGATGCTCATCGCGGTGCTCAACGCGCTCCAGGTTGACCGTCTCTCCCCCTGTCCGGATCGCCTCGATCAACTCGTCCGACGCGGCAGCCAAGGTCGCATCCACCGCCGTAAGCGTGTCGTTCACGTAGCCGCGTACCGCGTCCGGCGGCAGCAGCAGCCACTCCGGCAGGAGCGCGCGGTTGATCAGGTCATCTTCTTCCGGGATCTCCTGCACCGGCTGCCGCTGCCAACGCTCCATCAGCACCAAGACACGACGCTCCCAGAAGGCGACATGCGCGAGCGCCGCGCCGACCGTCCAGCCTCCTCCGAGGTCGCGGCCCATGTCTGTGTCGGTCAGTCGGTCAATCAGCGCGCTCAGCCGCGCGCGCGCGCCGTCGTTGCGCTTGATGTACGAACGGTCTGCCATAGCACCCCTCTCAGTTTCCTCCGCTGCCGCCGTGAGCTTCCAGTGATCAACGCGCTTCAACTTCAAAGGTATCAGATAGGGCGCTGCTTCCTGCGCCGAATAGGCATCAAGTGAAGGGACAGCACGCGCGAAGCACCGCTGGCAAGCCGCGTGTGCGGAGAACGCACACTGGCTGGCGGTGCTGCGACGATGGTCACGATCGCGCGGGTAGGCGGGGCGATGCAACGGGTGCTGACCGAGACGGCGGAGACGGCGGCGCGGACCAGCGGCCGCGTGCAACGCGCGCGTACGTTCAGCGGACGCGCGTTTGGTGCAAACGCGCGTCCGCGGCTTTCGCGCGCACCCCAGCGCCACCTTGGTGGCGCTGTGCCCGATCACGGCGGTGCGCGGCGTGACGCTCG
>Ga0136611_10003530_pt1 | contig 10928 bp, 8 predicted proteins | sample AntDrymUQ2232306_2_FD_106645 | JGI IMG/M metagenome (GOLD analysis project Ga0136611, IMG submission 106645) | Polar desert sand microbial communities from Dry Valleys, Antarctica - metaG UQ223 (23.06) | ecosystem: Environmental > Terrestrial > Soil > Desert | place: Antarctica: Dry Valley... | reverse complement strand
GTTCAGGCGGACCGGTCATTGGCTTTCTGGCCGAGTACGACGCGCTGCCGGGCGTCGATCACGGCTGCGGTCACAATCTGATCGCTGGATCGAACGGCATCGCCGGTATCGGGCTGGCGGCGGCGTTGGAAGACCTGCCCGGCACGGTCATCGTGTATGGCTGCCCAGCCGAGGAAGCCATCGGCGGCAAGGTCTACATGGCGAAAGCCGGTGTGTTCGACGGGCTCGACATCGCGCTGACGACGCACCCCGGTCCCGGTGGTCACACCGAAAACCCGGTCGTCGAAGGAACCGGTAACTCGCTCGCCTGGCAGGAGATCGAGATCGCCTACCACGGGCAGACGGCGCACGCGGCGGCCGACCCGGAGAACGGCATCAACTCACTGAACGCCGTCCTGCTCGTCTTCCACGCGATCGATTCACTCCGTCAACACGTTAAGTCGAGTGTTCGCATGCACGGCATCATCACCCACGGCGGCCTCGCGCCGAACGTCACGCCAGATTACGCCCGGGCGCGTTTCTTCGTCCGAGCCGAGAGCCTGAAGGAGACTGCCGAACTGGCTGAAAAGGTGCGAGGAATTGCCGATGGCGCGGCCAGCATGACCGGAGCGCGGCTGGAGTTCACGCTGCCGCATCCGCCCTACGCCGATCAGGTGCCGAACTACACACTCCAGCGCCGCATCAAGCACTACCTCGATGCATTTGGGATGCAGCTGCCGGACGCCAAACCAGAACCAGGACGCGGCTCGACTGATGTAGGCAATGTTTCCTACATCGCCCCGACCGCCTGCGCTGGCTTCCCGATCACCGAGGGTCTCGTCCCCTGGCACTCGACGATCGTGAATGAAGCGGCGGGCAGCGAGATGGGCTACGAGGCCATGTTCACCGCCGCCCGTGCCGTCGCGCTGACCGGCCTGGAGTTCCTGGAGGACGCTGGCAAGATCGAGGAAGCTACTGCGGAGTGGCGCGAGAAGGTCGCAAAGCGTGGAGGCGCACCGACGTACGACTAGCGACCAGATCAACCTCGCAGGGGAGGGTTTGGCGAACCCTTCCCTACAGATGGAATGTGTCTCCCTCTGTTGCGACCGCGAAGCCACGCTCGCGAACCTCACGCGATTCCGGGCTGTCCGGGTCTACCAGCGGGTTGGTATGGTTCAGGTGCGTGAAGACGATGCGCTTACCTGCGTCGGCCAGTGGCTGGAAGAGATCAAGCGATTCACGGACCGGCGGGTGCGGAACGCCGGGGATCGGGAACGGCTCCCAGAAGCATCCATCAATGAGCGCGACATCGACCGATTCAATGACCGCGTTGATATCGCGCTCCCAGCCATCCCATGCGTCAATGTCCGGCAGATAGAGGATCGATCGTCCAACGCCAGTGATGCGGAACGCGACGGTCTCCGTTCCCCACTCAGAGCGGTGCGGCACTTCAACTGGCGATACCGTCACGTTCTCCGAGGTTTTCAGCTCTATGTCCATCTCAAATGATTCAATTCGAATGAATCCCTCGCGCTCCATCGCTGCCCACGGCTCATTGGCTCGAAGCAGCGCGGTCATGCGCGGAGGTGCCGTGACACGCACGGCGCCGGCCGCCAGCACCGAACGGTCGAGCTGCCAGAGCCCGACGTAGTGTCCGGTGTGGGCGTGGGTGAGCATGATCGTGTCGGGTGGTCGGTAGCGGGTAACCGCCGAATCACTTGCGGCTGATGTCTTGAGCCAGAGCCGGTGAACTTGATCGGCAAATGCGGATGTCGCGTCTATCAGTAGCAGTTCGTCGCCGTCAACGATTCCGATAGATGCTGGCTGCCGCGCAAAAGCATGGTCGCTGCGCGCGCGCTCACAATGCTCACAACGACAGCCCGCGTGTGGCAGTGCACCGTCCTGCGCTGAACCGAGAACTACAAGTTCCACCATTGATGCCTCCTGCCTGATCGGAGACATCGTACCCCGGAACGTGAGGATCGGCGCGGAAGGCATTGCCTCCCGCGCCGATCTGCGTGCGTTAGATTGACATCTCGCCGGGTTAGTTGATGACGACGAATCCGTCAACGTCGACGCGGGTTCCCTTGGAGGATGCATTCTTGCCGGACAGGATCTTGACCTGCACGGTGTGTAAGCCAGCAGCGAGGCCATTCTGGGCAAAGACGACCGAGGCTGGTCGCAGTGTCGGCGAATACAGATCGACCGTCTTCTTCACGACGCCGTCAATCAGAATCTGCGCCCGACCGCGATCCGGTCCCTTGGTGGTTACGAATGCGATGGTTGCGCCGTCGAAAGCGAAAGTCGTTGTCGCGTTCGCCGCCGAGTGGTGCTTCACGCTACCACCCCAGGCACGCCCCATGATCCCATTCTTCCAGCCGGACGAGTAAGCGATGCGGCTATCCGACTCCTGGATGCCACGCACGTTGAAGACATCACCGTACGACCAGTTGCCAATACCTCCGACTCGGTCAATGCCGCGGACACGGACCTGATAGCGTGCGCCAGGCTGAACGGGAACGTCGATGCTCAGCGGCGCAGGCTCGGACAGGGTGACTACCTGCCAGGTGCCACCATTGGTACGTAGCTCGACGTCGAAGTGGTGCATCGACTCGTAGTTCGGGCTGACGACTGTCCACGTCACGTTGGCGACGACGCCGGAGGCTCCCAGCGTTCCGGTCTTGAGCGTGGTGGCGGGCTTGCTGATCTCTGGGCTGTAGTAGCTGTGAATCCAGCGTTCGGCGCTCGACAGTACATCGGTGCTGCCGAATCCGCCGACCACAAGTACGCTGCCATCATTGAGCAGGACGGCGACGTGTTGAGCGCGTGCCTCGGCCAGAGCAGTCGACTCGCTGAAGCTGTATCCGACGCCGCCAGTCGTCGTCGAGGCCAGGTAGGTATCGCCGTCGAATGTGTAGCCACCGACGACGAACATCTGCCCGTAGGCCATCATCGTCATCGTATAGCCGAAGCGCGAGCCGTACAGCGGCGTGCCAAGCGCCCAACCACTGCCTGGGGTATACACTTCGGTTATCGGAGTATCTCCCGCAACACCGAACGAACCGGTGTAGCCGCCCGCGACGATCACACTTCCGTTTGGAAGCAGATGAGCAGTGGCGTCACTGCGTTGGTACTCCAATGAGCCAGCCGACGTCCAGCCTTCGCCGGACACGTAGCGCTCCGCGATCCTTTGAAGTTCGCGCGCTTCGTTCTGACCGCCAACCACGAGCACAGAGCCATCCTGCATGAGAGTAGCCGTGTGGCCCATGTGAGCGACTGCCATGTCCTGGACCGCGCCGAAGCCAGTCTCAAAGCTGTAGATTTCGGCTGACTTCAGGTTGACCGTCGTGCCGAACTCGTCCAGATGCTGACCGCCTGTGAACAGCACGAAGCCAGTGTCCAACAGCGTCGCGGCATGGTCGGCGCGGGCGACGCTGAGAGCGCCAGCAAAGCTCCATTGTCCGGTTGCTGGATCGTAGAGTTCGGCCGATGACAGGGCACTGCTGGTTTCGCCGTCAGAGGTCAGACCGCCGACGACGAGCACCTTACCATCGGGCAGGAGCGTCGCGCTGTGGCCAGTTCGCGCCGTTGTCATCCCGGCAACTCGCTTCCAGGAGTTAGTGGCTGGATCGTAGGCTTCTGCCGAGCGGTGAAATTCATAGCCGTTGTTACCGTTGAAGTTCGTGCCGCCGACGACGAGGACGCGGCCGTTTGGCAGTTTTGTCGCTGTGTGCCCGACGCGCGGGACGCTCATGTTCCCAGCGTTCGTCCACGGTGCCGCTGCAACGGCCTGCGGTGTGCTCACCAGAAGCGTCGCCAGCAGAGCCACGACCATCGCCAACGTGAGTGAGACTGGAAGGGAGATTGATGGGTTGAACCTGCCCGACTGTGGTTGTGTCACTGCGTTTCCTCCGTCATGTCCCTGAACGTCGCCACATTGCGACGCTGATCGCGGCCCCGACGGGCCAACGGACATCGCCCGAACGGCAGACATTGCCGCTCTCCCTGTAGCAAACGCCATTTGACGGAGACGGGCAACGCCACGATGGACAGTCGTCTCCTGAACGACTGGCCACCGATGGAACCTGACCGGGCTGCGGTAGGATCAGGTGTTCGAAGCGAGTTGTACTGCCAGGTAAGTCAACGCTGGCCCTGCCGGTACGTCGAGGAGGAGATCGGCGTCGCCGTCCAGCGCGGTCTCGCCCATGTTGAGGATCGCGAGGTACGCGCCGTGCTCCTGCGCAATGGCTGGCACACGAGCGGCGGGGTTGACCAGCAGTGTCGAGCCGACGACGAGCATCACGCCCGCCTCGCGCGCGGCCGCAAACGCAATGTGCAGCTCACGCTGCGGCATCGGCTGGCCGAACGCGATCGTGCCGGATTTCAGGATGCCGCCACACATCGGGCACGGAGGTGGTGCCGCGAGCGACGGGATCAACTCGACGAAATCGCGGACCGGATAGACGCGTCCACAACTCGTGCAACGAATTGTGCGGGTGTTGCCATGCAGTTCGATAACGTGGTCGTCACTTGCACCCGCGTCCTGATGCAGGCCGTCGATGTTCTGCGTGATCGTCGCGGCGAGGATACCGGCCTGCTCCATCCTGACGAGTGCACGATGCCCGGCGTTCGGGAATCGCTCGACATGCTGTGCCATCCGTTCCGGCAGCGCTCGCCACCAATCGAGCTGATGGTCGACGCTCGACATGAACTCGTCGTAGGTGAATGGCGTCGCGCTGCCAGTCGTCCAGAGTCCGCTCGGACCTCGATAGTCGGGAATGCCGGATTCGGTGGAGATGCCCGCGCCGGTGAAGGCAATCAGCGGCTCGCGCTCGCGGATGACCGTTGCCAGTGTGTCGAGCGCCTGCATATGTTCTGGAGTAAGGCTGACGTTGTCCAAGACTGACTTCCTGCTCTCAGTAACGACTGGCCATGAGCTACTCCGGTGCCGCACTCGCTGGAGCAAGCCCGACCTGTTCCACGTCAGGTTTCGGTGCGGCTGCCGCACCGTACGACGGCGGAATACGCTTACCGTACGCGATAACGTAGACCAGCACGGAAAGCGTACAGAATACTCCAAGCGCGACGTATGCTGGCGTGTAGCTGCCCGTCCGCGCGATCACAACTCCAGAGACGAATGCGGCGAACGCGTAGCCGATATTCCAGGCGGCGGAGCGTAGCCCGAAGGCATGGGCGCGTGCTTGTGGCGGCAGCAATCCGCCGACATGGGATGATTCCAACGGCCAGGCCATTGATCCGGAGATCTTTCGGCTCGCATACGCCGCCGAAACGATTGCAGCGCTTGGGAAGAAGATCAGCGCCAGATGGATTGGAATGTGAATCAGCCTGATCCAGACCTGCGCCGCCGCCAGGCCGATCCGGTTCGCCAGCGCCGGACCTCCGATCGACACGGCTGTGGCGACCAGACCCGAGAGCGCGAAGATCAGGCCGATGCTGCTGGTTGGCGTCCCCGTATCCTCGAGTAGCACGTTGTAGAACGGCTCTATCGCACCAACGCCGAGCGCCAGGAACAATCCGAGCAGGATGAGCGCGGTCACATCCTTCCGTGCCCGCTTGCGGACATCGACCGAGAGCAGTTGTGCGTGCGCCATCCTGAAGTCAGCGTGGTGTCGCTCCCGCCGGGCTTCGCCCATCATCAGCATGGGTGGGAGTGAGAGTGCCGTCAGCGCTGCGCCGATCCCGAGCGTCCAGCGGTAGGCAGTGACGCTCTCAGGGTCGCTGGCGATGATGCCCGGTAACAAGCCGCCGATCAGGCTCCCGAGCATGACCGAGGCTGAGTTGATCGCCGACGACAACGCGGCGATCGTCGCGGTATGGCGTGGCGGAGACCATTCGATCGCGAACGGCATCTGCGCGGTCATGATGAACGCGCTGCCAACCCCAATCAGGATCGCGAAGATCTGCAGCAGCACGGCGTCGGTAACGAAGCAGATCGAGATTGAGGTGACGACGAACGCCGCCGTGCCCCAGGTCAGGCAGGCCCAGTTGCCGAAGCGGTTGATCAGGAAGCCGAGGCCCAGGCAGGAGATACCCATCGTGAGGGTATAGACCGCGTTGAACGCGCCAATGAACGCCTCATCGTAGCCGAGGCGCACGAGATACAGGTTGAAGATGAGCGCGAAGACACCGATCCCGAGGTACGACAGCAGCGCGAACACCAGAAACAATCGAACATCGCGCCCGCACTCCGCGACACGCCCCCAGTATCCGCGCATACCCTCGCCGTCTCACTCCCAAGCACGCTCCAACGATAAGGCCGCATCGCCGGGCGAGCAAGGATACGGAAGTCACGCCACAACGATTAGGCAAGACGGGCTATGACTGCAAAAGCCTCGCTACGAGAGGGCGGCGCATGTTCACTAGTTCGATGAGTTGATCGTAACTTTGCTGTTGATGGGACGTCATGCAGCCGCGTTGGTATAGATCGTCGACCTTTCTCAGGAGCATTTCAGTACTGCCTACCCACTCGTGATGAAAATCCTCCTTCTGAGTCATGTCGAGTTGGTCCCACTCATCAGCAAGCGATGCGACATCGGTCCACTCGCTGAAGAGGTAGCGAAGCAGAAAATCTACACGTTCCAGCGTCGCAGTGTCATGTGTCAATTGAGCCATCGCGCATCCTCCGGAACTGTCGTTTGATCGAGAGACGAGATACCGTACCCGGTAACGATCATACCGCGATCCACGGAAACTACTGCGAGCAGGTTTCGTTGCATTTCTAAACCCTGACGGCTCTTAGGAATGATGTCGTCGATATCGGACGCGACGCAGATAGCGATGGTGCCGCCCCCCTCTGGGGTACACCGCGATTCGCGAAGCATCATCGCGGATGGCACGGCGCAGATCTCCGATATACTCGATTGTGCTCGTTTCATGAGACCACTGTTCGTCAATGACCACACGCTTAGCCAGATGGATTCGTAGTGATGTGGTTCTGCGCCCCAGCGGTTCCAAGTCAACCCGGATATCCTGCAGTTCCAATGGTACGGTCAAGATGCGCTGGTTGAATGGCAGGTTGGCCATCCATTCCCGAATGGCTTGCAGTTCCTGCCTGGACACTCTTCTCGGTTCGTGAACCAGCGAAACCAGGAGTCGGACGACGACCGAGTCATCACCAGCGCCAAAGGCGTCAGAATCTACATCGTCGTCCATCTCGCTCATGTTGCGGACTACCCGACCATCGCCTTCACCGCCGCAACGATGTGGGCCGCGTCGATACCAGCGACGGCGAGCTGTTGGGCGGGAGTCGCGGAACCAGCCAGTTCGGTGGGGTGAAGATGGGTCATGCGGAAGTCGGTGGCGAAGTCTTCCTGGCTGGGTGTGTGCGTGGCGAAGCACTCCAGGATGGCCGAGCCGAGACCACCTTCGCCCCAGTGATCCTCGACGACGACGACGCGTCCTCCAGTCGCCGCAACGGCGGCGTGGACAGTGTCGTAATCAACCGGCTTGACTGAATAGAGGTCAACCACACGGATGTTGATGCCCTCGCCTGCCAGTTCATCCGCTGCCTTCACAGCCTCGTGCAGGGTGATTCCCGCGCCGATGACCGTGACTCGATCGTCTCCGGATTCGCGCACGACCTTGCAGCCGCCGATGCGAAACTGCTCCGTGCTTTCGTAGAGCACTGGCGTCTTCTCACGGGTCGTGCGGATGTAGGAAACACCCTGCTGGTCGGCCATAGCCGCCACGAGCTGTGCGGTCTGGTTGGGGTCGGATGGATAGAGAACGGTGCTGTCGTGGATCGCGCGCATCATGGCGAGGTCTTCGAGCGCCATCTGCGAGGGACCGTCTTCGCCGATCGAGACGCCAGCGTGGGATCCACATAGCCGGATGCTGGCGCGCGAGATCGACGCCATGCGGATGAAGTCGTAGGCGCGGCTCATGAACGCACCGAACGTCGAGGCGAACGGCGTGTAACCGCGCACCGACAAGCCAACTGCTGTCGCGACCATCTGCTGCTCGGCGATCCACATCTCGAAGAAGCGATCTGGGAAGGCGAACTTGAACACCTCAGCCATCGTCGAGTTCGACACCTCTGCGTCGGTGACAACGATATCAGGGCGGGCCGCGCCGAGCGCCTTCAGTGCGTCGCCGTATGCTTGCCGGGTCGCGACCTTATCGCCGACCTTGTAGACGGGCAGATCCAGCGTACCGCTCACCTCAATCGCCGCGGGCGTGCCTGAGGGCGGTTCGTTGACCTCGAAAGTATGATCGGTCTTGCCACCCAACTCTTTGAGAGACGCTTCCAGCTCGTGCTTGCCGATCGCCTTCCCGTGCCAGCCGAGCTTGTCCTCCATGAACGAGACACCCTTGCCCTTCATCGTCCGGGCGATGATGAGGACCGGGCTGCCGGTATGGTCCTGAGCTTCCTGCAAGGCACGGTCAATATCCGCGAAGTCATGTCCGTCAATTTCGATTGCATGCCAGCCGAAGGCGCGGGCGCGGGCGGCGTAGACATCGCTGTTCCAGCCGTACTCGGTTTCACCGCGCTGCCCAAGGCGATTCATGTCGAGCACGGCGATCAGGTTATCGAGCTTGTAGACGCTCGCCTTATCGAGCCCTTCCCAAATCGAGCCTTCGGCGAATTCGGAGTCGCCGCACAGCACCCAGACACGGTAGTCGAGTTTATCGAGGTACTTGCCAGCGATGGCGACGCCGACACCGATCGGCAGCCCCTGACCAAGCGAGCCGGTCGCGACATCGACCCATGGCAGCTCCGGCGTCGGGTGGCCCTGCATCCGGCTGCCAAGCTCGCGGTAGGTCATCATCTCCTCGTCGGTGATCCAGCCCGCCGCCCGGTACATGGCGTAGAGCAACGACGAGGCGTGACCTTTCGAGAAGATCAAGTGATCGTTGTTCGGGTTCTCGGGGTTGTTGGGATCGTAGCGCAGGTACTTCGTCATCAGCACCGTCATGACATCGGCGGCGGAGAGCGCCGTCGATGGATGTCCGGAACCCGCCTTGGAACTGGTGCGAATACTGTCGCCTCGCAGCTGGTTGGCGATCTGCTGCCACTGATCAACGTTTGGTTGGGTGTCTACTGCCACTTGGCGTTCCTCCACTCGATTGCCTGTGTCGATCGATTCAACGCATCGGTCCATGCTCGCATGGCGGCACGACGCGTGCCGCGACACGGCCTGGCGACATGCGGCTATTCAACCACGACGGTAATGTCGTGGGACAGGCAACATCGACGCGCTGGCACGTGATCTGCGCCGCACACGTCAGCCTGGAATGGCTCAGGAGGAGTTTGGACATGCAACGCCACACCGATGGGGCCGCAACGATCGATACAATCCGACAAGCGGCGATTCCTCTGCACGACAGGCAACCTGACTGGAACGCCCTTCTGGAGACGATCGGTGATGCCCGCTTTGTGCTCATTGGCGAGGCTTCCCATGGGACGCACGAGTTCTACGACATGCGCGCTGAGATCACGAAACGGCTGATCGCAGACCACGGTTTCAGCGCCGTGGTGGCTGAGGCCGATTGGCCGGACGCCTACCGAGTCAACTGTTTCGTCCGGGGTGCTGGCGACGACGCGACGGCCAACGATGCGTTATCTGGATTCCGGCGCTTCCCGGCCTGGATGTGGCGCAATCGAGTCGTCGAGGAGTTCGTGACCTGGTTGCGGGACCACAACGTTGGCGTCGGCGACCATCGCCAACACGTCGGCTTCTACGGCATGGACCTCTATAGCCTGAGCGCATCCATCGAGGCGGTGATCGGCTATCTGAACGCTGTCGATCCTGAAGCCGCTCTCCGTGCGCAGGAACGCTACTCCTGCTTCGAGATCTTCAATCACGATCCTGAGACCTATGGCTACGCGACTTCTTCAGGCACCGCCGAGGACTGCGAGGACGCGGTCATCGAGCAGCTGAGCGAGATGCAACGCCGTGGGAATTTCCTCGGCGGAGGCGGCACGCTCGCGGACGACAATGCATTCGCCGCTGCGCAGAACGCCCTGCTGGTTAAGAACGCCGAGAAATACTACCGCTCCATGTTCAGAGGCGGTAACTCATCCTGGAACCTGCGTGACCGCCACATGGTCGAGACCATCACATCGCTCGCGGACCATTTGGGGCGGTATGGCAATGAGCCAAAGATCGTCGTCTGGGCGCACAACTCACATCTGGGCGACGCACGCGCGACCGAGATGGGACGCGATGGCCAGTGGAACGTTGGACAACTGGTGCGCGAGCGCTGGAGCGACGCTGCCTTCCTGCTCGGGTTTTCGACACACAGCGGCACGGTGACAGCAGCGACTGACTGGGGCGACGCAGCGCAAACGAAGACGGTGCAGCCATCCCTTCCGGACAGCTACGAGCGACTGTTCCACGACACCGGTGTTGGACGCTTCCTCTTGAACATCCGTGACAACGAGCGCGTGCATGCGACCCTGCACGAAGAGCGCCTGGAGCGCGCCATCGGAGTCATCTATCGCCCACAGTCCGAACGACTCAGCCACTATTTCTTTGCCGACCTGTCGACGCAGTTCGACGCGCTGATCCATATCGACGAGACGAGAGCGCTGGAACCGCTCGAACCGAACGCACCGATGCTGGAACATGAGTTGCCGGAAACGTACCCATCAACCGTGTAGCAGCGTCCGCCTGGCCAACAAGACAGCTGTTTGCGTTGATTCGCCGCGACATGGAGCTGATTTGCCATCAGGATTGCGGCCACTGTTACGACTCGGTCATGGCGACGGTCGTTGCCGATCTTCCTTCACGTGCTTGAGTGCGGCGACGGCGATGAACGAGATGATGACCAGCAGGAACCAGGATGAGAGCTTCTGGAGATGGACCATCTCCCAACCGTCTCGCTGGCTCGGATACTGCCAGGCGTTGAAGAACGTTGCGATGTTCTCGGCGAACCAGACGAACAGCCCGATCAGGAAGAACGCGAGCGGAAGTGGAATCCACAGT